>WNGR01002688.1_pt1 | contig 32565 bp, 16 predicted proteins | sample 5407581 | NCBI WGS metagenome assembly WNGR01 (sample SAMN13153383, study PRJNA577476) | soil metagenome | isolation source: 80 cm soil or saprolite under Garry oak tree replicate 2 | place: USA:California | collected 2016-06-15
CCAGCCAAGCAACGGTGAGCTTGGGCCTCCTCTACATGGATGACCAGAAACAGTCACGCTGGGCGCTCAAGGTAGAAGATCCGAACCTGCTCAAAGCCATCAATTCGGTCTTCGTAACCCTCGAACCCAGCGGCGGAACCGTTAAGCCAACCGGGAAGAAGCTGATGTACGCCTACCTCCGCAATCCCATCAATCATCCTTAGCCGGGCTTAACCCTAGATCTTTTTTCGGGAAATTCGCCGCTACACGGCGCACTCGCGGTTTGGCGCGGGTATTTCTCTACAAGTGGTTCTTAGGGGGGAATGATGCGCAAGGCATTTGTGTCCATGCTTTTGGCTTTCCTGCCGGGCTTGTGCCTGGCGCAGAACGAGTCCGCCACGCTGTCCGGCCGCGTTTCGGATCCGACCGGCGCGGCAGTCGCGGGAGCAGAAGTCGTTTTAACTAATGTGGAAACCAACGTCGAACAGAGGACCAAGACGAATAGCGCGGGTCTGTATGTTTTCACCGGCGTGCGGCCCGGCGCGTACCGCGTCGCCGCCGGTTCTCCGGGTTTCAAGACCTTAATCAAGGAAAACCTCACTCTGCATGTGCAAGATGAAATTGCCGAGAATTTCTCGCTAAGCCTAGGCTCGGTCGCGGAAACTGTGACGGTGAACGCCAACGATCTTCATATCAATACGACGGATGCATCGGTCAGTACGGTTGTCGATCAAACATATGTAAGAAATATGCCGCTGAATGGCCGCAGCTTTCAGGATTTGATCCTGCTTACACCGGGAATTGTGACGCAAACCCCGCAGAATACTGGTCAGCTCGGTGCGCGGGGTGAGTTCAGCGTCAATGGGCAGCGCGGGGAATCGAATTACTATACCGTGGATGGCGTGAGTGCGAACGTGGGGGCGGTTGCTGGTAGTAGCATGACTGATGGGGCGGGCGCTAGCGGTTCCGTCGCCGCTGCGACTGCCTTAGGAACTACGCAAGCGCTAGTCTCCGTGGATGACCTTCAGGAATTTCGCGTACAGACTTCAACCTATTCGGCGGAGTATGGGCGCAATCCTGGCGGGCAATTCGCATTTGAGACGAAATCTGGCACGAATCAATGGCACGGCACAGCGTACGAATATTTGCGGAACGACTACTTCGATGCAAACGACTGGTTCAACGATTACCTTGGGGTGAGGGAGCCTACTCTTCGACAGAACGATTTTGGGGGCACGCTGGGAGGTCCAATTCGGATTCCTCACCTTTATAACGGAAAAGACAAAACATTCTTCTTTTTCTCCTATGAAGGATTGCGACTGATTCAGCCCCAGCCGGCTACTACGAAATATGTGCCGTCCCTTTGCCTGAGAGGTGATACCGCTAGTTGCTCAAGTGGCGAAACGCCAGCTCCTAGTGCTCTTCAGCCGGTATTGAATGCTTTTGCTGTCCCTAATAGACCGGAAGTTCTATCTAGTGGACAACCAACTGGCGCCGCTCCATTTATTGCCAGCTGGTCGAATCCGAATTCAATTGATTCCAGCAGCATTCGGTTTGATCACGCCGTCGGCGATAAGCTAAGACTTTTCTTTCGTTTTAGCGACGCGCGCTCCAGTTCGGCAAGCCGGACAGCAGCACCTACGCCAAGTATACAAACAACATCTGCATACATCTTTAGAACGTACACGGCCGGTGCGAGTAGTTTGTTTCCGGGAAGCGTCAGTAACGAAGTCCGTTTCAATTACAGCTCAAACTACGCAACGAGTCGCGATGTCATTGGCTCGTTCGGTGGGAATACACCAGTGAATTTGGGCCAGCTCACAGGTATTGGAACTGACGTCGTATTCATGGTGATGGGAGGCCAAGTCGTTCAACTTGATCAGCAACAGACGTCCGGCGCGCAGAGGCAGTGGAATTTGGTCGAAACGACAAACCTCTCGCGTGGACGCCATCAGTTTAAGTTTGGTATGGATTATCGTCGACTGGCACCACTTAAATCACAAACTGCGCTCGTCGAATTTGACTACATTGCTACGAGTTCTGTCGAGGGGAATAGTCCGGATGCTGTAACCACGGAAGCTGTAGCTCCTGCATACCCGTTATTCACAAACTTCTCAGCATTTGCGCAGGATGAATGGAAAATGCTGCCGCGTTTGAGCCTTTCCTTGGGGCTGCGTTGGGAGGTGAACCCCGCGCCGGGTGTTACCCAGGAGTTGAAAGGCTATACGCTGCAAGGCTCCAGCCCTGCTACGTGGACAGTAGCACCCCAAGGCACGCCTCTTTGGAGGACAACCTGGTACAACTTTGCACCTAGATTAGGTGCCGCCTATGTAGTGCGTGATGCTGCAGAATGGGAAACTGTGATCCGCGGGGGCGGCGGCGTCTTCTTTGATACCGGCCAGCAGGCGGGCTCCAGTAGTTTTAGTGGGGAAGGTTTCATGGCGCTTAAAGATCTGGCTGATCCGTCGACTGGCCTGTATCCGCCGTTTCCGGGAACGGGCATGACCTCAGTTCCGGCTATCGTGAACCCGCCGCAGCCACCCTATGATCCATTTGGCACATTCGGATTTGCTCCGCACCTTCAATTGCCGTACACCCTTCAATGGAACGGCAGCATAGAGCAGGCGCTGGGTAGGTCTCAAGCCCTCAGCGTGTCGTACGTTGGTTCGCACTCGTCGCGACTGTTGGTGAAAAGAATCGTCTTTTCGCCCCTCAAACCAGATGGGACACCCGTCAATCCAAATGGAAGGCGATTCCAGATCTGGGAAAATGGTCTAACCGGAGACTACGATTCCTTGCAGCTTCAATTTCAGCGGAGATTCAGCCGCGGATTGACAGCCCTGGCTTCTTACACGTGGTCGCATTGCGTGGATTATGGTTCCGAAGATTACAACCTGGCTTTCGTACGTGCAAATTGCGACATGGATGTCAGACACAATTTCTCCGGAGCTTTCTCGTACGATCTGCGGAATGTAGGTCACACTAGGTTTGCGAGCGCCGTTTTGCATCATTGGGGTCTGGATGACCGGTTCACCGCGCGAACGAGTTTTCCGGTATCCCTGGGTGGTCAACTAATCCTTGACCCTGCGACGCACCAACAGCTATTCGCCGGGTTGGATTTAGTCCCGAACCAGCCCGTTTACATCTATGGCTCACAATGCGCGTCCGTGTATGCGGCCCTGTTCAACAGTGTTCTTGGGTGTCCGGGCGGCCGTGCGATTAATCCAAACGCGTTCACGAATGTCCCTGTCGACGCGAACGGCAACCCAACCCGCTTAGGAACTGCCCCGCGCAACTTCGCTAGGGGCTTTGGAGCTTGGCAGATGGATTTGGCAGTCCGGCGGGAGTTTCCCATCCGTGAACGGCTTAAGCTCCAATTCCGCGCCGAGGCCTTCAACATTTTCAATCATCCGAATTTGGGCACAATTGATTCAAACTTAGGTTCTGCGACGTTTGGTCAAGCAACGGCTACGTTAGCGCAGTCGCTTGGTATCCTCAGTCCGCTCTACCAGATGGGCGGTCCGCGCTCGATGCAATTCGCACTCAAGCTTACTTTCTAATCGAAGGCGAGATTGGAAATTATTATGCTGCGTGGAGGTATGGTCTTCCGAATGGGCATCGTGATGTCGCTATGCCTGACGAGCGCCTTCTATGAAAATGCGTCGACGCAGGACGCGGCAGAGAAATCCTTCACTGTTGGTGACGAGATTGGGTTGGCTCTGTTTAACGATCCTGACGGTTTACCGCCGGAGGCGCATTTTTCACCGGACGGTAGTTATTTTGCTGTTTGGAGCGAGCGGGGGAATCTGATCTCGAACCGTGTCGAAGACTCCCTGAGCTTCTACAACACAGGCGACGTCGAAAGATTTGTGAAACATCCCGCTGATTCGAAATCACCGTCTCCGACTTGGGTCGTGAATCGTTCTGACAGCCGAGGAAGGATCATCAACGATTGGCGTTGGCTAAGCGACTCCACGGCAGTGGCCTTTCTGGAAGGCAGTGGGCCTGACAATCAACGCCTTGTCCTTGCGGATGTCCAGAAAAAGACATTAGAGCCGCTGACCGGCTTAACAGAAAAGGTGTATCGCTTCGACATCAGGGACCGGCAGCACTTCGTTTATGTGGCCGCTGATCTTGCTGAGATTAAGAGGAAGAGGCAAGCCGAATCTCAAGCCTCAGTGGTTATTGGGACGGGGCGATCCTTCAACGAACTGACTTTCCCAGAGGACGAACGTGTAGCACTTTCTTCTCGCAAATTGCTTTGGGCTGTTATGAATGGCAGGCGCTGGGAATTGAAGCGGGATGGCGAGCCTCTTGATCCAGGCGGAGATTTTGCGCTGTCACCCGACGCTCGTTCCCTGGTTACGAGGCTGCCGGTTTCCGAAGTTCCTTTGTCCTGGGAAACTCTCTACCCCCCGCCTTATGCCTCGTCTCCCGATAACCATATCCATGCTGGCCGTCAGGATGTAAAGGAATACGTTCGGCTGAATCTGCAGACAGGCTCGGCCACACCTTTGACGGATGCGCCGGTGAGTGACGCTGGTGGGTGGTGGTGGGGAGGCGCGGGTGCAGCTTGGTCCAGCGACGGTGAAGAAGTCCTGCTGCTTGGAACTTTCATTAAGTCTAAAGAGAATGCGCCATCTCGGCCGTGCGTAGCCGTCGTAGACCTGTCCTCGAACACGGCTAGTTGCGTGGAGGTATTGAAAGTTCGAAGCGAGGAAGTATTGAACGGCCACAAAGAAATTCATCGTGAGGAGGGTTTCCACGATATCTTGGGGGCCGAGTTCGCGGCCGGAGATAAAGAGCGAGTAGTGGTGCGCCATTACAACCCGTCGGATGAGTCAGTCGAAGAGACTGAATACCGGCGTCATCCCGGCGGCTCCTGGCAAGGCGTGGGGCATTTCAAGGCTGGGAGGGATCATTTTGGCGGTCTTGAAATCGCGGTAAGGCAGGGCTTGAACGATCCTCCCGTGCTGGTTGCGACCTGGAAACACGTGTCGCGAATTATTTGGGACCCCAACCCACAACTCAAAAATTTCGACCTCGGACAGGCGGCAGTTTACACGTGGAAAGACGCGGAAGGTCGGAACTGGAGAGGAGGACTATACAAGCCAGCCGGCTATGTACCTAAGCAGAGGTATCCGCTCGTGATTCAAAATCATGGCTTCTCCGAATCGAATTTCTTGCCGTCCGGTGTATTTCCAAGCGGATTCGCGGCCAGATCTCTGGCTGCGCACGGAATCATCGTGCTCCAAGTCGCGGGATCTTTAGATTGTAGTTCAGCGGATGAGACCCCGGACGAAGCTGCCTGTGAAATCTCCGGTTACGTATCGGCGGCAAAGCAACTAATCTCGGAAGGACTGGTAGATCCGGAAAGAATTGGTGTCATAGGTTTCAGCCGGACGTGCTACTACGTTATGGAGGCGCTCACCACGAACCCTCTTCACTTCAGAGCTGCCTCCATCACGGACGGTGGCATTCTGACGTATTCTCAATACATCATGGGCTTCGCACGCAGCGAGTTTGAGACGATGATAGGCGCAAAGCCCTTTGGTGAAGGGTTGCAACAGTGGCTGAAACGGTCGCCGGGCTTCAATCTCGACAAAGTGAACGCACCTTTGCTGATTGTTGCAGAAGGTCGGCTCGATGTGCCTTTTATGTGGGAACCTTATGCTGGACTGTATTATCTGCATAAGCCAGTGGAGTTGATGATCCTCAATACGAGTGAGCACATTCTGACCAATCCCGCAGCTCGCATGGCATCGCAGGGTGGGTCCGTGGATTGGTTCCGTTTCTGGCTCCAGGACTACGAAGACCCCGCCCCTGCCAAAGCCGAGCAATACAAACGCTGGCGTGAACTCCGCAAATTGCAAGAACAGAATGCTCGGCAACCCCAGCAGCGCAACCCGCCTCCGATCCACTAAGAGTCGCGAACGCGCAGGCGCAGGCTCAGTCTCTACGAGATCCTGGGACAGATTTGGGACAAAAGTCTTGGCGCGGGCCTAGGGGCTAACTCGCGCAGAATCAGCGAACCTAGATGACCAACTCCGTTCTCATAACCCGAAGGTCGTCAGTTCAAATCTGACCCCCGCAACCAATTCTAAGAAACACAAAACAGAAGGGGTTGCTCCACCGGGAGCGACCCCTTTTTTCGGGAATATTTGAGCTCTTTCACAACCCGAAGGTCGTCAACTGAACCTCGCAGCCAATCTTATTGATTTACAAAGGCTTCCCGAGCAACGTCAGGAAGCCCTTCCCTGCTCTTGGGACAAATTTGGGACAGAAATCAATTTTTTCTCTGCGCTTTCGGGCCCCTGTCACAAAAAGGTGACGGTTTGTTCATTCTTCAGAGCCCCGAAGTCTGTTCCAGGTTCGCTGGGTCTCGAAGAGAGACCATCGAGATCTTTCACATCTCCCGCGTCGCGCAGACCGGACTGGCAAAGGAAACTGGTTCCAACGAGTTCGTATACCCTGAAACGGGCGATTTGTATCACCCGAATCAAAAAATATTTCGCTCGGTTGAGCTTGTTGCGTTTGATAGGCACGTCTATAATCCATTGCAAAATGGCAGGACACGAGCATGCCGGACTGCTGACAGATGAAGCGGTGCTTCACAACATCGCGCACGGCTGCGAGGATTGTTTCGACCTTCTCTTCCTGCGTTTCTTTCGGCCCATATTGAATTTGGCGTACAAGATTATTCGGGACCGATCTGAGGCGGAAGATGTTGTCCAGGAAGTCTTCCTGGCCATTCACCAGCAACGTGAACGGTTTGACCCCTCCATAGGCCCCGCCCGGACCTGGGTCCTGCAGTTCGGTTACTACAAATCGCTGAAGCGGCGCAGGTACCTCTCAAAACGCCACTTTTACGAAGACCATGTGAACGTTGATGAAGATCGCCATGACCCTCTGATGGTCCAACCGGAATATGTACAGAGAAGTATCGAATGCAGGGAGATTGTTGAACAAGCCCTTGCCACCCTCACCCCTGCGCAACGCCGAGTCATTGAACTCTTGCATTTTGAAGGCCGCACCTTGCAAGAAATATCGCAGATGGAAGGAAAAGAATTGACCGGAATAAGGAATAGTTATTACAGAGGGGTGAACGCGTTGAGGATGAGTTTCGGCAAGGGAGTTCAGCCAGCAGTGATTCGGGCCAAAGGGATAGAAAAGAGGCGGGAAGAGTATGAAATCGAGCTTTAGCTCGTGGCCACAGCACGAGAACTTTGAAGAGCTTGCGGCCCTGGCTGCGGTGGGGGAACTGAGCGCGCTTGAACTAGAGCGCCTGCGTCATCACCTCGCGGAATGTTCGCGGTGCCGGGAGGCGTATGAAGCTTTCGCCGACGTGGCATCGAATGATCTGGGCGTGGTCGTTGCAGGCCGCGATTCCATCGAAGATCTCGGGACGGCCGATGCAGACCAGACGCAAGCACGGGAACATCTTGAACGGTTGCGGAGCCGGCTGAAGGCGGATGACTCGAAGTTGGCTTACGCCCGCGAATCGCCTAAACGTGCTCTGACCTCCAGTGTGCCGAACAAACACCGCGTCCGCGCAGCAGCAGCGTATGGCATTGCCGCAGTGCTTTTGCTAAGCGTTGCCGTTGCGGGTGGGATCGCGTTGTGGCGGTCGGCGAAGATAGCGTCTGCAGAGCGTGCGCACTCGCGTGAATTGCAAGCGGTCTTAGATTCGCTCAAGCAACAGAGAAGAGATGACCGAGCGGGGTCCAGCAACGCCGTGCTGCGCTCTCTGCAAGAGAGCCAAAGAGCACGCGATGCGCTGCAAAGGTCTCTCGCGGCCTCGCAAGCAAAGAACGAGGAATTGCTTGCGGGTGAAAGAGCGAGCCAGGAGAAATTGGCCGGAGCCATTGCAACCGCAGAGCAGCTCAGGCAGCAACTCGCGACGAACGACGGAGACAGGCAAAAGTTGGCAAAGCTGCAGGAGGAATCCGACGCGAAGTTGCACGAGGCTCTCGTGGAACTGTATCAAGCGCGCCAAGCAAATGCTCAAGTCGCCGCGAAGGGTGACGCACCTGGGGATGCGAGTCTTGAGGCAAATGGGCAACCTTCTCCAGAAACCGGACCGGTCCCGGCTTCGCCGAGCGAAATCGAGGCCCGAAATCTATTCGGAGCGCGCGACCTCCACATTGTGGATGTGTACGACGTGAAGGGTGATGGGAGAACAAAGCGCACGTACGGACGCGTGTATTACGTCGAGAAGAGGCTCCTTGTCTTCTACGCTTTCGATCTGCAAAACCGCCAGAATCACAAGCGTGCGGTTTTCCAAGCATGGGGATACCGCGAAGCGAACGTCGGGAAACCCCTCAATCTAGGTCTGTTTGCGATTGACGATAGTGCAGTCAGCCGGTGGGTGCTTAAGGTCAACCGTGCGGATGTGCTTTCCCACATCGACGCTGTTTTCGTAACCGTTGAGCCCCCCGGCGGCAGCACAGCTCCACGCGGTAAGAAGGTCCTTTACGCAAACCTCGTTGGTCCCCCCAACCACCCATAATCTGATCCTCTCTGCCGTTTGCCAGATTTTCACAATTCAGATGTGACACAAATCGCTTCGAAACGGGAATAGCCTATTTAGAGTGTAGTGTGAAGTTCCTCGAAGGAGAAGCGCCTGTGAAACCATTCGTGATGCGAGTGTGCGTGTTGGTATTTGCCTGCCTGACGGGCATGGCGATGTGTCGAGCCGATGAACTTGCTGCGGTCACGGGGCTAATCACGGACCCGAATGGTCGCAGTGTGCCTGGCGTCACCGTCCTCATCACTAATCTAGCTACGAACGTAGCGTCTAGAACCGTCACGAATGATCAAGGAATCTACCGTGTCCCGTCTCTTCAGCCAGGAATTTACCGGATGACTGTCGATAAAGACGGCTTCAAGAGCATCGTAAAAAGTGGTATCGAACTTCACGTCCAAGACGTGGCGTCGATCAATTTTGAGTTGCAGATCGGCTCTGTGAATGAAACCGTGACGGTGGAGGCTGGCGCGTCGATGATCAATACGACTGATGCCGCGGTCAGCACCGTGGTGGATCAAACCTACGTAAAGAACATGCCGCTGAACGGACGCAGCTTCCAGGACCTGATTCTACTAACGCCGGGCGTCGTGACCCAGACCTCGCAATCGGCTGCAAACTTTAATGCGGGCCTTGGCCGGACAGGGGAATTCAGCGTGAATGGCCAGCGCGCCGAATCCAACAGTTACACTGTAGACGGTGTGAGCGTGAACGTGGGGGCGACTTCAGGTAGTAGCATGTATTCGGGGGCTGGTGTTAGCGGTTCCGTTCCTGCTGCGACTGCCTTGGGGACAACACAAGCTCTAGTTTCCGTCGACGACCTCCAGGAGTTCAGGGTCCAAAGTTCGACTTACTCGGCAGCGTACGGTCGAACCCCCGGCGGGCAGTTTGCGTTTGAGACGAAATCTGGCACGAATCAATCGCACGGCAGTCTTTATAACTACCTGCGTAATAATTATTTTGATGCAAATGACTGGTTCAACGACTATCTCGGGGTACCCGCCCCTCCTCTGCGACAGAACGACTTCGGCGGGACTCTTGGAAGAGCAGTTCGTGTCCCACACCTGTATAACGGCAAGGATAAGACTTTCTTCTTTGTCTCGTATGAAGGGTTACGACTTGTTCAGCCACAGCCTGCTTCGGTCAGCCACGTGCCCAACCTTTGCCTTCGAGGTACGGCCACTGCATGTGCGGGAGGCAACGCTTCCGCCCCCGCTGCTGTTCAGCCGTTGCTGAATGCATTCCCTAAACCGAACGGTCGGGATCTCGGAAACGGCTGGGCCGAATATATTGCCAGCTGGTCGAATCCGAGCTCTATCAATTCCACGAGTGTTCGGTTCGATCACGTCTTCACGGACAAGTTAAGGGTCTTCTTCCGATTCAGCAACACGGAATCAAGCTCGGCGAGTCGGGGAACAGAACAAGGAGGTTCTGGTTTCACTCCCTCTATGAAGACGGTCTCGGCCTACACGATGCGGACGTACACCTCTGGTGCTACCAGCGTGCTCACAAATCGACTCAGTAACGAGTTTCGCCTCAATTACAGTTCAAATGAAGCGAGTGCGAGTAGTTTCTTTGATGCGATTGGTGGGAGTACTCCCGTTAATTTGGCAATGCTGACGGGGCTGGATTCTGCGTCGACCGTGCAAATTTTCCTTTGTTACGGGAACTTCTGCATTCAACCGCTTCAGGGTTTAAGCCCTGGTATTCAGAGGCAGTGGAACCTGGTTGATACGGCGAACTATTCCTTGGGGTCCCACCAACTCAAATTCGGCGCAGACTACCGCCGGCTCGCGCCGTTTGCACTTCAGTCCACTCCCTACGTCGCCTACTTCTACGGTCTCATAAATGGTGAAAATGACATCGAGACCAATAATGCGCTAGCATTTGCGCAATCGTTCGGGCCGGCGTACCCGTTATATAAGAACTTTTCGTCGTTCGCTCAAGACGAATGGAGAATGTCGAAACGATTGACCCTATCAATGGGCCTACGCTGGGAGGTAAACCCGGCGCCGGACGTAACCAAAGGGGTCATGCCCTATACAATTCAAGGATCCAACCCCGATACATGGTCACTGGCCCCACAAGGGACGCGGTTGTGGAACACTTCTTGGTACAACTTTGCCCCGCGTCTTGGAGTTGCGTATGTGGTTAGGGACGCCATAGCTTGGGAGATGGTCATTCGCGGTGGAGGCGGTCTTTTCTTCGATACGGGTCAACAACTAGGCTCCGTGGGCTTCAACGGACCAGGTTTTCTTGCTAATGGAGACTTTAATCCCAACGGGACAGCCTTTCCGACGCTCCCAGACATTCCTGCCAGCACAAACCCTCCGACATGCTGTCCGTATCTATCTCCTCCGGTTTTCTTTCCAACGCATTTGCAGTTGCCATACACGCTGCAGTGGAATGTAAGCCTTGAGCAGGGACTGGGGAGGTCACAGGCACTCACGTTTTCCTACGTCGGTGCTCACGCTGCGAGGCTGCTACGAAACAGTTTTCTTAATACTCCCAACAATCCGAATGCAAGCCAATTTGAGTTAATCGAAAATGGGCTTACGTCTGACTACCAATCGGCACAAGTTCAATTTCGCCGGAGGTTGAGCCGAGGGTTAACCTCGCTCGCTTCTTACACATGGTCACATTGTTTGGACTACGGCTCCCAAAATTACAACTTTGGCTATACACGTGGGAAATGCGACTTCGACGTGCGGCACAATTTCTCAGGTGCTTTCTCCTACGACATACCGAACGCGGGGCACGGGGGCGTTGTGAGTGCTCTGTTGCACAATTGGGGCCTTGATGACCGTTTCATCGCGAGAACAGGCTTCCCCATCACGCTTGAAGGAGGCAACTACTTGGATCCAGTGACGAGAAAACAGTTGCCCGCAGGATTGGATTTGGTTGTGAACCAGCCGACTTATCTTTATGGCGCCAATTGCACTCAAGTCTTTCAGGCGACTCTTATGCCTGGACATGGATGCCCTGGAGGGCGTGCGATCAATCCGAACGCGTTTGCGCCGGTACCTACCGACCCGACGAGTAATATGCCTTTGCGTGCGGGTACTGCACCGCGAAATTTCGTGAGAGGTTTCGGAGCTTGGCAGATGAACTTGGCGGTTCGCCGCGAATTTCCGATGTATGAACGCCTCAAGCTACAGTTCCGCGCCGAAGCATTCAACGTTTTCAACCATCCGAATTTCGGAGTAATCTCCACACTCTATTGCTCTCCTAACCCTAGCAATTCCAACTTTTCGTCGGGATGCCAGTTTGGGCAACCAACAGGTACGTTGGCGAGTTCACTGGGCGTGCTAGCCCCTCTTTATCAGATGGGTGGGCCGCGCTCGATGCAGTTCGCGCTCAAACTGGTCTTCTGAGACCAGTTCGTAGTCAACAGGTGGCAGCGAATGGCAGAAGGCCAGGCGCGGAGGATTTCGTGACAGGCCTTCCTGACAGAGCTGGTATATCGAAACGATCATTTTCCGCCGGACGACCTTCACAGGCAAAGGAAATGTTCATGTGCGTGAAGAAGATCAACATCATCACAGGTCTCGTAGCGTTCACATTTTGGGGTTGCGTCCTTTCTCCAGTCGTGCTGGGGCAACAAGTTAAGAGCCCCTTTACCGTAGCGGATGATATCGGTCTGACTCTTTTTGCTCCTCAGGGTGGGGGTGCGCCGGAGTTGCATTTCTCACCGGACAACAAGTACTTCGCTGTCTGGAGTGAGCGCGGGCGCTTGGACAGGAACCAGGTCGACGATAGCCTGCGGTTTTATCGCACTCAGGACATCGAACTTTTCCTGAAGAACCCTGGACTGCAACTACCCGAACCTGCGTGGATCGTCGCATTCTCGGGGAAGCGATACCCGGTCATCTGGCAGTGGCGCTGGCTTGCGGACTCTAGCGGTGTGGCCTTTCTGAGCTTCGATGATGCCATGGCGAGTCAACAGCTCATTCTCGCGGATCTTCGCAGGAAAAAAGTTGAGCCACTGACTTCCCCTACGCTGGAGGTCAGAGCTTTCGACATTCGAGATCGGCAACATTATGTATACGCCGTTGCTGACCACTTCGCGGAACAAAAGAAGAAACAAGCAGAACGGCAGGCCGGAGCAATAGTGGGCACGGGAGTTGGTATCTGGGAGTTGCTCTTCCCGGATGACCCCATCATTCGGTGGGGAGCGCCCTATACCAAAGAACTCTGGGCCGTCGTCGATGGCAAACGGTTCGAAGTAGAGCACGAAGGCAAGCCACCTGTTTTCGACGAACAAGCTATGGCGCTGTCGCCAGATGGCAGATCGCTGGTCACAAGATCGCCGGTGGAAGAGGTTCCCCCATCCTGGCAAACACTCTATCCCCCACCACAATTCCTGTCGTATCCGGGAGCGCATCCCATCCACGCCGGTCACGGCACTGCGAGTCAGTATGTTCGGATCGACTTAAGATCAGGTTCCGTGGAGTCTCTGACAGAAGCACCTTCCATGGACGCTGTTGGCATCCTCTCCGGTAGCGCTCCTGCCTGGTCAAGCGATGGCCAGACAGTACTGTTGCCGGGGACATTTCTAAAACCAAAACAGAATGAGGAGGGCCGTCCCTGCATCGCCATTGTCAATCTTAAGTCAAAAAGCAGAAGCTGCGTTGCTACGTTAAAAGAGGGCTATAGCAAGAATCTCGACCCCGTCGATAATTATCACCGCTCTTCCGATATTATTACCGACGCTCGTTTTGCTCCGGATGACGAGCACCGACTTCTGGTTACCTTTGATACCGCCGATGGGTCGCCTGGAAGAACGCAAACGTACCAACTCAACCCACTTGGTGTGTGGCAGGCCGATGGTGAAACTATCGGGCAGCAAGGGCTCGGCCCTGGCGGGCTTAAAATCAGAGTAAAGGAAAGCTTCAGCGAGCCCCCGCTTTTGACCGCTGCAATGAAAGAAACGTGGCAGGTGCTTTGGGATCCTAATCCGCAGCTTAAAGATGTCCGGCTAGCAGAGGTGAGCATTTACAGGTGGAGAGACGCGGAGGGACGAGATTGGGAAGGTGGGCTTTATAAGCCGAATAACTACCAGCCGAGCCGCCGCTATCCACTTGTGATTCAAACGCATGGTTTCGTGAAGTCGGCGTTCTCCCCATCAGGACTGTTCTCTACGGCATTTGCCGCACAGGAACTGGCTGCTCAGGGAATCATGGTATTGCAGGCTGAATACGGAGATCGGATGTGCGAGATCGGTTCACCCAGAGAGGGCCCTTGTGAGGCTGGGGTTATGGAATCAGCTGCAAAGCAGCTAGTGTCGGAGGGATTAGTTGATCCGGAAGAGGTTGGAATCATTGGCTTTAGCCGCACTTGCTACTATGTAATGGAAATGCTGACGACGAATTCTCTGCATCTCAAAGCCGCCTCCATCACAGACGGCGTGATGGCGGATTATTTTGACTACATACGCGGTGGTGGAGACGAAGGCGCCGAAGAGATGATCGGCGCCAAGCCTTTCGGGGAAGGCTTGCAGCAATGGTTGAAGCGCTCTCCAAGTTTTAACCTCGACAAGGTGAATACGCCCCTCCTGGTGAATGCATTGAGCAGGCTTGGTGTGCTTCCCATGTGGTCCCCGTATGCTCAACTCCACTACTTGAAAAAGCCAGTGGACTTGGTCATCTTGGATATGCACGAGCATATTCTGACTAATCCCGCGGCACGCATGGCGTCGCAAGTCGGCTCGGTGGATTGGTTCCGCTTTTGGCTCCAGGGCTACGAAGATCCGGATCCCGCCAAGGCTGGGCAATACGCCCGCTGGCGCGAACTCCGCAAATTGCAAGAACAGAATGCCCAACAACCCCAACCGGCCAAAGCGCCTTCGGTCCACTAAGAGTTGCGAACGCGCAGGCTCAATCTCTACGACATCCCGGATGCAACGGTGATCTATTCCGGTTGCCAAAATTTTTTTCTCACCTTTTCCCGCTTCGATGTTCCTTATATATATGAGGGGAGTTCCCGCCGGATTTCCCCCCGGAAGCTGCCTGGGACAGATTTGGGACAAACGTCTTGGGACGGGCCGAGGGGTTAAATCGCGCAGAATCAGCGAGCCTGGATGACTATCTCCGTTCTCCCGAAGGTCGTCAGTTCAAATCTGACCCCCGCAACCATTCTAAGAAACACAAAACAGAAGGGGTTGCCCCACCCGGAGCAGCCCCCTTTTTCGGGAAACTTGGAGCCGTTTCCCAACCCGAAGGTCGTCCACGGACCCTCGTAGCCCATCTTATTGACTTACAAAGACTTCCGGAGTCACGTCGGAAAGCCTTTCTTGCCCTTGGGACCAATTTGGGACAGAAATCAATTTTTTCTCTGCGATTCTAGGCCAGTCCGTCCCAACCAATTCACCCAACTCCTGATCCCGCCAAAGCTGATCAGTACGCCTGCTGGGCGCGAGCTGCGGAACGTGCAAGAACAGAATGCTCGACAACCCCGACAGGCCAGCCCCCCTTCGGTCCGCTAAGAGTCCCGAACGCGCAGCCTCAGTCTCTACGACATCCCGGACGTAACAGTCGCTGTGGGTTCGGTTCCCAGAGATTTATCGGTGGCTGATAGGCTCGAATGTTCGTATCGTTGGTTGACGTTTTCTGTTTTAGGTACATTTCGTGGGCGCTTAAGCGATACCCAAATAGTTCCGTAAGTACCGTCACATTCCAAGCGTCCAGCATTGTCTCCCGCCTGTATTATGCACGACCTTTCTTGCAATGTCCGCGGCACTTATTCAACGAGAGCTTCAGTTTTTCCAGATGGCATCTCATTGCGGCGCATAACGGATGAAGTCGTTATCCTCTGGACTTGCAATTGCTTATGCCCCCCAGTAAGCCAAGCGGCACAAACGGGGAGGCTCGTCGGCATACTCTGGACAAGGAAGTGTTGACGGGTGTTAACGAATTGTGGGGAGGCCTCGAATGAGAATCTGCTCCAAAGTAGCAGTTCTGATTGTTGCGTCGTTGTGGGTGGGTTTCTGTGTATCTTCCGCCTTTGCTCAGTCCACCAACGCCGAACTCAGCGGCCGCATCACCGATCCCAACGGGCTTCCAGTGCCCAAAGTTAAGATAGAGGCTGTGAACGTGCTTACGAATGTGGCCGCTTCTACGGAAACGAATGAGGTGGGTCTATATACGTTTGTAAGCCTTCAACCCGGAATATACCGAGTTGTTGTCCAAAAGGAGGGCTTCGATTCAATCGTGAAGCCTAATGTGGAGCTCCACGTCGAGGACCATGTGGTAATCAATTTTGCCTTCCGAATTGGGTCAATTACTACATCGGTCACCGTGGAAGGTGGCGCGCCACTCATCAATACCCAGGACGCATCCGTCAGCACGGTTGTGGACCGCCAGTTCGTCGAGAACATGCCGCTCAATGGTAGGAGTTTTCAAACTCTGATTGCGCTCACCCCGGGCGTCGTGCTGACACCGGTCACTGTAGGTGGAGAACAGGGACAATTCAGCGTGAACGGTCAGCGGGCGAACGCCAACTACTTCACCGTGGATGGAGTCAGCGCGAACGTCGGCACTGTCACCGGTAGTATCGCCTTGAACCAGTCCGTCGGAGGATCCCTTCCCGCGCTCAGCGCCTTGGGAGGGACAAACAGTCTTGTCTCGGTGGATGCTATGCAGGAGTTTCGCATCCAGACTTCTTCGTTTGCTCCAGAGTTCGGCCGCAGCCCCGGCGGGCAGGTCTCCATTGCTACGCGCTCCGGAACCAATGACCTTCATGGCACAGCTTTCGAGTATTTCCGCAATGACGTGCTGGATGCAAACGATTGGTTTTCGAATCGCAACGGTCTCCCCAAGCCCGCGGAGCGACAGAACGACTTCGGCGGTGTGATCGGCGGTCCCATCGCAAAGGACAAGACGTTCTTCTTCTTCTCTTATGAAGGGTTGCGGCTGCGCCAACCACTATCCCAAGAGACAGTTGTTCCTGACAGTGCCTCACGTCAGGCGGCTCCCGCTGCAATTCAGCCCTTCTTGAATGTGTTTCCTATTTCAAACGGCCCTCAGTTGGGAGCCGGTTTAGCTCAGTTCAACGGCAGCTATTCGAATCCTTCGACGCTTGATGCATACAGTTTCCGAATGGACCATACGATCAATTCCAAGCTGACCGTTTTTGGACGTTATAACTACTCGCCTTCCGACGCAGTGCTGCGTGGGGCTAATTCAGTGCTAAGCAACACGCAGGCGGCAACGTTCTCGACACAAACTTTCACGCTTGGGTTAGCGGAAAGCATGACTCAAAAGATCAGTAACGAAGTTCGGGCGAATTACAGTAACGTACGGGCTGGCAGTAACTTTAATCTCGATACCTTCGGCGGAGCTGTGCCGCTCCCGGATTCACTGATGTTCCCCACCGGGTATTCTTCTGCGAACGGTACGTTCGAATTTGACATCAGTAATGTTGGAGTACCTTCGGCGGGAAACCTAGGCATCAGCGAACAGCGTCAGGTCAACTTTGTTGACAATCTGTCGCTGACAACGGGCGCCCATCAAATGAAATTCGGTGTCGACTACCGTTGGCTTTCGCCATTTACTGCTGGTGTCACTTACACTCAATTTGCGTTTTTCTCGGGAGTCACGGGGCCGGGGGGCGCGGTCTCAGGAGTTGCTCCGTTCGTCGCTGTTGACGCACTTCAACCTGTCGCGCTCCTCACGCGGAACTTTTCGCTTTATGGCCAGGACACCTGGAAGGCAACACCGAGATTGACTTTTACATACGGACTGCGCTGGGACATTAATCCGGCCCCGAAGGGCAAGAACTCCGCGAACGATCTGTTTACTGTGCTTGGGCTTGATAACCCAGCGACAATGACCCTGGCTCCTCGTGGCACACCACTTTACAGCACGACGTACGGGAATGTGGCACCTAGGCTCGGGGTAGCTTATCAACTCAAACAAGGACCGAGCTGGGGACAGATACTCCGCGGAGGATTCGGCGTATTTTACGACCTTGGGTCCGGGGGCGTTGGAGCGGCGACCGCTAATTTCCCATTTTTCGCCTTTAAATCACTGTCTAACGTTCCATTCCCGCTGACGGCGCAGGAAGCCGCTCCTCCCCCCCTTAGCACCAATCCACCAGTATCAAATATCATTGTGACGGAAAGTGATCTCAAGCTTCCTCGAACCTACCAGTGGAACGTTGCGGTCGAGCAATCGTTTGGTGCCAGCCAAACTCTGTCCATAACCTATTTGGGAGCCCTAGGGAGAGATTTGTTGCGTCAGGATGCCTTGGCTTTTCCAAATGCGGACTTCGGATTTGTTGCTGTCACGCGAAACACAGCTACGTCCGATTACAATGCACTGCAACTCAAATTCCAGCGCCGGCTCTCGCGAGGCTTACAAGCACTGGCTTCGTACACATTTTCTCACTCCCTTGATATCGCCTCTTCAGATATTAGTAATTTCAATACGCCTGGCAGTGTCGCGAATCCCAATGTTGACCGAGGAAACTCAAATTTTGATGTGCGCCATTCATTTTCAGGTGCTTTGACCTATGATGTGCCTGCTGCTAGGGGTCAGAAGTTAGCGCGCGCCATCATTGGCAATTGGTCGCTGGACAGCTTCGTCATGGCGAGATCCGCTGTACCAGTAGATCTCATTGGCGGATTTTCTTTTGGCGGAGGCACCGCCTTTCAAGCCCGTCCGAATCTTGTCACTGGAATGCCTCTTTATCTATCTGGAGCGCAATACCCAGGAGGCAAGGCTTTTAACCCGGCCGCCTTTAGTCCAGCGCCTAACCTTCAGCAGGGAGACTTCGGGCGCAATGTGGTTCGCGGTTTCGGCGCGTGGCAAGCCGACTTTGCTGTGCGCCGGCAGTTTCATCTGACGGAAAGGATTGGTCTCCAGTTCCGCACTGAATTCTTCAATATTTTTAACCATCCAAACTTCGGCAATCCAAATAACATCCTAGGAAATCCCCTCTTCGGGCAATCTACGCAGACCTTGGCGAGTAGCTTGGGGAGCGGAGGAGCGAATGGTGGCTTCAATCCTCTCTACCAGATTGGTGGTCCACGGTCTGTCCAGCTTGCCCTGAAAATCCAATTCTAGTAGCAGGTTCTAGGCGTGTGCCTCGACCAAAACAGTTCTCCGACAAGAGATTGGTTTGCATAGCCGTGTAAATCCATGAAAGGGCACCGTTCGGAGTCGCCTTACAGGGCGGCATTTCAACCTACCCTGCGTCAGCTGCTCACTAACGAGAGTGCATTAAACGGAGAGGAAAAGGCCTGGAAGTGAACTGGGTCAAGTGACGTTCAGGAAGAGGAAAACGCAATTGAATCACAGTACGCCATCTGTTATGGGCCAGACGGGTTAACTCGCGGAGTCGATTCTATGCTTTCGCAGGAGTCCATGGGCGAATAGCTGTCATGGCTTCCCGAATGGACGATGTACTGTGTTGCGGTGGAGTGCCTACAGCGGCGTTTGATCGTCGGACGGTTCGGGCTTTTTTGTCAGGTTCGCTACTAGGAGGCCCCTGTGTTAAGAAGCATAAGTAAGGTAATTCTCCCTTTTTGCATTCCTGTCGTCTGGTTAGGCTGGAGTTTCCGCGTCTCGGCCCAAGAGCCGGTCTCACCAACTTCGTTGAATTGGCAGCATGACAAAGGCCCTATCACCGTGGCAGATGCCATTGGGATGACGAAAGTCGCTGATCGTCTTCAGTCTGACCTGGCCGGAAATATCGCCCAGTTCTCTCCGGACGGGAAGAAATTTGTCGTCGTGTTACGAAAAGGAAACCTGAAGCACAACACCAACGACTATGCGTTGCTACTTTGGAATGCCGGGACCCTGTTCACGCCGGCCACCGCTCCAGAGGTGATTGTAAGGATGTCCTCCTCTTCAAACCGAGAAGGAATCGCCGACGTTAGATGGTCCGGCAACGAAGCTTTGACATTTCTAGGGGAAAACCCCGGGGAGCCACGTCAGATTTACTCGTTCAACTTGCGATCGCCTTCATCGCACAAGCACCCACTGAGAGTCTCTGGGACGAGAAGGCTCGCCGTGAAGGTGTAGTCGTATCTCGGCAATCTATACCAGATCTGATCGCGGGGAGAATGGGGAAGGGGATGGATGAGCAGCACGACAGCGAGCTATTCTTGCAGGGCCCCGACGGGGTCAAACGAATGACCGTCCACGGAAATCTTTGGGTGAGCACGCCTTTCTTATCTCCTGATGGCAGGTACATCGTTGTGGCTGGAAAAGTTCTTGCTGCCGACACTCCGGCAACGTGGAAGAAATATACTGGGAGGTTCCAAGAAATTCTCAGTAAGGAAAATCTGCAAGAGATCGCGCCAATAACATCCAAACTTGGGCGATATGAACTGGTTGATGCAGCAACCGGTGATAGCCGAATACTTTTGGATTCCCCGATTTGGCCGCCCTTTACGGGTAGTTGGCCTGAGCCAGAGATCGTATGGCTGCCGGACAGTCACTCTCTCGTGCTCAGCAACGTATTCCTTCCTTTGGAGAATGCCAGTGAGAGCGAGGAAAAGGAGAGAAAGCAACGCACGTTCACAGTTGAAATAAATGTCACTGATGGCAGGCTCACGACGATTGGTGACGGTCGCATCCGTGCAGTGCGGTGGGACACAGGAACGAACCGGCTCATTTGCAGAACGCGTTCCGATTGGGCGCCCGGCGCGCTCGACGACCTACGACTGAAGCCCCAATTGCCTTTTGCTTTCACGAAGAATGGAGACCGATGGCAGCAAACGAGTGCCTTGTTTCAGGACGAGATGAGATCGGAAATCATTCTCAAACAAGGGATGAACGATCCGCCCAAGTTGTATGCGACCGACGCAACCACTCATCAGGAAAAAGTGCTGCTTGATCTTAACCCTCAATTTCAAGGGCTTCGATTTGGAAGAGTAGAAGAGATACAGTGGCAATGGTCAAAAGGGCATTCGATGAGAGGTGGCCTTTACTATCCTCCAGATTACGTTCCCGGCAGGCGATACCCACTCGTGATCCAAACTCATGATTGGACTCCGATCCGGTTTTGGATCGACGGTCCTTATACTACAGCCTATGCAGCACAGCCTTTGGCGGCGAAGGGCATCCTAGTAGTTCAGGTCCAAGATGAATACATTCCGAGTCCCTACGGAAAGACAGGGCAAAGAGAGGAAGTCGAGAAGGCGCTGGCCATATATGAAAGCGTGATCAACCACTTTGATAGGAAAGGGATGATCGATCGGAATCGGGTCGGACTTATCGGATTCAGTCATACATGTTTCTACGTCAAATACGCTCTTGTCCATTCAAAGGTCAAGTTCGCAGCAGCGTCGGTCACGGAAGGCGAAGATGGCGGGTATTTGCAGTTTATAACCAACAACAACCACTTTGTAGATGCTTATTCACTGTATGGCGGGCGGCCCTTCGGCGATGCCCTCAAGGAGTGGACCAGAATCTCACCCGGATTCAACGTTGACAAGACGCACACACCGATGCGGATCACGACATTGCGACCTGAGAATTTATTGATGGATTGGGAATGGTTCGAAGCGTTGACTCTCCTCGGTAAACCCGTAGACATGGTGATGGTGGAGGATGGAAGTCATGTCCTTGAGAAACCGTGGGAACGTTTTGTTTCCCAGCAGGGTAACGTAGACTGGTTCGCCTTTTGGCTCAAAGACGAAGAAGATTCCGATCCCGCCAAAGCTGACCAGTATGCCCGCTGGCGCGGGCTACGGAAAATCCAAACAGAAAACGAAAAGAAGCCAGCCACACCTCACGCCGCCTCAAACTAACTCAGGCTTACCCCCAAAGGCATCGGGCGGTCGCAAAATTCAAGAAGACGTGGGCGAAAACAGATAGTTGCGCATAGCGCCTCTTGCCGCTCAACCCCCCAGCTCCTAGGAGAACTTCGCTGTCTTACAGAATCCGCGTGAGCCATTTCAGTGTCACGGGTGATTCGGCTGGCCAACCATGTAGGCGTAGAGAAGTTTCCTGCCGTGAGGTTCCTTCGCATCTCCCAGTGCTTCCGCGGTTACAAACACGGAATCGATGCCGCGCAGCGACGCGGGATCCGTGACCTTGAGGACCCAGCGCCGCTGTTCGTGGTCGTCCACTTCAAACGTACCGAGACTCCGGATAGTGTGCGCTGCATACTCCCGCTGGCCCCATGCTTGGAAGTTGTATTTCGCCGGCATCAGCTTGCCACTCGGCAGGTCAAAGGCGTAGAAAATGAGGGTCTGCCCCTCTGCATAGAACACGCGTCCAAACGCTTTTGCCGACTTCCCGCCACCGTCCACATCGTGTACGTCCAAGATGTGTAGGTTGCGGGCGCTAATCAACTGTCGCACATCCTTGCTCACCGCCATCAACTGCCGTTCACGTTCGATATCCGCGGTTTGCTGTTGCAGAGAGGCGCTCAAGTCGCGAATCTGCGATTCGAGAATAATCCGCGCGCTGAGACTGTCTGCATGATCGCGATGCAGTTTGTCGTTCTTCGCGCTCAGGTCCGCGATCACCCCGTCCTTCTGCTGATTGTCGCTCGCGAGTTGCTTATCCTTCGCTTCCAGTTCCTCAAGCCGGGCCGTCAGCTGACCCACTTGTCCCCTGGATTCTTCGAGCCGCTTCTCTAGCTGCCTCAGCGATTCTTCCGAGGTCAGCTTCGCGTGCCTCATTTTGTCGAGGTCGGCAACATCGCGTTCGATATCCTGGCGGACTGTGGACAATTGGGCGCGCAGACGCTCATTCTCGCCTGGCAGTTCGTTCGTTTGCTTGGACACTACATCCGAGCGTGGTACGAGTTGATACCTGCGCGACACTGAGGCGCCCAAGACGGCCAACACCGCCACTATCGCGACCGCTAGCGCCGGACGCCAAACAAGTCCCCAGCGAAAACCTCTCGAACCCACGGCGTGGCCGCGTTGGGCCTCCGGAGAAAAGTGAATCCCGTCGGCACGGGCACGGGCCAAGAAACGGTCGCGAATCTCGGCGTCCGGGAGGGAACAGCGCAGATCCGAACGCATGCGCGAACGGGCCGCATCCGCGAGGGGCAATTGGTGCTGTACGACATGCGCGTAGTCACCGTGCGCGTCGCGACATTCCGAGCACTCGTCAAGATGCCGGCTCAACTCTCGGTCCTCTTCGGAAGAGAGTTGCCCGATCGCCGCGAGAGCGCTCAATTCGCGGAAATGTTCATGGTCGGACATGAGCAATCCCTACAGGCGAGGCGGGTTCGCGCCGAGCCTTGGGCGAATCGCATAACACCCAGCGCACCTTTTCCAGTCCGCGGTAATAGTGGTGACGCACGCTGTCGAACGAATCCCCGGTTCTCGCTGCAATCTCACGCATCGTCAAACCTTCATAAAATGCAAACTCCAGGATTGTTCTCTCAACCTTAGTCAACTGCTCAAGCGCCTCCTGGACCAACCGAGCTGACTCCAGAACACCTAACGCTCCGCTCCGCACGGCACTTGGACCCTTCTGCACGGCGACAGATTCTTCCGGTCGTTCATACAGACCTCGAAGATTCAAGTATTCCCTCCGATTGAAACTGCGATGATAGGCGTACTGAAGGATCCACACTTTAGTTGTGCCTTTGGCGGCGTCAAATTGTGCCGCAGTGTGGAAGATTTCCAGAAACACGGATTGCATCAAATCTTCTGCTTCGCCGGTGTCCCGCAGGATCCGCAAGGCCACGTTCAGAACCAGGCGATGATAGCGATCAAAAAGAACGGCCAACGCATCGGAATGACCATGACCCAGATGAACCATCAGCAGCTCGTCCGATACCGACACGAACTCCCCATAGCTTAGCGTAGGAGCACAGCGTGAGTTTTTGTCTGGCGCGGTCATTGACACCGTTCCGCGAACGCCCCCCTTAGGGGGCCGTATTAGGGCTTCTATAGCACATCCTGCTCTCCCGCCGAAAGGGTGTCGTAGCAACATTTTTTTCGCAAACGGTGGCACAAAACACCTCGTTCACCGGCAACCCTCAACGATGAGTGTTGATGGTACAGACAGATACCTACACAGGATTCAAAAACTAAAGCGGCTGGAAACTTTCCAATGGCCTATTCAATAGTATTAGCCTGTGCTCCGGCAAGATTTGATTAAATAACGTCGATGGCTGTTAACCGAATGCTTCTGAAACGGAATGCCTGGGACAGATTTGGGACAAAAGTCGTGGCACGGGCCTAGGGGCTAAATCGCGCAGAATCAGCGAACCTAGATGACTATCTCCGTTCTCATAACCCGAAGGTCCTAGGGCGAGCCATTCTCGTCAATTAGTTGAGCGAAGATCAGAAGGCATTTTTGTAGCCCATGTAGCCCGAATAAGCGGAGGGAATGCACAGGCAAATGCCGTCAATTCAACGGATTTGGTCTGGTCCAGGCTGGTTCGGGACCAGGAGGTCGGTGGTTCAAATCCACTCGCCCGGCCATTCTTCATCTTTTGCCCTTTCAAAAATTGGGTCGAAGGGTTCTCTGCTGTCTGCATCAATCCATCAATCCCCAGCACTACGCGTGACTCGGCAACCTGCCGCTGAGATGCGAAGCTCGTGGTCCCTTCATCCCGGCATCGACTCAGATGCTTTCCGCGAAATAAACAGACTGTCAAATAGACCCAGTCCTCCAGACAAGAGCCGGGGCTGGCACTTTGGTTCCAACTTGGTTCCAACGAAGGGCCGAAAAACCGGCGTTTTTTCGGTATAAGCGATGCCGATTCAACGGTTTTTAAGTAGTTTAACAGCCGAATGCTCTACCGTTGAGCTACCGGGGAACTGAGCAACACATTTGTTTTCATTCTAGTACAGCCATCGAAATGATGCCAGTTCAGTCGTTGGTTCCAACTTCCGTCCAACGGCGTGATTTGTCGAACTTCTTTGGTGAAATCAAAAAAATCGGATGACTGATTTTCAAAGACTTAGACGTAATGTTCTGCGAGAAATTCACTATCATTCGGCAACTGACCGAATGCTGTCTTTGAAGGACGCTCAGTAAAGTCTTGAATGGCAAGCCCATTGCGTCGGACTCCTCAAAAGTGAACAAGCGGTGTCACTGGAATGTAACGGGTCGTTCGAGTTTCGGCGGAGAATCGCCAAAGCCAGCCGGGGACGCATTTCTCGAAACGGGCGATTTGTATCAGGTCTTTGAAAAATAATTTCGAGCCCCGGTATTGTTTACGAGCCGAGGAGACGCCTATAATCCGCGCAAATGCTGTCACACGAGCATGTCGACTCGCTCGCGGACGATGACCTGCTGCGCAACATAGTTCAGGGCTGTACGGATTGCTTCGCGCTGCTGTTTCATCGGTACTGCCGTCAGGTTTTCTCCGTGTCCTTCCGCATTATCCGAGACAAGGCGGAAACGGAAGACATCCTTCAGGAAGTATTCCTGTCGATCTACCTGCAGCAAGAACGTTACGACGCTTCGCGCGGCAGCATCAGGACTTGGATTCTGCAATTTGCCTACTTCAAGTCATTATTGCGCCGGAGATATCTGCGCATCCGGCATTTTTATAATGACGAGGAACTGTCCGAATTCCGAGAGATGCGTGGGAGCGAAACCTCTGATCTTCTGGGTCTGAGTTCGGCGGAATGGGCTCGCTATGTGGAAACCGGCATAGCGACGCTTGCCATAAAGCAGCGGCGCGTCATCGAACTGGTGCATTTCGATGGTTATACTCTGCAGGAAGCCTCTGAGATTTTGAGAGAATCTGTGGCCAATACGAGAAATCTATATTACAGGGGCCTCAAGGAGCTCAGAGAATTTTTGAGCGGCAAAGAGGCCCTGAAGAAGGTCCAGGAAACTGTGATTCTAGAAAGAAGAAAAGATGCATTCCGCTTCGAGTCGTAATCATCCTGGCAAAGAGTGGTACGAAGAGCTCTGCGCTCTTGCGGCCATTGGAGAACTGTCGTCGTCGGAGTTTGACGAGCTACGGAAGCATCTGGCGGAATGCGAGGAGTGCAGGCAGGTATATGCTGACTTTCGCCGCGTGTCTGCGGGAGAGCTCGGCTTAGTGGCAGTGCTGAAGCAATCGGATCGGACCGCCGACGAGGCAGGAGCGCTCGTAGACGAAAGTGCCGTTTTGGGTCGCTTGCTGGATCGAGCGACGCGAGAGCAAGTACATCGGTCTAGCGAGAGTGGATCTCCGGGACCCGAGTTGGAACGGCGACGGACGCGCGAGCGATTTGCCAGGTTCGGGATCTGGCTTCGCCAGCCTGCGCTGTCGTATGGCTCGCTTGGATTGATCTTGTGCGCAGTGGCAGCGCTGGGAGCCTATCGTCTGAGAGAGGCTCAACTGACGCCCACACTCAATGGCCTAACGAACGCAGTATCCGAGTGGAAGAACCGCGCCAATGCTATGGCAGCACAGGAAGAGTCTGCCGCGCAATCGCTCCAACAAGCTGAAACGGAGCGCGTGCGTCTGCAAAAAGCCCTCGGTGTCGCCGAGGCAAAGTACGCAGCTTTAGACGCTCAGCGACGGTCTCTAGAGGCTGAACTAGCCAACGAGCGCGCGCAACTTGATCAGAAGGGGCAGGAGCTCGAAGCCGCACGTAGCACAACCGAGGACAGAAATAAGGAAATCGCACATCTGGAGACCCGGGTTCAGAACGCCGTGCAGCGGACGGAAGAGCAGCGAAGGATTGCAGAGAACCTACACACCAAACTGCAATGGGCACAGCAGCAAGTCCAGCAGCAAGCCGCAAATATGCCGGAAAGCCAGGGCTTCGGAGACACGGAAGCGAAAGAACTATTCGGCGCAAGAGACCTGCATATCGTGGATGTCTATGACGTAGACGTTAAAGGGAACACGCGCCGCAGCTACGGGCGCGTCTACTACGTCGAGAAGAAGTTGCTGATCTTTTACGCTTTTGATCTTCAAGACAAAAAGCACAACCGCGCCGCTGCTGGGTTTCAGGCGTGGGGCTATCGTCAGCCCTCTGACGGTAAACCCGAGAGCCTGGGCCTGTTCGATGTAGACGATGTCTCCGCGAACCGATGGGTTTTGAAGGTGAATAACCCGCGTGTTCTCGAACGCATAGACGCTGTTTTCGTGACCCTGGAACCCCCCAACGGTAGTCCCTCCCCGCGTGGTCGCAGGCTACTCTATGCGAACCTCGCCGGCCCCGCAAACCACCCTTAACCTAGCCTGTTCCCCTTGTTTCGAAAATTTTCACAGTGAGGGCTGAGAACATCCTCTGGTTTTCAGCAAATACATGAATAGAGGGTTGTCCCCAGGGGAAAAGGCAGTTACTCGCGAGTGCCTACGGTTGTGTCGGAGGGAAAATGAGAACTTCGCATGTGGCGTGTGTACTCGTAGTGGTGTTGGTGGCGTTTGGACTCTTTGTCACAACTTCGCACGCACAGTCGACGAATGCCTCCGTCGGTGGACAGATCACCGACGAGCAGGGACGCGTCGTACTCAGTGTAACTGTGGTGTTGACGAATCTGAATACTGGGGTTACATACGAAGCGAAAACGAATGGGGACGGAATCTACAGCGCCCCGAACGTGCCGCCCGGTATTTACCGCGCGAATGTGACCAAGGATGGATTCAAGAGCATCGTCAAGGGCGATATCGAGTTACATGTCCAGGACGTAGCATCGATCAATTTCCAATTACAGGTCGGATCGGTTAACGAGACGGTTACGGTTGAGGCGGGTGGGCTAGTAATAAACACCACGGATGCATCGGTTAGCACCGTGGTGGATCAAACGTATGTGAAAAACATGCCGCTCAATGGCCGCAGCTTCCAGGATCTAATTCTGCTTACGCCGGGGGTTGCGACGCAAAGTCCCCAGCAGCAGGGTGGTTTCAAAGGAGTTGGTCAGAGTGGGGAATTCAGTGTGAATGGCCAGCGCACGGAATCAAACTACTACACTGTGGACGGCGTGAGTGCCAACGTGGGGACGGCTGCAGGTTTCAGCCAGATACAGAGTACCGGTCCTAGCGGTTCTCTTGCTGCTTCGACAGCTTTGGGGACCACGCAGGCCTTGGTCTCCGTCGATGCTCTCCAGGAGTTCCGCGTGCAAAGCTCGACCTACTCGGCCGAATACGGGCGCAATCCCGGCGGCCAGTTCGCGTTTGAGACGAAATCAGGCACCAATCAATGGCATGGTACAGCCTACGACTATCTGCGGAATGGTTTCTTTGACGCGCAGGACTGGTTCAACGACTACTTTGGTAAGCCAGAACCTGCTCTTCGCCAGAATGACTTCGGAGGCACAATTGGCGGGCCCGTCCAGATTCCTCGCCTATATAACGGAAAGGATAAAACATTCTTCTTTGTCTCGTATGAGGGGCTGCGTTTGACTAGCCCACAGGCAGCCGCGGTGAGCCAAGTTCCCGATTCCACTCTGCGTGCGAATACGCCTTCGCCTCTGAATCAGGTGCTGAATGCTTTCCCCGTGCAGAGCCCAACTGGCATTGATGATACGGCGAACGGCACTGCTCAATATATTGGAAGCTGGTCGAGTCCGGCTTCCATTAATTCTACTAGCGTTCGTTTAGACGACGTCGTAAACGATAAACTGAGACTATTCTTCCGCTTTAGCGACACGTCTTCCAATTCAACGGCTCGCGGTGGCACCCAGTCGATATCTCCATCAATAGCCCGCAGGGGCGCTACCACGTTGCGAACCTACACGGCTGGTGCCAGCACCGTTTTTTCCATCCGTCTCAGCAACGAGTTCCGTGTCAACTACAGCTCGAATCATGTGGCCCAAGATAGCAGCATTGACGCACTCGGCGGCAGTACCCCTATTGATCTAGTGAAGCTTAGTCAACTGGGGTCTGGAGCAGACCCCAATGTTTTCTTTTTTCTCGGCCCAGATTTTTTCTTCTTGGTTCAGAGCACGACCGCGGGTGCCCAAAGACAGTGGAACTTCGTGGACACGGCAAGTCTGTCTCTTGGGCGTCACCAGTTCAAATTTGGCGCTGACTATCGCAGGCTGGCGCCATTCGCGATTCCTCCAAATTACAATCCGCAGTGGTATTTCGGATTCTTCAACGGGATTGCCGATGTTGAGACAAACAACGCGTTTTTCGGCCCGCAGGCGCAGGCTCTAGCCTATCCTTTGTACACGAACTTCGCGGCTTTTGCTCAAGACGAATGGAAGGTATCACCGCACCTGAGCCTTACGATGGGGTTGCGGTGGGAGGTGAACCCCGCGCCGGGTGTGACGCAAGGATTGAAGCCCTATACGATTCAAGGCTCCGGCCCTGATACGTGGACACTGGCGCCGCAGGGCACTCAACTTTGGCAGACCACGTGGTACAACTTTGCACCTCGGTTGGGTGCCGCATATGTCATCCGTAGCGCGCCGGGCTGGGAAACGGTTTTGCGTGGCGGGGGTGGCGTCTTCTTCGACACGGGTCAGCAGTTGGGTTCGCTAGGCTTCCAGGGACCAGGGTTCCTTGCATCTGGCAGCTTTGCTCCTATGTCGTTTCCAGGTAATGCTGCGGCGCTAATTCCTCCCATCGTGAACCCGCCTGTCGGAAAACAGCAGGGTGTATTCGCTTTCCCCCCCCATCTGCAATTGCCATATACGCTTCAGTGGAATACGAGCATTGAGCAGGCGCTCGGCAAAACACAGGCGCTCACCATTTCCTATGTGGGTTCACATGCTGCTAGATTACTTCAAGAAAATCTTTTTCACAGCTCAACAAACGCTCTCACAAGTAACTTCTTCATTGTTGAGAACGGCCTAACATCAGACTACAACTCGTTGCAGCTTCAATATCGGCGACGGCTGAGTCGAGGGGTCACGGCTCTAATGTCCTATACCTGGTCTCATTGCCTGGATTATGGCTCATTGAATTTGACGATCGGGTATCAGCGCGGGAATTGCGATTTCGATCTTCGTCACAGTTACTCGGCAGCCCTTTCATATAATCTCCCGAACGTGGGACATGGCGAGTTTGCAAGTTTTGCGCTGCACGGTTGGGGCTTGGATGACCGGTTCAGTGCTAGAACTGCTTTCCCCGTAAGCATAAACGGCAATACGGTCTTCGATTCCATGACGGGAAAGCAGATGGACGCAGGCGCGGACTTGGTTTCAGGCCAGCCGGTCTATCTGTATGGTGCCAATTGTGATTCCACGCTTCAAGGCTTAGGAGATCTTAAGTCTGGTCAAGGATGTCCTGGAGGCCGGGCGATCAACCCATGCGCTTTTTTTTCGGTGGGTGGTCCAGCCAATCATGGTTGTCCCGCAAATCCGACGATACTCGGGCTGGCACCCCGGAACTTTACGCGCGGATTTGACGCCGTGCAGATGGACCTGGCTGTCCGCCGTGAGTTTCCAATTTATGAAAATCTGAAGCTGCAATTCCGGGCGGAAGCCTTCAACATCTTCAACCATCCAAACTTTGGAACCATCAGCACCGCTGGTCTAAATTTTGGACAAGCAGCGGCGACGCTTGCAAATTCTCTAGCAGTCTTGAGTCCACTGTACCAACAGGGTGGCTCGCGCTCGATGCAGTTTGCTCTCAAGTTCATCTTTTGATACGGACGAACGGATCAAAATTAATCATTTGATGTCTTCTCATCCTCACAGGTCACTCAACTCGGATGCAGGCCATTCCACGAAGAGGGATGAAGAATGTGTCGATTGAACGCAACGCTGCTGTTGATTGCTTTGATTTGCACTTCGAGTGTAGCCTTGACCGGGCAGAACGCAAAAGTTTTTGTAGACCCAGTACACGTAGGACCAGGCGTGCACGTAAGCAGTGATCTGTCGGTCGATCCCCACTATGAAGTAGAGATAGCAGCCAATCCTTCGGACGGTCAGCAACTCATGGCTTGTTCGATGCTATTTCCGAATAACTTTCCTTCCACGGATATTGTCACCTATGTTTCTTTCGACGGAGGGAAAACCTGGAAGCTTACGCTGCGAACCAAGGGGGAAGGACCGCATCCAAGCTGGGATCCGGATTGCCAATACGGTACGGATAACATCGCCTATTCCGTTTCTGAAGGTATTAGATCCTTTGAAGGCTTCAGACTTACAGATCCGTTGAGCACCTATAACCGGATTGATCGTTCCTTGGACGGGGGCAACACGTGGGAAGCTTCCTTTCGGTTAGTTCACGCAGAGCGAACCTTCTTGACTGTGGATCACAATGCTGGTCCGCAACATGGATGGTTATACTTATACGGCCAAGCCGGAGTTGGTTCGCCATTAGGCGTTCGTATAAGCTGGTCTTCTGATAAAGGACAAACAGCATCTACTCAGTATATATCTCTCAACGACGGTAAGAGTTGTACTGGAACAGGTCCGGGAGCCATCCTCTCTGATGGCACGTTGATTTTCCCGGTGCCCGTGCAGGACGTTTCTCAACCAGAAGGATCGAAAACGAAATATTCGATCGAAATCGTTCGTGCGAAATTTCAACAGGTAAATTGGCCCTTGAGAGTCGAGACGTTGACGCCTGGCGATTGGTTTATTAACCATCGATCGGCTGGCAGTGTTTTACCCGCAATGGCCGTTGATTCCAGCAACGGCCCTTTTCGCGATCGGGTTTATAGCACGTGGGAGGAGGAAACGGCGGATGGCTCTCAAATTAAATTGTCTTTTTCTTCGGACAAGGGGAAGACCTGGTCGCGTCCGCGGGTTATCAACGATGATGTTCCGCGACAAGTGAGAAACGACACCAAAGGGCTAGATGATCTCCACGGGATCGTTGCAGTGAACAGTCAAGGAGTGGTCGGCGTGATGTGGCTCGACCGTCGTGGCTACGCCGGGAATCTTGGCTGGACTGTCAGGTTTCGTGTCTCTTTGGATGGAGGCGAAACATTCCTGCCGAGTGTTAAAGCTTCCAGCATTGATTTTGATCCGAGTCGCAACAAACTTGTTCCATTATTCCCGACCCGGAACGATTGGTTTCCAAATGAAGCGCTTACAACGAATGAGCTTGAAATAGGGGCATTCACTTTTAGTGGCGGTCATACCATGGGTCTCGCGGCAGACGCTGATGGGAAGTTTCATCCCCTGTGGGTTGCCAATCCTACAGGAGTTCCTCAGCTCTGGACCACGGACATTACAGTTCAAGCCAAAGCGGAAAAGAACGGCAGCACAGAGCTGGCTAATCTGAAGGACGCCAGCAAACTCGTGCGCCTCGAATTCACAAGCAGAGTTTACAACCGCGAGACGCATGCGCTCGATTTCGATCTCCAACTAGAGAATGTCAGTGAATCGAAGGTCGGTGGGCCTTTGAAGGTAAGGGTGCTGGACATCGGATCGCGTGTAGGCAGCGTGACCGTCAAGACCGGCGACACGGAGATAATTGCCGAGGGCTCAGTTCTGGACTTCAGCTCTCTATTTACGGGTGGCATTCTCAAGCGAGGGGATGTAACAAAGCCGATTCACGTGCGCCTGAACATGCGCGGTATAGATCCATTTAGTCTTTCCTCATTTGGGTATATTCCACTGGCAATTCTAACAACGAAAGTACTTGCAGGCTCGATCGAACCTCCGAAAAAATTGGAAGGACTCGAAGAGGAAAAAGAAGCAGCCTCGAGTGGCGCCGCACCACGGGAGAGGAACTACCCATAAAAGAAGTTAGGAGATGAAGGGTGCGATGCGGTCAGGTAAGACCTTAAAGCCGAACAGTATAAATGCTGGCGCGAGCTCCGCAAGCTGCAAGAAGAGAACGAAAAGAAGTCAACAGCTCCAGGCAACTGACTCCGTTGAGTTCCTAATGTTATGCGGGCTGGCTGGACGAACGCTTGACCGCTGTCACAGGAATGTCACGCGAAACGCGGTGAAGCGCGGCAAATTGCGAATAAAACGTGAATAACAAAGGAGGTTTGTCGCTCTTCATCAGAACTTGCTGATTCTCCTCGGTCTAGCCTGTCTTCCGGCAAGATTTGATTAAAACACTCTGCTAGCTGTTAACCGAAGGGTTGCAAAGGCCCAGAAGCATCGGCGTAGGCTACGCGCCATTCCTGCCTTCGGTTGTGGGCTGCATCGCGGAGGTTTGCTGCGATGAGTTTCGCCCCCCTAAGGTCTCGCACGAGTTCGGGATGGATGCTTCTCCTGCGTTGAGTGTAATCTAGCCGCAAGACTTGCTAAACCTTGGGAGGCTTCGATGCTCCGCGA
>WNGR01004325.1_pt1 | contig 32561 bp, 32 predicted proteins | sample 5407581 | NCBI WGS metagenome assembly WNGR01 (sample SAMN13153383, study PRJNA577476) | soil metagenome | isolation source: 80 cm soil or saprolite under Garry oak tree replicate 2 | place: USA:California | collected 2016-06-15
TACGCAGCGCCTTGAAGGTGGTCTTGAGCAGCGAGTTCCCGCGTTCGCCGATGGCTCGGATGCCGTTGTGGACCTTGTTGTACGTCTTCTGGACGTCGGTGAGCTGCCCTCCCTTGGGCTTCTTGAACGCGACGGTGATCGTGTCGGCCTCGCCCTCGTAGCCCAGATCGCCCAAGACGCGGAGTTGCTCGTCGGTCCAGACCGTCAGCAGGGGCAGCATCTCGCTGTGTTCGCGCAGGGCGGTGGTGTCGTGTTCGCGGCCGGGGCGCACATCGGAGGTCCACAGCGGCCAGCCGTCCGGGGTAGTGAGGACCTGGATGTTCCCGCCGTGGTTGTCGTGCTTGCCCGACCACCACAAATCCACACCCGGGGTAGGCCCCGGGGTTCGGCACCGGTCGGTCTCGATCAGCGTGCCGTCAATGTTGACGTGGTCGTAGCCGGCCATCTTCGCAGCGAGCAGCGCCCCGTGCAGGCTGGGCGCCTGAGCGGCCAGGACAGCGATACCCTCGTGGAGATAGTCGTAGGCGGTGGACCTGCCGATCGCGTTGTCGACAGCCAACTGGGCGACCCGAGTGCCGTCCAGAAACCACCGGATAACCAGGACCGCCTGTTTGAAGCAGCCCAGGGCGCGGGTGCCCGTACGGGTCCCGCGGCGTAGGCGTTCGGCGTGCAGCCGACTTGAGACGAACAGCACGGTTTCCTCGCGCACGCTCAACGTGGCGGTGTATGTGACACTCATTCGGCGCAGGACCCCTTTACGTTGCACCGCAACGGGTTCGGCGTGTCACGACCAGCAGCGTTATTGACTACCTACCGTTCACGAACGGTTACGCGGAATGGCTCATTGGAGATGTCCTGAAGAACTTCAAGTTCCGAACGTCCCTCGACTACTGCTACCACACGGAGCACATCGCGGACACGTGCGCCATAGTCACGCAGCCTCGATTCCAGCGGTTGCAGAGCCTCGTACTCGTCACCGTCGACGATCTTGATCCACTGCACGGCGGTCTCGCTTTGTTGGCGGGTTACCCAGTTCCGTGCCCGAAGGTACATCGCGAGGTCAGATGGAGAGCGTGCAGCTAGCGCACTTCGGTCCGTGATTTCTACGTCAATCATTTTGCCGCTCCATCCAGGTCACCACTCAAAAGAGCCGACAAGGTATCCACGGTAAGGAAATGGCGTTGTGGAACAGCGACTGCGATGGTCTTCGGGTCATTTTCGCCTAGGGGTTTGACCTCCTGGTCGGCCAACGAAAGCCAGTAGGCTGCCATCCCTAGCTTCATGCTCTCGTAATCGCAGACTGCGTATTTGCCCGCCTCGGCAGGAACCACCACCAGGGCCAGAAATCGAGGCAATTGAAAACCTGTTCCGGCAATTTGGTTGTAATGCTGGACCGGAAGCCGGTACTTAAAGGTACCTTCCTCCAGGACCGGATTGGACCAGCTCTTCACCTGCATCTCGATCTTCGGCGACCTGGCGGTTCCTTTTGGACCTGGATAGGCGATCTGCCAATCAACGCCATCAAGGTCCAGGTTCATCTTCGATATGGTGAATCCGGCCGCGCAGGCCATCGCGCAGATGAAGCCCTCACCGTGTAGTCCCTGGTGAACGTTGGCCTGCAACGCCACGGTCCACCTCCTGGCTGGCGTTCGTAGAAGGGCAACCAAGCACAGCGGCAGGCTAGCCCGAAAACTCAGCGGACCATAGCGACTTGGCCGAGTCCCGGTCACGCCTGGGTCCTCCACACCTTGCCGGTAGCTTGCGGGCCGGACCATCCGGCGGAGGAGTACGGCCTCTTCCTCCACAGCGTCCACGCCCGCGCCCGCGCGCTCGGGTGACCTCTACTTCGTCATCGGTGCGCAGGGCTCCGGCGTAGAGGTTGAGCCAGGTGAACACCCGCACGGTGCCGGTTTCGGTCCGCACGTCGATGATCTTTGGCGACAGGTAGCACTGCGCGCCGTCGAGCACGAACCCACGAAGGCGGCCCGGGTCTTCGGCCCGCACCGAGACGGACGCCCACCGGTCGGCCACCCGATCCGGGTCGGCACCATCGACACTCATGGGCAGACCCCGGTGCCGGAAGTGCCGCCACCGATCACCCACCAGGACCGCCACATCCTCGGCGGACAGGCGGGTGAAGTGCCGGTACTCGCTTGCACGAAAGTCCAGTCCGAAGTGCACGTCCGAGGCGTAGCCGGCAAGTCCAGTGATGACCTTCGCGGCCCGTTCGATGCTGTCCTTGCCGTAGATCACCAGGTCGTAGTCGGACTCGGAACGGGATGCACTCAAGGCCCGCGACCCGCCGACCGCCACCGGAACGTCAGCCGCCGCCAGCGCCGCCACCACGTCCGCCAACTCCGGCCGCGTCGGCTCCAGCGGCACCGCCGGGTAGTGCCGCGCGATGTCGGCCGCGCGTACCAGGTAGTGACTCTCCCCGGCAGCGCGAGAACCTGTTTCCCGTAGGGGATCTCGCCCCAGATCTCGAACGAGGTCTTGCGGTAGCGCCGGCCGAAGATCTCCAACCCGCCGTCGTCGTCCGGCACGTACGTCAACTGCCCGCGCGCCCGCGTGCTCCGGTACGTGCCTACTACGGTCAGGATCTCCCCGCCAGGCAACTCCATCAGATCCCATTCGCGCGTCAGCAGATCCACATCTCGTCCCTTCCGATCGGTCCGGCCAAGCCGCCGGCCGTTCCCGGTGATCCGGTGAGCGTGTCCATGCGATCCGCAGCACCGCACGGCCCGGCCCCCGGTCGTGGTCAAGCCGTTGAAGCGGCTGGCCCGTCCTCCCGCCGCGCCCCTCCGTATGCCGCGTGAACCGCCGCAGCCCACTGGACTTGCGTGCATTGGTCGATGAACACCAGCCGGCCCCACAGGTCGGAGCAGCCCTGGCACCAGCCATCCCGGTCCGGGATGTGGTGGCGCAGCACATCCGCCGCGTACGCGAGCACCCGGTCCCGTGGATCGGGCGCCGGGTTGGCGTCCACGGTGAACCTCCCGTCCCGTTCCATCGACGGTCCGGTGACCTCCGCGCAGTCCGCAGCGCCGCGCGGCTGTCCCGGCCCGGTCCGATACCCGTGACCGCTCGTCGGTCATGGCTCAGCCCAGCGCGCCCGCACCAACGCGACGGGCGCCGACGAGTTCCGGCCGGGTCGCGCCAGGATGGCGGCGCGGAAGCCGAAGCGTCCGCGAAAAGATCGACACGGCAGTTTCGCGCCGCCAGCACGGGCCGAGCGTTCCGCAGGCCAGACAGCGGCCAGTTGCGCTGGAGGTGATGTGCGTATCGAGGGTCCGCTGTGCCTCGGCCAACTGGTCGTCGGCGGTCATCGCGTAGTACGTCGTCGCAGTCATGTCGCCGCTTGCCTTTCTCGGCTCGTCGCAGCCCTTGCCGTCCGGCCAGCGTTGGGGCTCGCCTGGTCGGGTACCGGCAACGCCCGCCCCTGGGATGGGGGCCGCCCGGCAGGCTTCGTCCATCCCGCGCATGTCGGACAGACCTTGACGGCCCCACAGATCGGGCACCACCGGTTCTTGACCTTGAAGGACAGCAGACCCGCGAGGAAGCCGAGCAGCATCGCCAGAATGATTGGTATGGCGTAGCTCATGCCGTTTCTCCCGTTGCCGTGGACGGCGCGCCGCCCGGTACTGTCGGTCTGCGGGTTACGCCTGGTTGGGGCATCGACAGCCACAGGTGAACCGCTGGCAACCCAAGGTAGGGTTGTGTCGGGGCAGGAACCGGTAATCCCTGTACCGGGTCCGCTGGAGGTCAGCAGGCATGGTGATCGTGTGCGGGGGATGACCGACGACATGACCATCGGCCAGCGTGTGGCCTTCTATCGCCGCCGTCGCGGCCTGTCCCAAGAGGTATTAGCCGGACTCGTCGGCAAGACCGCCGAATGGTTGCGCAAGGTGGAGACGAATCGGGCCGAGCTGGACCGCCTGTCCGTCATTCGAGCCGTAGCCAAGACGCTCGATGTCTCGTTGGGTGACCTCATTGGCGAGCCTAGTCTGTTCGACTGGTCGGAAGAGTCCGGGCGACAGACCATTCCCGCCTTGCGTGCGGCCCTCCACGACTACCGGCACTTGACGCCGGCCGTCGTGACTGTCGGGGAGGACGACCCGCCGCCGTTGGGTGACCTGGAGCGGGACGTGGCCGACTTATGGGACACCTATCAGCGGTCGCAGTACGGCGCGCTTGCCCGCAGGTTGCCGTACCTCATTCATGACTGCCACACCGCGAGCCGCGCCTATGACGGCACGGACGGTAAGCGTGCGCAGGCCCTCACCGCCTATGTTCACCAGGTCGCCACGCTGTTCTTGACTAAGCTGGGTGAAGCTGATCTTGCATGGATTGCCGCTAGCCGGGGACTCGCGGCAGCGAACGCCAGCAACGACCATGTGGTGATCGGTTCGCTGGGTCGGGCCGCCGCGCACGCGCTCCTGTCCATCGGTGAGTACGGGCAGGCCCGGAGGCTGGCGTCGACCACGGCGCAGTTTCTCGAACCACGCCTTATCAAGCCCACCCCGCAGTTGCTCTCCGTCTACGGCAGCCTGCATCTCGTGTGCGCGCTTGCCGCCGCGCGGGATGACGATCGGGTGTCCGCCGATACCCACATCAACGAGGCCGAGGCGTCCGCTGCGCGTCTTGGCGGGGACGGCAACTACATCTGGACGGCGTTTGGGCCGACCAACGTCAAGATCCATCAAGTGTGCGTGGCGATGGAGTTCGGCGATGTGCAGCGAGCTATCGAGATCGGCCCATCGCTGGACACGTCCGCGCTACCGGTCGAGCGCCGGGTGCGCCACGCCATCGAAACCTCACGCGCATTCGCCCGCTGGAATCGGATCGACGACGCTCTGACCGCACTACTTGATGCCGAACAGGTCGGACCGGACCAGGTGCGTTACCACCGGCTGTCGCGAATGATCGTCCGCGAGGTCCTGGCCCGCCCCCGTCCGCCACGGTTGGCCATGGAACTGAGCGGTCGCATGGGTGTCGGCTCAGGGTTGCCCAAGTGGTAGAACGCCCGTCTACAAGAGCCGGCTCGTGAATCCAGCTTCAACCAAGCGGTCGTAGGCTGCCCGGACACTCGGCGGCACTTCTTGAGGAATCGCGTATCCGCGTCTGGCGTATTCCTCGATGCGTTGGGTGTCTCCGACCAGCATGTCAATAACCCGCTTCACGTCGCCAATGCTCACCACGTAATCGTCAAGGGACAGCGGTCGGGAGGCACACCGTACGTCGACCTCGGGCCATACCTTCTTGCAGGTGGCAAACGCGCGCCGTTGCTGGTACGGGCGCGACATCAGCAGCACCGAGCGCGGCTTGACGCCATGCTCGGCGAGCAGGTGACGGGTCAAGGTCAGGTTCTCGGCGGTGTTCGTCGCCTCAGTCTCGATCAGTACAGCATCGGCCGGGACGCCGTGGTCAATGACGTACTCCCGATAGTGGATCGCCTCCCCACGCGGAAAGCGGTCCAACGTGGTCGGCGCGTTGGCGCCAGTGAATACGATGAGCGGAAACATGCCTTGGTGGAACAGGTCGACAGCGACGACCGCGACACCGAGGTCATGGCTACCGAGCCCAATACCGACATCGCACGGACGCGGTTCGTGCCGCATGTCGTGGTACTTCCACAACGTTTCCACGTCCGCGCGGAGACTTTCGCGGAAAGTCATCTCGATCAAGTCTGTTCTCTCTCGTCGGGGTCGCAATGTTCGGCCACGCTCGCGATCACTGGCGGGCGACGGTGCCGTCCACGCCGGTACCGTAGCGCGCTGGAATCCAGAGCGCCCGGTAGCCTGCGGGTCATGGATGATGCCGACATCGCTCGGGACGAGCTGGACCGCTACTTCGCCAGCAACCTCGCAGCGACGACCGCCGCTGTTGCCGACGCGCAGCAGCGCCTCGACGACTGGCAGCGCAACGGGGTCAGCAGGCGGGCAGATGTGATCGCAGCCTGGAAGCATGCAGCGGCAAGGGCTCTCGCGGCCGCGGAGGCCGGGCGCGACCCACAGCCCGAGGTCGACCGGGTCGACGCGATCCGTCGTTGGGCACTGGCGCAGGGACACTGGTCCCCGGACGAGGATCTACCGGCCGAGGTTGAGGTAGCTCTACGAAGGGCAATCCGCGCTACCCGCGCCGCGAGATGATCCACGGCTGCACTCATGTCCGGTCTGGACGAGGGTGGCCGCCGTCCTTGCCACTAACGCGGATTTCCGCACAGGGGATTCGGCCCAACTCCTCGGGTCTTCGGATCCCTTGATCGGTCGGAGAGCGCCCTGATCACTGCGATATCCGTCTGCTCGCGCCGCTCACCGACGGAGGTAGGGCGTGCGTCGGTTTCGCCGGTTGGAGTCAAGATCCCATTTGGAGTAGGCATGAACAGTGTCGATGTCCTGGGCTGATGTGCTTACGGCGCAACAGATAAGCCGGACGGGCATCGACCATCACCGAGGCGAGAACGATCAAGGCTGGCCGGCCGAGCAAGGGCGGCCGGTTCCAGGCGCCGTACCGGATCGACGCGACCGGAGCGCCGCACGTCGTGCCCGGTGTCACGCCGAAGGTCTACCCCGTGGGGTACCAGCATCTGACCGGCTGGGAGGCGGTTGACTACCTGCGGCAGCGGCACGTCCGCCAGTTCCTCGCGGCGCTGTTCAAGCCCGTCACGGCGGCGGAAACCGGCCTGATGACCGCGCTGGCGCACGACGACCTCGCCGCGTGGGTCGCCGCGCACCCGGATGCGGTGACGCGCCAGTAGCGGTCGTCTCAGTACTCGTCGTCGAGGTCGACGACCTGGGCCTGCTCCAGGGCGTCCCAGTCGTTGACCTCCAGGCTGCGGCTGGGTTGCGGCGGCTGTTCCTCCGCCGCCTCCGCGGGATCGGCGGGGATCCGCTGCTCCAGCGCATCAGCGTCGGGTGCCTCGATGTCCCGCTCGGCCGGGTCGAGGCTCGCGCCACGATCAGAGAACTCAGGATCGGTCATCGTCGCCCCCTTTGCGCTCCACGTTACCGGGTGCGGGATACTCCGGGGTGGCGGAACAGACACCTGCAAAGGAGCGCCCGATGCCTATCGCTTCTCCCGAGGTATACGCCGAGATGATCGACCGTGCCAAGGCCGGCGCGTTCGCCTATCCGGCGATCAACGTCACCTCGTCCCAGACCCTCAACGCGGCCATCCGCGGGTTCGCGGAGGCGGAGAGCGACGGCATCGTCCAGGTCTCCACCGGCGGCGCGGAGTACCTGTCCGGGCCGACCGTCAAGGACATGGTCACCGGAGCCGTCGCGCTGGCCGCGTTCGCGCACGAGGTGGCCAAGAAGTACAGCGTCAACATCGCCCTGCACACCGACCACTGCCCGAAGGACAAGCTGGAAGGGTACGTCCGGCCGCTGCTGGCGATCTCGAAGCAGCGGGTGGCCAACGGCGAGCCGCCGCTGTTCCAGTCGCACATGTGGGACGGGTCCGCGGTACCCCTGGACGAGAACCTGCGCGTCGCGGAGGAACTGCTCGCCGAGTGCGCCGACGCGCACGTGATGCTCGAGGTCGAGGTTGGCGTCGTCGGCGGCGAGGAGGACGGCGTCGCCAACGAGATCAACGAGAAGCTGTACTCGACGCCCGAGGACGGGCTGGCCCTGGCCCAGGCGCTCGGGCTGGGCGAGAAGGGCCGGTACCTCGCCGCGCTGACGTTCGGCAACGTCCACGGCGTATACAAGCCCGGCAACGTCAAGCTGCGTCCGGACATCCTCAAGCACATCCAGGACGCGGTCGGCGCCAAGTACGGCAAGGAGAAGCCGCTGGACCTGGTCTTCCACGGCGGGTCCGGCTCGCTGCTCTCGGAGATCCGGGAGGCGCTGGACTACGGCGTGGTGAAGATGAACGTGGACACCGACACGCAGTACGCGTTCACCCGGCCGACCGCGGGGCACATGTTCACCAACTACGACGGCGTGCTCAAGGTCGACGGCGAGGTCGGCAACAAGAAGGCGTACGACCCGCGTACCTGGGGCAAGCTCGCCGAGACCGGCATGGCGACCCGGATACGGCAGGCGTGCGAGGACCTGCGCTCAGCCGGTACCGCCCTGGGTAAGTAGCCGCACCGCCTCGTCCACGTCGTCGGTGACGTGGACGAGGCCGGACTGGTCCCCGGAGGGCGTCGCGGCCAGCAGGTTGCGCAGCAGGCCGGGCACCGCGTCACCCCAGAACGTGGCGTCCAGGAAGACGTACGGGCCGCTGCCGCCGTCGCTCAGGTAGAAGGTCTTGGTGGCGGCCTGGAACACCTCCTGCACGGTTCCGGCCCGGCCGGCGGCGAACACCACGCCGCCGCGGGCCAGGCGCAGGATCGTGTCCTCGCGGATGGCATTGGAGAATTACTTGGCGATCCGGCCGGCGAACAGGTTGGCCGGCTCGTGCCCGTACAGCCAGGTGGGGATCGACAGGCCGCCGGCCCTGTCGCGCGGGTACTTGGCGCGGACCTGAAGGGCCGCCGCCGTGTAGGGGTCGTGGTCGTGGAAGTCCGGGGCGGTCGCCAGGAGGTCGATCGAGGCGGTCAAGGTGTCCAGGCCGTCGGCGGCTGACGAGCGCTGGCCGGAGGCCGCTCCGACAGGCTGCGCGGCCATGTACGCGCCGAGGTTGGCGGCCTCCATCACCCCCGGGCCGCCGCCGGTGACGACCAGCCGGCCGCTGCGGGCGAGCTGCCAGCCGAGGGTGGCGGCCAGCCGGTACGCGACCGAGCCGCGCAGTTCGGCGTGGCCGCCCATCACGCCGACGATCGACGCTGGGCCGTGCTTGCCGAGCCAGGCGGCGGTCTCGTCGGCGAGCGCGTTGTCGATGCCGCTGTCGTGCAGCCGCTGGGCGAGCGCCTCACGGATCTCGGGAATTGCCCCGCCGTGCGCGGTGAAGTGCCGGTACACCACGGTGTCGTACATGCCGGCGAAGCTGCCCGCGGCGAACCCCTCGGCCAGATCCTCGGCGGTGTAGAGGCGGGACGGCATCGTCGGGTACGGCACCTCGACGAACCGGGGGATGACGTGGGCACCGCGCCGGACCAGCTCGGCGGCCAGCTCCGCCGAGGGGAGCCGGCAACCGACGAACAGCGCTCCGGTCACGTCGACGGCCGACAGGTCCGGCGGGTCGGTGTCCAGGGCCAGGCCCTGCACGGTCAGCCCGGCGAGGCTGCCGGCGGCCAGGTGCCGGTCCAGCTCGGCCCGGGACTCGATCTCGGTGGGCGAGCCGTCATGGGGCTCGATCACGTCGAGCGGTGGTGGCGTCGGCACGCTGACATCGTGCACCATCGGATCGTGCGGCCGATCCTCGGCTTGATCGGGCTGTGCCTGCTCGCCGCGTGCGGCGGGCCGGCGGCCGCACCGGTGCCGTCGGCGTCGCCGTCCCAGCCACTGGTCCGGGTACTGGTCTTCAGCCGTACCACCGGCTTCCGGCACGACTCCATCCCCGCCGGGATCGCGGCGATCCGGAACCTCGGCGGCTTCTCCGTCGATGCCACGGAAGACCCCGGCGCGTTCCAGCCGGAGAACCTGCGCCGGTACCGGGTGGTCGTCTTCCTCAACACCACCGGCGATGTGCTGGACCCGGCGCAGCAGCAGGCGTTCGAGGGGTACGTGCGCGGTGGCGGCGGGTACGTCGGCGTCCATGCGGCTGCTGACACCGAGTACGACTGGCCGTTCTACGGCGAGTTGGTCGGCGCCTGGTTCCGGTCCCATCCGGCGGTACAGCCGGCCCGCATCGTGGTCGAGGACCATCGCCACCCGTCGACCGCACACCTGGGAGCGACCTGGTCGCGCGCTGACGAGTGGTACAACTTCCGGATCAATCCGCGGCCGCACGTGCACGTGCTGCTGAGGCTCGACGAGTCCACGTACCAGGGTGGCTCGATGGACGCCGACCACCCGATCGCGTGGTGCCATCCGGTCGGCGCCGGCCGGGCGTTCTACACCGGCCTCGGGCACACCGTGGAGTCGTACGCCGAACCGGCGTACCGGGCGCACCTGCTGGGCGCCATCCGGTACGCGGCCGGACTGGTTTCTGGAACCTGTGTAGACGAGAGCCCGGCGGCGGCAGCCACCGGGCTCTCCTTACCGGGTCCTGGGGAGGCTCCGGACTTTCATTTGTACTCCGGTAACGCGCAGTCAAACACCCCCGGTCGCGTGAGCAACGACTCAGCCATTTGGGTAACGGAGCTGCCGAACGGCGCGGTTGAATGAGCGGCATGCGCAACCTGCTACCCGAACCGCCGGCCACGCTGCTGCCGACGGACGAGCCCGCCGCCGCCGCGCTCGCCGTCGTGTCCCCCGGCCACGAGGCCGACGTGGCGGCCCGCTTCCCCGCCTCCAGCGCGGCGTGGGCCTCGCTGGCCCGCCGGGCGCTGGACGCCGGTGATCCGGTGGCCGCGTACGCGTACGCGCGTACCGGGTACCACCGGGGCCTGGACCAGCTACGGAAGGCGGGGTGGCGCGGCTCCGGACCGGTACCGTGGTCGCACAAGCCGAACCGGGGCTTCCTGCGCTCCCTGCACCTGCTGGGCAAGGCGGCGGACGCGATCGGTGAGGACGACGAGGCGGCCCGCTGCGCCCAGTTCCTGCGCGACTGCGATCCGTCCGCGGCCGACGCGCTGACCGGCTAAAGCCCCTCGGCGACCGCCGCCGCCACCCGCAGCCACGCTTCGCGGCTGGCCGACGTGAGCATGCCGTACCTGATCGGCTCGCCCGAGTCGATCAGGCGCTCGTAAGGGGCGAGCAGCACCGCCCTGGTACGCGCGGCGAAGTGGCGCTGGATCGCCGGCAGGTCGATGTCCTTGCGGCTGGGCGGCATCGAGACGACGGTCACCGCCTGGCGGACCAGCCGGTGCCGGCCGGACTGCTCCAGGTGGTCGAGCATCCGGGCGGCGGTCTCCGCGGAGTCGTTACGGGCGGACATGGTGACCACAAGCTGATCGGTCGCGTCGATCGCGGCCTGCCAGTTCGCCGCGCGTACGTTGTTACCGGTGTCCACGAAGATCAACTTGTAGAACCGGCTGACCACCTCGCGGATGTCGGCGAACGCGGCCGAGGTCAGCATCTCGCCGGCGGTCGCCGACTCGTCGCTGGCCAGCACGTCGAACATGCCCTCGGCCTGCGCGCGCACGTACTGCGACAGGTCGCCCACCCGACCCCGCGTCCCCCGGAAGTGCTCGAGGTCGCGCAGCAGATCGCGCACGGTACGGGAATGGAAGTCCTGCTGGGCGCGCATTCCCAGGGTGCCCTGGGTCTCGTTGTTGTCCCAGGCCAGGACGTACCCGCCGCGCTTCTGCCCGAAGGTCATCGCGAGCAGCAGGCATGCGACGGTCTTGCCAGCCCCGCCCTTCGGGTTGACCACGGTCACCTGCCGCAGGCCGCCGAAGTTGCGCCGGACCATCTCGATGTCCTGCGTCATCTCCCGCTCGTGCTGGCTGGGCGGCACCTTGGCCAGGCCGAACGTGGCCTTGCGGACGGCGCCGCGCACGCCGGTCATGGCGACCGGGTCGGCGGGCCGGGTGGCCCGGCGCCGGGCGAACTCCTCCGCCGTCGGGATCGACGGGTCGTGATGCCATTGCTCCGGTTGCGTCGCCGTGGGTACCGGCGGCGGCGGTGGGAACGCATGTGACTGCGCGTGCCCCGCCACGGGTGGCAGTGGCGGCACGTGCGGCGGTGGAGTGGGCGGAGCTTGCGGCGGGGGGCCGGGTCGGGTGGCCTGCTGCGGCGGGCCGGGTGGAGCCGGGGTGGCTCGCGGGCCGGGCGGTGGCTGGTGTGGTGCCTGTGATCCCTGTGATCCCTGTGATCCCTGTGCCCGCTGTGGTCCGCCGCCGTTGGGCGGGGGAGGCTGGCGCTGCGGCGCGTAGGGCGGGGCGTGCGAGGGGCCGGGCCGCATGCCGTGGGCCGGTGCGGGCGCAGTCGGGTACGGCGGCTGCGGCGGTACCGGCTCGGTCCGCTGCGGCGGCTGCGCCCACGGCGAGGCCGGGGTCGCGACCGTGGGATGGTGCAGCGCTGCCGTCGACTGCTCCGCCGCACGGTCAGGCTGCTCCGCCGCACGGTCAGGCTGCTGTGCTGAGGTGTCGGGCTGCTGTGCTGAGGTGTCGGGCGCTTCTGGCGTGGCTGGCGCCGCCTGGCCGGACGGCACCGGCCCACTCGGCCAGGCGCTGCGTTCCGGTGGCGGTCCCTGCGGACTGGCCACGATCTCGTCCGGCGGCCAGACCGGTTCCTGCTCCACCTGCTCCACGTCTCCACCTCCCTCGGCGATGGTACGGCCAGCCCTCTGACATGTACCGGTTACCGGCAGCTCACAGCCTGCAATGTTACGGCCGGAGTACCGCCCAGGCGCCGCGCTCCACCCACCAACTCCGCTTGCGGGTCAGCGTCCCGTCCACGCCGTCGTCGAGGTACGGGGTGTCCTCGACCGTCTGGACGGCGACCGCCCGGCCCCGGGCGCGGCGTACCTCGATCTCGATCCGGGTGCGGCCCCACCGCCGGGTCCGGGCCGGTACCGCGACCGCGACGTCCAGTACCCCGTCGGCCGGATCCGCCCGGGGTACCAGCGGCAGCCCGTCCACCGTGCCGTACCCGCCGCCGTTGCCGACCGCGCACGCCGCGATCGTCTCGCCCGGCTCGGCGAGCACGGAGTCGTCCACCTCGATGCGGGCGGACCAGGCCGCGGTACCGCCGATCAGCGCGCCGTCCAGCGTCACCGAGCCGGCATCGGTACGCAGCAGGTCCAGCCTCGCGGGGGTCCCGTGCACGACCGCCTTGGCGACCTCGGCCGGGTCGTCGGGCAGGTCGAACAGGCGTGCCCCGTAGAGGGGCAGTACCCCGATCGGGGGGAGGTCGGGCAGTGTCCGGTCGGGTGCGAGGTCGGCGGGACGGCGCGACGGCGGTGGCGCGTACCGCCGCACCATCCGGCGCACGACGGCCCGCAGCTGCCCGACGGCGGCCGCCGCGACCACCAGCCGCGGCGGCCCTTCGCCGGCCCGCCCGTCCGCAGCCGGTCCGTCCGCGGCCGGCCAGGTCAGGCCGTCCCGGCGGGCGGGACCGTCCAGCCGGGCGATCAGCTCGTCCAGCTCGGCGTCCGAGGCGGGTACCGCCGTCGATACCTCGGCACCTTCCGCGACCAATGCGTCACGGCAGGCGAGAACGGGCGCGCCGAGACAGCCGTCCGCGAGCGAGAGCAGTACCACCTGGCGCACGCGCCTGCCTCCCTGGCCTTTACCTGTGCTCCACCCTTGTAGCCTGGCACCCCGGGGTGATGGACATGCCAGCGATCGTGCTGATCGGCGCCCAGTGGGGCGACGAGGGCAAGGGCAAGGTTACCGACGTGCTCGGCGGGCAGGTCGGCTACGTCGTCCGGTACCAGGGCGGCAACAACGCCGGGCACACCGTGATCACTCCGGACGGCGAGAAGTACGCGCTGCACCTGCTCCCCTCCGGCGTACTCACCCCGGGCTGCACCCCGGTGATCGGCAACGGGGTGGTCATCGACCCGAAGGTGCTGATCGCCGAGATCGACGGGCTCGCGGAGCGGGGCGTGTCCTGCGACCGGCTGCTCATCTCGGCCGACGCGCACCTGATCATGCCGCACCACCGGGCGCTTGACCGGGTCGTCGAGCGGTACCTGGGCTCGGCCCGGATCGGTACCACCGGCCGGGGCATCGGCCCCGCGTACGGCGACAAGGTGGCCCGGGTCGGCATCCGCGTCCAGGACCTCCTCGACCCCGGCATCCTGCACAAGAAGCTGGAGATGGTGCTGCGGGAGAAGAACCAGGTACTCGCCAAGGTCTACAACCGCAAGGCGATCGACGTGCGCGCCGTGGTCGAGGAGTACCTGGGGTACGCCGAGCGGCTGCGCCCGTACATCGCCGACACCCGGCTGATCCTCGCGCGCGCCTTGGAGAACGGCGAGACGGTACTCCTCGAAGGCGCTCAGGCGACCCTGCTCGACGTGGACCACGGCACGTACCCGTTCGTCACGTCGTCCAACCCCACGGCCGGCGGCGCCTGCGTCGGGTCGGGCATCCCGCCGACCCGGATCTCCCAGGTCATCGGCGTCATCAAGGCGTACACCACGCGGGTCGGCGCGGGGCCGTTCCCGACCGAGTTGTTCGACGACAACGGCGCGCATCTGGCGAAGGTCGGCGTCGAGTTCGGTACCACGACCGGCCGGCCGCGGCGGTGCGGGTGGTTCGACGCGGTGGTCGGGCGGTACGCCGTGCGGGTGAACGGGATCACCGATCTGGTGGTCACGAAGCTGGATGTGCTGTCGGGGCTGGCGAAGGTACCGATCTGCGTGGGGTATGAGGTGGACGGGCAGCGGGTCGACGAGATGCCTATGACGCAGACCGCGTTTCACCACGCGGCTCCGGTTTATGAGGAGTTGGAGGGGTGGTCGGAGGACATCGCGAAGGCTCGATCCTTTTCCGATCTGCCGTTGAATGCGCAGCGGTATGTGCTGCGGATTGAGGAGCTTTGTGGGGCTCGGGTGAGCGTGGTCGGGGTCGGGCCCGGGCGTGAGGAGAACGTTCTTCGTTATCCGTTGCTCTGAGACGCTGGTTGCGCTTGGGGCGGGGGCGGCGTTCCCCGCGGAGGGCGGTCAGGCTTGATCCCTCCGCGGCGAACGCCGCCCCCGCCTTGGCTCCGGTGGTCGCTCTGGTGCCGATAGCATCGGGCGGTGCGTGTTCTTTTTCTTGGGTCGGGTGGGCGGGAGCATGCGCTTGCTACTGCCCTGGCCGCTGATCCTTCTGTCGCTGAGCTGCATTGCGCGCCGGGGAATCCGGGGATAGGCGCGCTCGCTGAGTTGCATCCGGTCAATCTTGGTGACCTGGAGGTGCTGGCTTCGCTTGCTGTCGAGGTGGGTGCTGATCTGGTCGTTGTTGGGCCGGAGGTGCCGCTTGTCGCTGGGGTGGCGGATGTGCTGCGGGCTAAGGGGATTGCGGTGTTTGGGCCGTCGAAGGCGGCGGCGCGGTTGGAGGGGTCCAAGGACTTTGCCAAGTCGGTGATGGCGGCGGCGGGGGTACCGACGGGGCGGTCGCGCACGTGTACCGAGGCGGGGCAGGTGGCGGCGGCGCTGGATGAGTTCGGAGCGCCGTACGTCGTGAGGATGACGGGCTGGCCGCTGGCAAGGGGGTGGTGGTCACCACCGAGCGGACCACGGCTCTTGCCCATGCCGCTTCGTGTGGCCGGGTGGTTGTCGAGGAGTACCTTGCGGGGCCGGAGGTTTCGCTGTTCGTGGTGACCGATGGCACGGTTGCCGTGCCGTTGGTACCGGCGCAGGACTTCAAGCGGATCGGGGACGGGGATACCGGGCCGAACACCGGCGGGATGGGGGCGTATGCGCCGCTGCCGTGGGCGGCACCGTCCCTTGTGGACGATGTACTCGGCGGTGTTGTGCGGCCCACGCTTGCAGAACTGCGGCGGCTCGGTACGCCGTTCGCCGGGCTGCTGTACGTGGGGCTCGCGATCACCGCGGAGGGGCCGAAGGTCATCGAGTTCAACTGCCGCTTCGGCGACCCGGAGACCGAGGTGGTGCTGGCGCTGCTGGAGACGCCGCTGGCCGGGTTGCTGCTGGCCGCCGCGACCGGGCGGCTGGCCGAGCACCCGCCGCTGCGCTGGCGGCCCGGGTCGGCGGTCACGGTCGTGGTGGCCGCGGCCGGCTATCCCGGTACCCCGCGGACCGGCGACCCGATCACCGGTGCCGACCGGCCCGGCGTGCTGCACTGCGGTACCCGCGTCGTGGAGGGCGCGCTGGTCAGCTCCGGGGGTCGGGTGCTCGCCTGCACCGCGACCGGACCGACCCTGGCCGACGCGCGGGATGCAGCGTACGCGCTGGTCGATGGCGTACGGTTGGCCGGCGCTCAGCACCGGACCGACATCGCGCTCGCCGCGATCGAGGGGCGGATCCGCATTCCCCGTTGACGCGGGCAACCTCCCGGCCCGGCCCGGGGCCGGCCGCACCGCCGTCAGCGCAGCCGCGCGCCGGAGATCGCGCGGGCGACGACCAGCCGCTGGATCTCGGAGGTACCTTCGAAGATCGTGTAGATCTTGGCGTCGCGGACGATCGGCTTGCCGAACTGCACCCGCTCCTTGGCGTACGCCAGCGCGTACTCGTACGCCGCCCGGGCGATGCCCAGCGCCTGCGCGCCGACGGTCGGCCGGGTCAGCTCGAACGTGCGCAGCGCAGCCTGACCCTGCGCCGACCCGCCCGCCCGCGCGCGGGCCAGCCGCTCGGACAGCGCCTCCCGCCCGCCGAGCAGGCACCGCCCGGGTACCCGGACCTCGTCGAGGAACACGTCGGCGGTGTGCGAGGCACGCAGCCCCAGCTTGCGCAGCTTGGGGCCGGCGGCGAGGCCCGGCGTCCCCGGCGGAACGACGAACGCGGCCTGCCCGCGGGCGCCCAGCGAAGGGTCGACCGAGGCGGTGACCACGTGCACGCTCGCGATGCCGCCGTTCGTGGCAAACGCCTTCTGCCCGGACAGCACCCACTCGTCGCGCGCCTCGTCGTACCGCGCCCGGGTGCGGATCGCCGCCACATCGGAGCCGGCCGCAGGCTCGGTCGAGCAGAACGCCGCCACCTGTGGCTCGTCCACGTCGCCGAAGCACTGCGGTACCCACTCCAGCAACTGCTCCGGGGTACCCGAGCCGTAGATCGCGGCGACTGCGAGCCCGGTGCCCAGGATCGACATCGCGATCCCGGCGTCGCCCCAGAACAGCTCCTCGCTGGCCAGCGGCAGGGACAGGCCGGTCGGGTCGGCCCAGCAGGTGGCGAGGAACTCGAACCCGTACAGGCCGATCTTCGCCGCCTCCTGGATCAGCGGCCAGGGCGTCTCCTCGCGGGCGTCCCACTCGGCGGCGGCCGGGCGCACGGCCTCTACGGCGAAGCCGTGCACCCAGTCGCGCAGCTCGCGCTGCTCGTCGGTCAGGTCCAGCGAGAACTCGGCCACCTCAGTAATCGCCCCGTCCGCTCGCTTCGCGACGCTCAGACGCGCCGCCTTCCCTCCTCGCCACGCTCGTCGTGAGCCAGCACTTGGGCTGGATCAGCCAGGCGGCGCTCGTCGTGAGCCAGCACTTGGGCTGGATCAGCCAGGCGGCGCTCGTCAGTCCAGACGACGCCGCGCCATTCCCGCTCACTCCCTCAGCCTTTCGGGATGTCGAAGAGGTTCGCGATGTTGGCCGCCAGGCCGAGGTCGCCCTTGGCCTTCAGCTTGCCGGTCATGAACATCATCACCGGGTTCCCGTTGCCAGAAACGATCTTGACGAACTCGACCGCGCCGAGCGTCAGCGCCACCTTCGGGTCGTTCTCGGGCTTGGGCGACAGCTTGCAGGTGCCGTCGGCGATGACCAGCTCGTAGGTGTCGACGCCGCCGTCCGGCCGGTCCGCGACGTTCCAGTGGATGACCGCGTTGGTGTTGCCGGCGCGGTCCGGACGGAAGGTCTCGGGCATCCGGCCGAAGATCTCGTCGAGGATCGCGCCGCGGTGCTCGCCCTGCAGGGCGGACTTGATCTGGTCCGCCGGCGTGCTCTTCACGAGCTGGTGGAACTGCTGCGGGTCCACCGACGAGAAGTTCGCCGGGTCGAACTGGGCCATGGGAGTCCCTTCCCACGCAAGATACCTACTTGTGCGTAACCTTACGTGCGAGTAGGTACGCTCGCAAGGTGCCCCGCCTTCCCAGGTCCGTGCGCGTACAGCAGATGCTGGACGCGGCGGTGTGCGTGTTCTCGACGGCCGGGTACCACGCCGCGTCGATGGACGAGATCGCCGAGCGGGCCGGCATCTCCAAGCCGATGGTGTACGCCTACCTGGGTACCAAGGAGGAGCTGTTCATCGCCTGCGTGCACCGGGAAGGTACCCGGCTGATGGAGGCGATCGTCGCGGCCACGGCGTCGCAGGTACCCCCGGATGAGCAGCTCTGGCGCGGCCTGCGGGCCTTCTTCACCTTCGTCGGCGACCACCGCGACGGCTGGTCCGTGCTGTACCGGCAGGCCCGCGGCCAGGAGCGGTTCGCCGCCGAGCTGGCCGGGATGCGGGCCCGGATGGTCGAGGTGGTGGCCGGGCTGCTCGCCCGGGTGATCGCCGCCGGCGGCCGGCAGCCCCGGCCCGCCGAGGTGACCCCGATGGCGTACGCGCTGGTCGGCGCGGGGGAGTCGCTGGCCGACTGGGTGGTGGACCACCCGAGCGAGCCGCCGGACGTGACCGCGACCCGGTTGATGAACTTCGTCTGGCTCGGCGCGGGGGAGCTGCTGCGTGGCGCCTCCTGGCGCCCTCCGGTCACCCCGGGCTGACCTCCCCGGTCAGATGGGTGGCGCCGGTCCGCGCGTCCGTCACCGTCCAGTGCGTCCCGTCGGGGGTACCGGCGAAGCACACGCGCGCGGGCAGCACGATCGCGCGCCGGAAGGTGACCTCGACGGTGTACGCCCCGGGCAGCCGGCCCTCGAGTGCGACCAGGCACCGGGCCGCGGCGTACATGCCGTGCGCGATCGGGCCGGGATAGCCGAACGCCCGGGCGGCGAGCCGGGAGGTGTGGATCGGGTTGCGGTCGCCGGAGACGCGGGCGTAGGCGGTACCGGCGTCGCGGCCGATCCGCCAGAGCACGCCGGGTTTGTCATCCGCCGGCCCCTGGTCCTGTGGCGGCGGCGCCGCGCGACGTTCGCCGCGGCGCTCCTTGCGCAGGTAGGTGGAGACTCCGCGCCACACGACCTCGTCACCGACCGAGGCGGTGGCCCGGATGTCGAAGCTGCGCCCGCGCGGGTGGTCGCGCAGGTCCGCAGCCCGTACCGTCAGCTCCAACCGCTCGTCCGCGCCGACCGGGCGAGACACCTCGATCAGGTTCGCGACGTGCACCAGCCCGACGACGGGGAACGGGAAGTCCCGCCCGGCCATCACGGCGAGCGTCAATGGGAACGCCAGGACGTGCGGGTACGTCGGCGGGAGCGTGTCGGACAGCCGGTACCCGCACACCTTCGCGTACCGGGCCAGCCGGTCCCGGTCGATGCGGACGTCCCGGAGCACGAGGGTGGTATCGGGGAGGTCGTTGTTCGAATGCCGGCTCAGGAGCGCGCGGCGATACAGGGCGCCGAGAGTCGGCGGTCCCGGTAGCTCCACCACCCCTGGCATGTCACGCGCCGATCAGCGACTGGCCGCAGACCCGCAGCACGTTCCCGGTCACCCCGGCCGAGCCGGGACCCGCGAAGAAGGCCACCGTCTCGGCCACGTCGATGGGCAGCCCACCCTGCGCCATGCTGTTCATCCGGCGGCCCGCCGCGCGCAGGAACAGCGGCATCCGCGCGGTCATCGCCGTCTCGATGAAGCCGGGCGCGACCGCGTTGATCGTGATGCCGCGCGAGGCCAGCTCCCCGGTCATCGCGGTGACCAGGCCGATCACGCCGGCCTTCGCGGTGGCGTAGTTGGTCTGGCCGCGGTTGCCGGCGATGCCGGTCACCGACGCGACGGCGACGATCCGGCCGCCGTCCGGGATGAGGTTGCCGTCCAGCAACTCGTTGTTGATCCGCTCCTGGCTGACCAGGTTCACCGCGAGGACCTCGTCCCACTGCCGCCGGTCCATCCGGGCCAGCGTGCGGTCGCGGGTGATGCCGGCGTTGTGCACGACGACGTCCACCCCGCCGTGCCGGGCCTCCAGGAACTCGGCGAGCCGGTACGGCCCGTCGCGGGCGGTGATGTCGAGCTGGTACGCGGTACCGCCGGCGGCGCTCGCGACGGTGGAAAGCGCTTGCCCGGCCGCCGGCAGGTCGAGGCAGACGACATGCGCGCCATCCCGGGCGAGGGTCGCGGCGATCGCCGCGCCGATCCCCTGGGCGGCGCCGGTCACGAGGGCGACCTTGTGCTCCAGCGGCTTGTCCCAGTCGGCCCGCGGGCCGCCCGGCGCCGGCCCGACGTGCAGTACCTGGCCGGACACGTAGGCGGACTTGGCCGAGAGCAGGAACCGCAGCGTGGACTCCAGTTCGGCGTCACCGGACGCGTACACCAGGTTGGCGGCACCGCCCCGGCCCAACTCCTTACCGAGCGAGCGCACGAAGCTCTCCAGCGCGCGCTGGGCGACCGCCTCGGTGGTACTCGTGCACTCGGCCGGCCGGGTGCCGAGGACGACGACCCGGCCCGACGGGTACAGGCCGCGGACGTGCGGGTGGAAGAAGTCGTGCAGCAGGCCCAGCCGGCCCGAGCCGGTGATGCCGGTGGCGTCGAAGACCAGCGCCGCGTTCGGGCTGTCGGCGTTTGTGCCGGCCGCCGGGTCCCGCAATTCGACGCCGATCGCGGCGAGTACCTTGCCCAGCGACGGACCCAGCCGGCCGTCCCCACCAAGGAGGACCGGACCCGGTACCAGCGGCTCGCCCGCCGCGTACCGGCGCAGCCGCCGCGGGGTCGGCAGCCCGAGCCGGCGCAGCACCGCGCGGCCGGGTCCAGAGGCGGCGAAGCGACCGTACTTGTCGCCCATATGACCCATTCTCCTCCAGGCTCGCCGGTCAGCCTACTGATAAGTAGGTTGGGGGCAACAGTTCTCGGTCTGGAGGCGCGGATGGCGTCGAGACTTCGACGGGTGGCGATCCTCGGTGGCAACCGGACCCCGTTCGCCCGATCCCCGGGACCCTACTCCGCCGCGTCCAACCAGGACCTGCTCACCGCGACGCTGGACGGCCTGGTGGCCCGGTTCGGCCTTTCCGGGCAGCGCGTCGGCGAAGTCGTCGCGGGTGCGGTGCTCAAGCACAGCCGCGACTATAACCTCACTCGTGAATGTGTGCTCGGTTCGCGATTGGATCCATCCACTCCGGCCTATGACGTCCAGCGGGCCTGCGGTACCGGCCTGGAGGCCGTGATCCTGGTCGCGAACAAGATCGCGCTGGGCCAGATCGACGCCGGGATCGCCGGCGGCGTGGATTCCGCGAGCGACGCACCGCTGGCCGTCAACGAGGGGATGCGCTCGGCGCTGCTGGCGTTGAACCGGGCGCGGACCCGGCGCGACCGGCTGCGCGCGGCGGCGCAGTTGCGCCCGACGCAGCCGTTCCGGCCGGAGATCCCGCGCAACGCCGAACCGCGTACCGGACTGTCCATGGGGGAGCACGCGGCGCTGACCGCGCGCGAATGGGGGATCGGCCGGGCGGAGCAGGACGAGCTCGCGCTGGCCTCGCACCAGCGGCTGGCCGCCGGGTACCGGTGCGGTTTCTTCGACGACCTGGTGACTCCTTACCTGGGCCTGTCCCGCGACCAGAACCTGCGCCCGGACACTTCCCTGGAGAAGCTCGCGGCGCTGCCGCCGGTCTTCGGCGACAGGATGACCGCGGGCAACTCCTCGCCGCTGTCCGACGGCGCCGCGCTCGTCCTGCTGGCGACCGAGGAGTGGGCGGCCGCGCGGCGGCTGCCGGTACTCGCCTACCTCGCCGACTGTGAGACCGGCGCGGTGGACTTCGTGCACGGCGGCGAGGGGCTGCTGATGGCGCCGGTGTACGCGGTACCGCGGCTCCTGGCCAGGGCCGGGCTGGCGCTGGAGGACTTCGACTTCTACGAGATCCACGAGGCGTTCGCGTCGCAGGTGCTCGCGACGCTCGCCGCGTGGGCGGACGCCGACTTCGGCAAGCACCGGCTCGGGCTGGCCGGCGCGCTCGGTACCGTCGACCGGTCCCGGCTCAACGTCGTCGGGTCCTCGCTCGCCGTCGGGCACCCGTTCGCGGCGACCGGCGGCCGGATCACGGCAACGCTGGCCAAGCTGCTCGCCGAGCGGGGTACCGGCCGCGGCCTGATCTCGATCTGCGCGGCCGGCGGCCAGGGGGTGACCGCGATCCTGGAACGCTGAGCCTGGCGCCTGGCGCCTGGCGCCTGGCGCCCGGCGGTGGCGGCGCCCGGCGGTGGCGGCGCCCGGCGGTGGCGGCGCCCGGCGGTGGCGGCGCCTCGCGACTGGCCGACAATGGTGCGCGTGATCCCCGATGTGCTCGCCGACCGGTACGCCTCCGCGGAGCTGGTGCGGATCTGGTCCCCCGAGGAGAAGATCAAGGCGGAACGGCGACTGTGGCTCGCCGTCCTGCGCGCCCAGCACGACCTCGGGGTCGAGGTGCCGTCCGGGGTCATCGAAGCCTACGAGCGGGTTGTCGACGACGTTGACCTCGCGAGCATCGCGGCTCGCGAACGGGTCACCCGGCACGACGTCAAGGCGCGGATCGAGGAGTTCAACGCGCTGGCCGGGCACGAGCACGTGCACAAGGGCATGACCTCGCGGGACCTGACCGAGAACGTGGAGCAGGTACAGATCCGCGACTCGCTGCGGGTGATCCGGGCGCGCGTCGTGGCCGGGCTCGCCCGGCTCGCGGCGCGGGCGCTGGAGTACCACGAGACGGTCATGGTCGGCCGTACCCACAACGTACCGGCCCAGGCGACCACCCTCGGCAAGCGGTTCGCGTCCGCCGCCGAGGAACTGCTCATCGCCTACGAACGGCTCGACGACCTCATCACCCGGTACCCGCTGCGCGGCATCAAGGGCCCGGTCGGTACCGCCGCCGACCAGCTCGACCTGATCCACAACGACCCGAGTCGGCTAGCTGAGCTGGAACGATCGGTCGCGCTGCACCTCGGCTTCGACCGGGTACTCACCAGTGTCGGCCAGGTGTACCCGCGCTCGCTGGACTTCGACGTGGTCGCCGCGCTCGCCCAGGCGGCCGCCGCACCGTCCAGCCTCGCCACGACCATCCGGCTGATGGCCGGCCAGGAGCTGGTGACCGAGGGGTTCCGTCCTGGCCAGGTGGGCTCCAGCGCGATGCCGCACAAGATGAACACCCGCTCGTGCGAGCGGATCAACGGCCTGGCCGTGGTCGTGCGCGGGTACCTGTCGATGGTCGGCGAGCTGGCCGGCGACCAGTGGAACGAGGGCGACGTGTCCTGCTCGGTGGTCCGCCGGGTGGCGCTGCCCGACGCGTTCTTCGCGATCGACGGGCTCTTCCAGACGTTCCTGACGGTGCTCGACGACTTCGCCGCGTACCCGGCGGTGATCGCCCGCGAGCTGGACCGGTACCTGCCGTTCCTGGCCACCACGAAGATCCTGGTCGCGGCGGTCCGGCGCGGGGTCGGGCGGGAGCACGCGCACGAGGCGATCAAGGAGCATGCGGTCGCGGTCGCGCTCGCCATGCGGGAGAAGGGCGCGACCGAGAACGATCTCTTCGACCGGCTCGCGCTCGACCCGCGCCTCGGGCTGTCGCGGGCCGAGATCGATGCGCTGGTCGCCGACCGGTCCGCCTTCGTCGGGGCGGCGTCCGCGCAGGTCCGGGCCGTCGCCGACCGGGTCGCCGCGGTGGTCGCCCAGCACCCCGACGCGGGTACCTACACCCCGGCGCCCATCCTGTAGTACTCACCTGAGTTGGGTACTCGTGGATGTTCGGCAACCTCCTCAGGATCCTGGCCTTCGGCCGGGTCAACCCATTCGTGCTGGGCTACCTCGCACTCACGCTGCTGCCCGTCGGCGGCATGCTTGTCGCCACCGGGCTCGGCGGCGTCCTCATGCTCGGCCTCGACGGGAACTGCTGATCTCCGGCGGGTGGGTAGGCCGGTCACGTCAGGGTGCGCAGGTCGAGGCCGTGCCAGGCGAGCGTCTCGTTGTCGCCGGTGGACCACCAGAGGAAGTCGCCCCGGGCACCGGCGTTGGTCGCGGCCCCGTCGATCTGGACCGTCCGGCTGGTCGCGATGTCGTACAGGGCCAGCTTGGAGATCGCGAGCTGGCCGGTCGTGGTGACCATGGTCATCAGTACCTCGAACCGGTCCCGCAGCGCCACGTCGCTGGCGATCGCCGCGTCCGCGGCCCGGCCGATCACCCGCAGGTCCGAACCATCCGGCCGGATCAGGTCGGTCTCGGTCGGCGCGGCGGCGTTGTTCGGTATCGTCCGGCACCAGACGGGACTGCAGGTGACCTGCTTGTCCGGCGGTACCCGGACGGTGGTTTCCGCGCCGGTCTCGACGTTGTGCAGCCGGGTCGGCTCATCCGACGCGCTCGGCGCGGTGACCAGCCAGGGCCAGGCGGACAGCGCCCAGGCGCCGGGTACGACCTGGACGGCGACCGGGCCGCCGGCCAGCGGGATCGACCGCAGCTCGGTCTGGTCCGGCTGCCCGGGTCGGGACGCAGCCCACTCCAGGCGGTCGCCCACCACCTGGACGTCGTACTGCGAGCCGAAGAAGACCGGGGTACCGACGTCGGCGCCCAGTTCGACGGACGCGCCACCGGCCCGGGGTGCCGTCCACACGCTGGTCTTCGCGTGCCCGCTGGCGTCGCTGATCGTGTGCATCCAGTACACGCGCTCGGCAGAGGCGGTGATCCCGTCGAACGAGCCACCGTCGGTCACCGACTGGGACTGGAGCACCCGGGGCGGGCCGGCGTCGGGTACCAGCGCGAGGTCGGTTCGCAGCCCGTCCGAGCTGGCGATCACGCCGACCGAGGCGGTGGCGTCCAGTACGACGGCCGGCGTGTACGCGGAACCGTCCGGGAACGTCGCCGGGATCGTGAACGGATGGGCGCCCGGCCAGACCGAGACCAGCGTCGGCGGCCCGGTGCTCGCGGTGGCGTTGGCGTGCGACGGGCGCTTCGGGGTCGGCAGCCCCAGCAGCAGCGCGATGACCGCCACCGCCGCACCGATGCCCAGCCAGGTGCGCAGGCGCGTCATGACTCGTACTGGCGCGCGGGTGTCGGGATCGGCGCGGACGACGCGACCTTCAGGTACGGGATGGGCTCGCCGTTGACCGGGTCCTTGTCGGTGCGCTCGGGGAGGTAGGCACCGGTGACCTTGATCCAGTCGTTGGCCTTGACCCCGCCCGGCACGCTCCCACCCAGACCGACCTTGATCGGCTGGGCGTCGGCCGCGCAGCAGGTGATCACCATCCGGGTCAGGTACCAGGTACCGCCGTCGCCGGGCAGCAGGAAGCCGGACAGCGTGATATGCCGGCCACCCAGCGACCGGCCGTGGTCGAAGACCGCCCGGTTGGCGTAGTCGAGGACGGACAGCCGGACCGGGTCACCCTCGGGCAGCGGCCCGAGCTGGGAGTTCCCGGCGCCCAGGGCGGTACCCGAGCGGGCGGCCGAGAACGAGCCGAGCGCCGGCGGCGCGACCAGCAGCAGCGCGAGGGCCGGCAGGACCAGCAGCCAGGCGACGTCGAAGCGGCCGTGCGCGTGATCGTGATCGTGATCGGGTGACCGGCGCGCCGCGACCGCCTGCCACAGCGAGACGGCCCCCACGGCGAGTACCACGACCGCGGCCACGATCAGGTACGGCCGCAGCCCCACCTTGACGTACCGCTGGTGGTCGCCGGTGATCGCGAGCTTGAGCAGCGTCCCGCCGACCAGGGCGAGGACCAGCGCGTGCAGTTCCCGTTTCACCACAGCACCGTCCCGACCACCACGGCGGACAGCGTGGCCACCACGAACGTCGCCGGAGCGAACCGGACGGCGAAGCGCCGCCCGAACGTACCAGCCTGCATCGCGAACAGCTTCGCGTCGACCATCGGGCCCACGACGAGGAACGCCAGCCGCGCGGTGTACGAGAACTGGGTCAACGACGCGGCCACGAACGCGTCCCCCTCCGAGCACAGCGACAGCACCACGGCGAGGATCGCCAGCGCGAGAACGGATGCGACCGGGTGCCCGCCGACGGCGTGCAGCCACTTCGGCGGTACCGCCACGTTCAGTGTCGCGGCCGCCATCGCACCGATCACCAGGTACCCCCCGGCCTGGGTCAGGTCGGCGCGGCAGGCGGCGACGAACGCGGCGCTGCGGCGCAGGCCGGCCAGCTCCGGGCGGGCCGGCGTGCGGATCCACTCCGCCTTGCCCAGGCGCAGCCACAGCCAGCCCATCGCGACCGCGGCCAGCAGGCTGGCCGCCAGGCGCGCGACCACCATCGAGTGCCGGCCGGGGAAGGCCACGAACGTCGCCGCGAGGACGACCGGGTTGATGGCCGGCGCGGACAGCAGGAACGCCAGCGCCGCCGCCGGGGTCACGCCGCGCCGGACCAGGGCGCCGGCGATCGGTACAGAGCCGCACTCGCAGCCGGGCAGCAGCGCGCCGGCAGCGCCTGCGATCGTCAGCCAGGTGAGTACCCGGGGCGAGCTCGTGTGGTCCACCAGCCAGCCCCGCGCCAGTACCGCGACCAGCAGCAGGGCGACGAACACCTCGACGGCGCCCACCCGCTGCCGGCGCCGAGGGGTTGGCCGGTCCACCGTGGCCGGGCCGTTCGTCTGCCGGGTCATCACCACGCGAGACAGCCTAGGGCCTGCCGGCACGGACCTGCCTGTTATAGGCTCATTGTCCAGCTAGTCAGTATTGGGAGGCATCGCCGTGCCGGTCCGTGGCGCCGCCGTCGTAGCCCTGCTGGCCAGCCTGGCGGCGGGAGCACCGGCGTACGCGGCGCCCGACGGTACCGCCGATCTCGCCCTGACCGCGACCGCCGGCGGCCCGGCCGTACCCGGCCAACCGCTGACCTGGACGTTGACCGCGACCAACCACGGGCCGGCAGCGGCGGAGAGCGTCACCGTCACCCAGACGGTCCCGCTGGTACCCGGGGAGGTGATCGGCTCGGCGGTCTCCAGCGTCGGCCCGTGCACGATCCACCCGCCCGGTACGGTCAGCTGCGACCTCGGCGGGCTCGACCCCGGGGCCACCGTGACCGTCACCACCGGACAGACCCTGGCCGCCGACCGGACCAGCGCGCCGTCGACCAGCGCGATCATCACCGCCGCCACCCCCGACGGCGGTACCGCCGACAACAGCGCGACCGCGACCGCCACCCCGCACCCGGTCGCGGACCTGTGGCTGACCGGCGGCGTGGCCGGGATCGACCCGCTGCTCGGCGGCCCGCCGACCGTGTCGGTGGTGCTGACCGACAACGGGCCGGGCGTGCTCCCGGCCGGTACCCGGGCCAGCGTGACCCTGCCCGCGCCGGTCAGCTTCACCGCGGCCGGCAGCTCGTCCGGCTGCACGGCATCCGGCCGGGTGGTCACCTGCGTGCTGAACAGGCCGCTCGGGGTCGGGTCGAAGAACGCGGTCTCGCTGACGGTCCGCGGTTCGCCGGCGCCGGCCGGCTCGCTCGGGTACGCGGTGACGGCCGACGTACCGGCCGGCATCACCGACCCGAACACCGACAACAACCGGGCCACCCTGACGAACCCGGGGCCGACCGACACCGACGTGGGCGTCGTCGCGGCGGGGCCGACCGAGCCGGTCGCCGCCGGTACCACCGCGTCCGTCACGTACACCGTGACCAACCACGGGCCGGCCGACGCGACCGGGGTGAGTGTGACCGCCACCCTGCCGGCCGGGCTGCGTTTCGACTCGTCCGCCAACGGCTGCTCGGTGGCCGGCCCGACGGTCACCTGCCCGACGGTACCGGCGCTCGCGGCCGGCGCGGCAGTGGCGCTCGTGGTGACCCTGGCGGTCGACCCGGCACAGCCGCCGGGTGCGATATTCGCCCCGGTCCGGGTCGCGGTCGCCGCTCCGCGCGACCGGGGCGACGCGAACCGGGTCGGGTACCTGCCGCTGGCCGTCGTGCACCGGGCGAATCTCGCGCTGAACGCGAGCCGGGCGGAGGGACCGCTCAACGCCGGTGAACCGGTGAGCTACCAGCTGACCGTGCACAACTTCGGCCCGGGTACCGCCACCGGCGTGACCGTCACCGACCGGCTGCCGGTCGAGGTCGCGGTCGGTACCGCGACGGTGCCCGGCGGTACCTGCGCGGCAGCCGGCCAGCTGCACACCTGTACCCTCACCGCCCCGCTGCCGGTCGACACCAGCGTGGTCGTGACGATCACCGGTACGGTCAGCCCGGCGGTGGCCGGCGACACCATCACCGACACCGGGTTCGCCAGTGCCACCGACCCCGATCCCGATAACACCGACAATGGGGCCAGTTCGACCGGCGTGGTCGAGGGCGCCGTCACGCCCGCCGCCCACCAGGTGGCCAGCGACTCGCCGGTACACCGGGTGGTGGCCCGGCTGACCTGGTGGATCTGGGCCGGCGCGGGCACGGTGCTGGTCGGGATGGTGCTGCTGGCGGTCGCGTTGCGGCGCAACGCCGCCACGCGGTCGAGCCGGTGAACCGCCGGTAGGATCTCATGAGACAGCGACAGGGGACCTGCCCCAGGTCGCCTCCTGGTAGGGAACTACATGGCGTTCCTGGTCGCGCTCGCTACCGCGTTCCTGCTCGTGGTTCCCGTCGAGCTGCCGGACAAGACGTTCGTGGCCACGCTGGTGCTCGCCACCCGGTACCGTCCCGGGCCGGTGTGGCTCGGGGTCACCGGCGCCTTCGGAATCCAGTGCCTGGTCGCCGTACTCGCCGGGCGGTTGTTCTCGCTGCTGCCGCCGCGGCCGGTACACCTGGTCGCCGCCGGGCTGTTCACGTTGGGCGCGGTCGTGCTGCTCCGCTCCGCCCGCCGGGCGCCGGTCGAGGAGCGCGAGCGGGAACGGGAGTACGCCCGCAAGATCGGGTACGCCCGGCGGTCCGGGGTACGGGCGGCGGCGGCCAGCTTCGGCGTCCTCTTCGTCGCCGAGTGGGGCGACCTGTCGCAGTTGCTGACCGCCGGGCTGGTCGCCGAGGGGCGCGAGCCGGTCGGGGTGTTCGCCGGCTCCTGGGCCGGGCTCGCGGTGGTATCCGCGGCGGCCGTCCTGTTGGGCCGGGTGCTCCTGCGGTACGTGAGCCTGACCCTCGTCCAGTACATCGGCGCGGCCATATGTGCCGTGCTCGCCCTCGTGACCGTTGTCGGGGCATTCACCTGAACCATGGCTCAGCGATCGTGGCCAGACTGTTACCGGCAGTTTCCCGGCCGGATCGGTCGCGAGCCGCGCGAAAACGCGCGAAACGCGTGATCATTGACTCGTCCGGGTAGCCGTCGGTGATCTGTGCCCGGCCGGCGAACGGTAGGCTGAGCGCGCCCGAACAGGCTGCTTGGATGGAGTCAGGAGTACCCCGTGGCGCGCGTCGTGGTCGATGTCATGCTCAAGCCCGAGATCCTTGATCCCGCGGGCCAGGCGGTCGCGAACGCCCTACCGAGCCTGGGTGTCTCCGGCGTGGATTCGGTGCGCATCGGCAAGCGGATCGAGATCGAGTTCACCGGCGACGCCGACCTCGACCGGGCCCGGGAGATCGCCGACAAGCTGCTCGCGAACCCGGTGATCGAGGACTTCACGCTGCACGTGGTCGAGGACGGTACGGCGTGAGGATCGGGGTCGTCACGTTCCCGGGCTCGCTGGACGACGGCGACGCCCGCCGGGCGGTCCGCCGGTGCGGTGCCGACGACGTAGCGCTCTGGCACAACGATCCGGATCTGCGGCGGGTCGACGCGGTGATCCTGCCCGGCGGCTTCTCGTACGGCGACTACCTGCGCTGCGGGGCGATCGCCCGGTTCGCGCCGGTCATGCGCTCGATCGTGGCCGCCGCCCAGGCCGGCCTGCCGGTCCTCGGCATCTGCAACGGCTTCCAGATCCTCTGCGAGGCCCACCTGCTGCCCGGCGCGCTGGTCCGCAACGCGCACCTGCACTTCCGCAACCGCGACCAGGCGCTGCGCATCGAGTCCACCGCCAGCGCCTGGACGTCGGAGTACAGGTCGGGGCAGGAGCTGCTGATCCCGGTCAAGAACGGCGAGGGGCGCTACGTCGCCGATGCGGCCATGCTCGACGAGCTGGAGGCCGGCCGCCGGGTGGTGGCCAGGTACGTCAACGGGAACCCCAACGGGTCGCAGCGCGACATCGCGGCCATCCGCAACGAGGCGGGCAACGTCGTCGGGATCATGCCGCATCCCGAGCACGCGGTCGAGGCGCTGACCGGGCCGTCCACGGACGGGGCGGGCTTCTTCACGTCGGTGCTGGCCCACCTGTCCGCAGCGGGAGCGAGAACATGACCACGGTCGAGGATGCGCCGCCGGTGGCGCCACCAGCCGAATTCGACACCGTCGGGCAGGCGGAGCGGACGCCCGACGTCGAGCAGCCGTACGCCGAGCTCGGGGTCCAGGAAGACGAGTACGAGAAGATCCGCAAGCTGCTCGGGCGCCGGCCCACCGAGTCCGAGCTGGCGATGTACTCGGTCATGTGGAGCGAGCACTGCTCGTACAAGTCCAGCAAGGTGCACCTGCGCCAGTTCGCCGACAAGGCGCCGCCATCCGACCGGCTGCTCGCCGGCATCGGGGAGAACGCCGGCGTGGTCAAGGTCAACGACCACGTCGCGGTCACCTTCAAGGTCGAGTCGCACAACCACCCCAGCTTCGTCGAGCCGTACCAGGGCGCGGCGACCGGCGTCGGCGGCATCGTGCGGGACATCCTCGCGATGGGCGCCCGGCCGATCGCGGTGATGGACCCGCTGCGCTTCGGCGATCCGCAGCACCCCGACACCGCACGGGTACTGCCCGGAATCGTCGCCGGGGTCGGCGGGTACGGCAACTGCCTCGGGCTGCCCAACATCGGCGGCGAGCTGATGTTCGACCCGGGCTACCAGGGCAACCCGCTGCTGAACGCGCTGTGCGTGGGGGTACTGCCGGTACACGGGCTGCAGAACAAGGCCGCCGCCGGACCGGGCAACGCGGTGATCCTGCTCGGCGCGAAGACCGGTCGCGACGGGATCGGCGGCGTCTCGGTACTGGCCAGCGCGACTTTCGGCGGCGACAGCTCCGCGCGGCGGCCGAGCGTACAGGTCGGTGACCCGTTCACCGAGAAGCTGCTCATCGAGGCGTGCATGGAGATCTACGCGGCCGATCTGGTCGTCGGGATCCAGGACCTCGGCGGCGCCGGGCTGACCTGCGCGCTGTCCGAGACGGCCGCCGCCGCCGGCACCGGCATGAAGGTGACCCTCGACGAGGTACCGCTGCGCGAGCCGTCGATGGCGCCACAGGAGATCCTGGTCAGCGAGTCCCAGGAGCGGATGCTGCTGATCGTCAACCCGGCCAAGGTCGGGCTCGTGCTGTCCATCGCCGAACGGTGGGGCCTGCTCGCGACCGTGATCGGCGAGGTTAGCGATTCGGGCCGGCTGGTGGTGAGCTGGCGCGGCCAGGCGGTCGTCGACGTGCCACCGGCCTCGCTGGCCGACGAAGGCCCGGTGTACGCCCGCCCGATGCGCGAACCGGCCGACCTACCGCTGCTGCACGCCGACAAGGCCGAGACGCTGCCCCGCCCGTCGTCGGGCGAGGAGCTGCGGGAGACCCTGCTGCGGCTGGCCGCGAGCCCGAACCTGTGCGACAAGACCTGGGTCACCGAGCAGTACGACCGGTACGTGCTGGGCAACACCGTGCTCGCCCAGCCCGACGACGCCGGGGTACTGCGGCTGGACGAGTCGACCGGCCTGGGCATCGCGCTGTCGGTCGACGGCAACGGCCGGTACACCCGGCTCGACCCGTACCGCGGCGCGCAGCTCGCGCTGGCCGAGGCGTACCGCAACGTAGCCGTGACCGGGGCGACCCCGGTCGCCGTGACCAACTGCCTCAATTTCGGCTCGCCGGAGGACCCGCAGGTGATGTGGCAGTTCGCCGAGGCGGTACGCGGCCTGGCCGACGGCTGCCTCGCCCTGGGCATCCCGGTGACCGGTGGAAACGTGAGCTTCTACAACCAGACCGGGGCGGTCGCCATCAACCCGACCCCGATCGTCGGCGTCCTCGGTGTCGTCGACGACGTCGCCGAGCGGGTACCGCTGGGTCTGCGCCACGAGACCGATCTGCTGTTCGTCCTCGGTGAGACGCGCGCCGAGCTGTCCGGGTCGGAGTGGGCGCACGTGGTCCACCACCATCTCGGCGGCCATCCGCCGGAGGTGGACTTCGCGCGGGAGAAGCAGCTCGCCGAGGTTATCGCCGCGGCGGCGAAGGTCGGGCACCTGTCCGCCGCGCACGACCTGTCCGACGGCGGCCTCGCACAGGCGCTGGTCGAGTCCACCCTGCGGCATGGGGTCGGCGCAGTGGTCGCGTTCGGCGACCACGTGGACCCGTTCGTCGCGCTGTTCTCCGAGTCGGCCGGTCGGGCGCTGGTCACGGTACCGCTCGGGCAGGAGAAGGCGTTCCTCGCGATGGTCGAGGAGCACGGCCTGCCGTACACGCCGCTCGGCGTCGTCGGCGGTACCGCCCTGGAGGTGCGCGACCAGTTCACCATCCTGCTCGACGAGCTGCGGGACGCGTGGACCGGCACGCTGCCGGCGCTGTTCGGCTCGATGACTCCGGCGCCGGCCGCGACCGTGGAGCTGGACATCGAGGTGCCGGCGGCCGAGGAGCAGGTCGAGGAACCGGCCGAGGAACCGGCCGCCGAAGGCGGTTAGTCGTCGAGCCAGTCCAGCTGGCGACGGGAGTCCGGCGACGGGTTGCCCCGGCGGGGCTGGCCGCCCCGGGGCTCGTACCCGCCCCGGTCGTCGTACCCGCCGCCCCGGTCGTCGTATCCGCCGCGGTCGTCGTAGCCGTGTGCGGGGGGTTCGGGCTGGCCGTAGGTCGAGCCGCCGTACCCGCCGCGCGGTTCGTAGCCACCCCGCGGCTCGTATCCGCCCCGGTCGTCGTACCCGCGGCCGCGCGGTTCGTATCCGCCCCGGTCGTCGTAGCCGTGTGCGGGGGGTTCGGGCTGG
>WNGR01000949.1_pt1 | contig 32553 bp, 34 predicted proteins | sample 5407581 | NCBI WGS metagenome assembly WNGR01 (sample SAMN13153383, study PRJNA577476) | soil metagenome | isolation source: 80 cm soil or saprolite under Garry oak tree replicate 2 | place: USA:California | collected 2016-06-15
CCAGCGCCGGTCAGCACGATCACCCGGACTCCGGCGTCGCCGAGCGCGCTCGCCAGGGCTTCGCGCAGCTCCCCGAGCAGCCCGCTGGACAGGGCGTTCCGGTTGGCCGGGGAGTCCAGCGTGATGGTCGCGGTCGCTCCGGCCTGCTCGCTGCGGACAAGATCATTCATGCCTGCGCTCCGTCAGCCATCGCGCGGGCCAGCCATCTCCGCGCCTGGTGTCTTCGGGCCAGCTATCTCCGGGCCTGCCGCCTCCGGGTCAATCACCGCCAGGACTTCTCCCGCCTGCACCTGGTCGCCCGGGGCGATCCGCACTTCGGTCAGCCGCCCGTCGGCCGGCGCCACGATCTGGTGCTCCATCTTCATCGCCTCCAGAACCACGACCGGCTGGCCTGCCCGGACCCACTGGCCGGTGGCCGCCTCGACGCGGATCACGTTGCCCGGCATCGGCGCGACCAGCGATCCGGTGTCCCTGATGGCCGCGGGCGCGGCCAGGCGGGGGAGCCGGGTCAGCGCGACGCTGCCGAAAGCGGAGTCCACCCAGACGGCGTTGCCGGCCCCGGCGACGTCGAACCGGTAACGCACGCCCGCGATCTCGAGCACCGCGTGATCGGGATCCGCCCCGATGACCTCCAGCCCGTCCGGATCGGCCGCGCCGGAGTCGGCCGCGCCGGAGTCGGCCGCGCCGGGATCAGCCGCGCTGGCGGCGGCCATGTCCTGGCGCGCCGACGCGGTCGCGTCGCCTTCCTCCGGCACCACCGCGATCCCGCCGCGCCGCCACAGGTAGGCGACCTCGACCCGACCCCGCGGGCCGTCGAACGCGGTGCGCTGCGGCTGCGAGACGACGTTGCGCCATCCGCTGGGCAGCCCGCCAGCCACCCGCGCCGCGGACCGGTTCGCCGCGGCGCCGGCCAGGGCGGCGGCCACCGCCGACAGCCGGCAGGCCTGGTCCCCAGGGACCAGCCCGGCCAGGTCGTAGCCGTCCAGCAGCGACGTGTCGGCCCGGCCGTCCAGGAAGGCAGGGTCGCGCAGCACTCTCGCCAGCAGGCTGCGGTTCGTGGCGGGACCGTGAATCCTGGCCCGGTCCAGGGCGCTGGCCAGCATCCGGGCGGCCGCCTGCCGGGCGGGCGCCCACGCGATCAGCTTGGCCAGCATGGGGTCATAGTGCGGGCTGATCTCGCTGCCCGTCTCGACGCCCGAGTCCAGCCGGAGCCCGGAGGCGGCGCGGCCGGCGGGCGGCCCGAACCGCACGTCCACGCCCGGGATGTGCAGCGCATGGACCGGGCCGCTGGCCGGCCGGTAACCGTCGGCTGGGTCTTCCGCGTACAGCCTGGCCTCGATCGCATGCCCGGCCGCCGGCGGCGGAGCCTGCGGCAGCGCCAGGCCGCGGGCGATGTCGAGCTGCAACGCCACCAGGTCGATGCCGTGCACGCACTCGGTGACCGGGTGCTCGACCTGCAGCCGGGTGTTGAACTCCAGGAAGAAGAACTGCCCGTCGCCGGTGACCAGGAACTCCACGGTGCCGGCGCCGAGGTACCCGACCGCAGCGGTGACCGCCTGCGCGGCGGCGAGCAGTTCCCTGCGCAGCCGCCCGCCCACCGCCGGGGACGGCGTCTCCTCGATCACCTTCTGGTACCGGCGCTGGACCGAGCAGTCCCGCTCGGTCAGCGCCCACACCGTCCCCCGGGAGTCGGCCAGGACCTGCACCTCGACATGACGGGCGCCGGCCAGCAGCGGCTCGCAGAACACGGTCCCGTCCCCGAACGCGGACTGGGCCTCGCGCCGGGCCGACTCCAGCGCCGCCTGCAGCTCGCCCGCCTCCCTGACCACCCGCATGCCGCGGCCGCCCCCGCCGGCCGACGCCTTGACCAGCACCGGGTAGCCATCGATCGCGTCCGGGGCCAGCTCGGGCAGCACCGGGACGCCCGCACCCGTGGCCAGCTTCTTGGAGGTGATCTTGGAGCCCATGGCCTCGATCGCGTCGGCGGGCGGGCCGATCCAGGTCACGCCCGCCGACTGGACCGCTCGGGCGAATCCGGCGTCCTCGGACAGGAACCCGTACCCGGGGTGCACCGCGTCGGCACCGGCCGCCAGCGCGGCCGCGACGAGCGCCGGTGCGTTCAGGTAAGTGCCGGCCGGGCTGGACCCCGGCAGCCGGACCGCGGCGTCCGCCTCCGCAACGTGCGGTGCGCCGGAGTCCGGATCGGAGAACACCGCCACGCAGCCGATCCCCTCGCGGCGGCAGGTGCGGAAGATCCGGCGGGCGATCTCGCCCCGGTTGGCGGCCAGCACTCTGGTGATCACGGTGCTCATCTGCGCGCCTCCGGCACGACGGCCCCCGTCAGGCACGGAACACGCCGTAGCCGGAAGCACCCGGGCCCGCCGCGCCCCACCCAGCGGCACTGCCCCACCCGGGCGGGGCGCTCTGGATCGCGGACAGGCACATGCCGAGCACCGTGCGAGTATCCCGCGGATCGATCACCCCGTCGTCGTAGACCCGGCCGGACAGGAAGAACGGCTGTGACTCGGACTCGATCTGCTCTTCCACCGCGGCGCGCATGGCCGCGTCGGCGGCCTCGTCGTACGCTTCGCCCCGCGCGGCGGCGGCCTGCCGGCCGACGATCGACAGCACCCCGGCCAGCTGGGCCGGCCCCATCACCGCGGACTTCGCGCTCGGCCAGCTGAACAGGAACCTCGGGTCGTAGGCCCGGCCGCACATACCGTAGTTCCCCGCGCCGTAGGACGCGCCCATCACCACGGTGAGATGCGGCACCCGGCTGTTCGACACCGCATTGATCATCATCGCCCCGTGCTTGATGATCCCGGCCTGCTCGTAGCGGCTGCCCACCATGTACCCGGTGGTGTTCTGCAGGAACAGCAGCGGCGTCTCGGTCTGGTTGGCGAGCTGGATGAACTGGGCGGCCTTCTGCGACTCCTCGCTGAACAGCACGCCGCGCGCGTTGGCCAGGATGCCCACCGGGTACCCGTGCAGCCGGGCCCAGCCGGTCACCAGGCTGTCGCCGTACAGCGGCTTGAACTCGTCGAAGTCCGAGCCGTCCACGATCCTGGCGATGACCTCGCGCGGGTCGAACGGCACCTTCAGGTCCTCGGGCACGATCCCGAGCAGCTCCTCCTCGCTGTGCACCGGCCCGGCCACCTGCTGATCCGGCGCCCGGCCGAGCTTGCGCCAGCTGAGCCGCCCCACGATGGACCGGCCGATCCGCAGCGCGTCCCGCTCGTCGGCGGCGAGGAAGTCGGCCAGCCCGGACTGGCGCGCGTGCATGTCGGCCCCGCCGAGCGACTCGTCGTCGGACTCCTCGCCGGTGGCCATCTTCACCAGCGGCGGCCCGCCGAGGAACACCTTGGCCCGGTCCCGCACCATCACCACGTAGTCGCTCATCCCCGGCAGGTAGGCGCCGCCCGCCGTCGAGCTGCCGAACACCAGGGCGATCGTGGGGATCCCGGCCGCCGACATCCTGGTCAGGTCGCGGAAGATCTGGCCCCCGGGGATGAAGATCTCCTTCTGCGTGGGCAGGTCGGCCCCGCCCGACTCGACCAGGTTGACCAGCGTCAGCCGGTTGCGCACTGCGATCTCCGCAGCCCTGAGGGATTTACGCAACGTCCACGGGTTGGTCGATCCGCCCCGGACGGTCGGGTCGCTGGCGATCAGCACGCACTCGGTGTCGCAGATCACGCCGATGCCGGTGACCACGCTGCCGCCGACAGCGAAGCCGGTGCCGTAGCCCGCCAGCGGCGAGAGCTCGAGGAACGGGGAGTCGGGGTCGATGAGCAGCTCGATCCGCTCCCGCGCCAGGAGCTTGCCCCGGGCCCGGTGCCGCTCGATGTACTTCGGCCCGCCGCCGGCCAGGGCCTTGGCCTGCTCGGAGTCCAGCTCGGCCAGCCGGGCCAGCATCGCGCCCCGCCGCGCCGCGTACTGCGCGCCGCGGGTGTCGAGCGCGCTGGCGAGGGTCGTCACACGCCGAACGATATTCGCCCCGCGGTCCCGGCCACCAGGCACCCGCCGCTCGTGCCCATGTCAGGCGCCCGACGACCTGGCTGATCCGACATGGACGACGGCCGCGCCAGCATCCCGCCTATTCGTAGTTTGGCCGCGGTATCGCGGTCTTTGTACTCCTGGCCACTTGCGGGCTGCGGCGCCTGGCCTGATGGTATGTTCACCCCGGAGATGCTACTGCCGGTGGCATCGCGTCCTAAAGCGGATTTCGCCGGGTGCCGCCAGGGCACTATGCGAGGGCTGGTTAGACTCGGACGACCTGAATTCGCTGCGCCTTGGGGCGTCCGGGTTCCTCCGTGAGGCGGGCCAGGTCGGTGGGGTCGCTGGTAAGCAGAACCACCGGCCGGGGTTGGGCGAGCGCAACCACGGCGAGGAGTGCGTCGAGGCCGCATCGGTGACCCGGCAACCCGGCCCGGCCGAGCAGTTCGCCGGCCTCGCGGCCCTGCTGCTTGTCAATCGGGATCACCGTCATTCGGCGAAGCACGCGGTGCACGCGAGCGTCCTTGGGTCCGCCACGCAGGACCTCGGTGAGAGTCGACGCCGCAGTGACGACATTGCCGTGCCGATCGCGTGCGGCCTTGACCCGGGCGTAGGTGGCAGCATGGTTCGCCGCCAGTTTGACCAGGCCCTCGGCATCGAGAACCAGCGTGCCGCCTACTCGTCCTCGTAGTCTGGCCACTCACGCATCGCCTTTTGGACTAGCTCCTCGGGAATCGGGCCGTATTCCGCCTCGAACTCCTCGACGAGATCGTCGAGGAGGTCCAGCCTGATCTGCTCTTGTACGGCATCGGTGACGTACCGGCTGAATCCGCCGGCCCCGGTGCGGGCGCGGACTGCCTCGGCCAGCTCCTCGGGCATGGACACACTCACTTTCCTTACCTTGCCGCCATGCAGCCGCGCATTTTCGTCGATGAGGACCTCGACTGGGAGCGCGGCGGCGATGCACTTCACCACCTGGTCACGCGCCGCCGAAGCCAGCGCCTGCCGGAGGGCTTCCTCGAGCGCGCTGAGCGGCCCGGCGGTATCTCCTCCCGTCCGGCCATCCTCGGGCTTCTGCTGCGCAGCGCTCACGCAGTTATGCTACCGCTGGTAGCAAGGTAAGCAAACGGATTCTCGCACATGCCTGCGGCCCACCCGGCGGGCACGCCGCGCGTCCCTGTCCAGCATGTACTGGCGGACGCCGCCGGCGTGGCGGCCCGTCACCGGCGGGTGTACACCACCCAGACCTGGCCGGGGGCGAATGTCATCCGCTTGCCCGAGGGCAGCGTGAACGTGGTGCCGGCGTTGCCGTTCGGCCGGGACCAATGCACGTTCCAGGCCCGGCCGTTGCGCAGGATCACGGCCCCGCCCGAGCCGGTCGTGACCGCGTACGGCGGCCGGGCGCCCCGCTCGAGGAACCGGGAGGTGCGGAATATGGTGCGCTGGATGATCACCGTGGCCGGGCGCAGCTGCCCGTGTTGCGTGGCCCGGTCCGGGGAGCCGTCCGTCCAGACCAGCCACCGCTTGATCCGCGACGACCACTGGAACCGGAACGTCGCGGCCGGGTAGGCGACGGTGAAGGACTTCATTACCCGCCCGCCCGTGGGGGCCGAGCCGAACCTGAAGCCGATGTCGTGCGCCCGGCTCGCCCGGCGGGCCTGGCTGAGCAGGATATGCGTGGTCGCGTACAGGTTGTAAGGGGCGAACCGGGAATGGCTGCGGTAGTAGCCGCTGACCTTCCCGGAGTACAGGTCGACGATCCGCGCGTGCTCGACCACCGGCAGCAGCTGCGGCTGCGCGCCGGAGAACGCGAACGCCGGGCGCCCGAACTGGCGCAGCAGCAGGATGTCCTCTTCCCTGGCGCTGCGGACCGGCCCGACCGACGGCGGGTCGTGCGAGGAGAATACGGCCAGGTAGCGGCTCAGGCCGCCCTCCATGGGCAGCACGTACACGATGTCCGCGGACGCCAGCCCGGTCTGCGGCCGGCCCAGGGTAGTGTTGTCGATCTTCACGGCGAGCACGCGCCCGAGGGCCCGCACCCGCTGGCCGGTGAACGGCGACAGCAGCGGCCCGGACGGCTGCTGGTTCGCCGAATCGACGGCCCCGCTGCCATCGGCAACGGGCGTGCCCGATCCGGTGCAGGCACCGAGCAGCAAGACCCCCGCAGCCACGACGGCCGCCACACCCGTTTTGCCCCAGGTCATGATGGTACGACGACTCCGCGCCATGACTTCCCCCCGTCACTGGCCAGCGCCGTGACGTCCCCGTCACGCGTACCGCGGACCTCCCCCCGTCATCGGCCACCGCCGTGACCAGGTATTTACCCCCAATCCCGGGCGAGTCCCGCTTCCTCAGCGGGCAATCTCCTCGACGCGGTCCAGCGCCCAGTCCAGGTCCTCTTCCGAGATCATCAGCGGCGGGGCGAGCCTGATCGTCGTGCCATGGGTGTCCTTGGCCAGGACGCCGCGCTCGGCCAGCCGCTCACACGCCTCCCGTCCCGGCAGCGACGCGAACTCGACGCCCGCCCACAGCCCGCGCCCGCGCACCTCGCGCACGGCCGACCCGGGTAGCGCCGCCAGCCGGTCGTGCATGTGCGCGCCGAGCTTGGCGGAGCGCTCCTGGAACTCGCCCGTGGCCAGCATCGCGATCACCTCGCGCCCGACCGCGCAGGCCAGCGGGTTGCCGCCGAACGTGGAGCCGTGCTGGCCCGGCTGGAACACCCCGAGGATCTCGCTGCTGGACACCACCGCGGACACCGGTACGATGCCGCCGCCCAGCGCCTTCCCGAGCAGGTACATATCGGGCACGACATCGTCGTGCTCGCAGGCGAACGTGGTGCCGGTCCGGCCGAGCCCGGACTGGATCTCATCAGCGATCATGAGCGCGCCGCGCGCGGAGCAGATCTCGCGCACCCCGGCCAGGAAACCAGGGGGCGGCACCACAACTCCCGCCTCGCCCTGGATCGGCTCGACCAGGACGCCGACCACGCGGTCATCCACGGCCGCGGCCAGCGAGTCCAGGTCCCCGTAGGGCACGACCGTGAACCCGGGTGTGTACGGCCCGAAGGAGGCCCTGGCGTCCTCGTCGGTGGAGAAGCTGATGATCGTCGTGGTGCGCCCGTGGAAGTTGCCGGCGAAGGCCACGATCACCGCTTCGCCGGCGGGCACGCCCTTGACCTCGTAGCCCCACTTGCGGGCGGTCTTGATCGCCGTTTCCACGGCCTCGGCGCCGGTATTCATCGGCAGCACCATCTGCATGCCGGCCATGGCCGCGAGCTCGGCGCAGAACGGGCCAAACTGGTCGTGCTGGAACGCCCGGCTGACCAGGGTGACCCGCTCAAGCTGCTGCTGCGCCGCAGTCACGAGCCGGGGATGCCGGTGCCCGAAGTTGATCGCCGAGTAGGCGGCGAGCAGGTCCAGATAGCGACGGCCGTCGACGTCGGTCACCCAGGCGCCCTGGGCTTCGGCGATCACGACCGGCAGCGGATGATAGTTGTGCGCGCTGTGGGCCTCGGCCTGCGCGCGCAGCCGGTCCCCTGTTGCGGCGCTGTCGCTTCCTGCCATGTGTTCCCTCCCCGAGACCTGATTTCTAGCGAGCCCGGGCTACCGGAGCTCGGCGAAGCTCTTAACGCAACTCCAGGGTGCAGCACTTGGGACCGCCCCCGGCTTTGAGGAATTCCGACATATCCACTCCCACAGGCTCGAAGCCTTTCTCCGCGATCTGAGCCGCGAGGCTGGTCGCCTGCTCGGGCATGACCACGTGCCGGCCGTCGCTGATCGCGTTCAGGCCCAGCGCCTCGGCATCCTCGTCTTTCGCCTCGATCAGCTCAGCGAAGTGCCCCGCCAGCGTGGCCCGGCCCGCGTCGTCGAACGCCGCCGGGTAGCAGGCGGCGGTATCGGCGTCCAGGACGCACAGCGCGGTGTCCAGATGGTAGAAGCGCGGGTCCACCAGCCGGACGCTGAGCACCGGCAGGCCGAAGAGCTCCTCGAGCTCAGCCGCGGCCGCCACGTCGGTGCGGAACCCGTGGCCCGCGATGATCGCCCGGCCGGCAAACACGATGTCTCCCTCGCCCTCGTTCACGCTGCGGGGCGAGACAGCAGTCGAGTAGCCGTTCTCGATGAACCAGATGAGGTAAGCGGCGCCTTCCGCGGCGCGCTGCGGGTACTGGAAGCGGGCGCCCATCACCTTGCCGTCCACCACCGTGGCGCCGTTGGCCGCGAAAACCATGTCCGGCAGCCCGGGCAGGGGATCGATGGTGCGCACCGTGTGGCCAAGCCGGATGAAGGTCTCCCTCAGCTGCCGCCACTGATGCATCGCGAGAGCGGTATTAACCGGTTCATCCGGGTCCATCCACGGGTTTATCGCGTATTCAACCGCAAAATAATCGGGCGGGCACATCAGGTAATTCCTGGTGCGCGCGGCGCGGCGACGCGCAGCGCCATCCGTCTCGGTCATGCGGCTCCCATCGGCTGATGATCTACGTTGAAACTCCAGGGTAGGAGCACACGGATAGGGCCGAGCAGACGCAGATCATGTGCAGTGGCGACGATCCGTTGCGTACTTTGCGTTCAGGCAGGCTAATCGTTGCGCCTGATCGCCCAGATCTGCCCGATCACCCGGATGCGGACTGCGGCCGCACGGGCACGCGGCCGATATCGCGGGCCAGGTCAAGCCCGAGCAGCTGGTCGGCATGGGCAAACGTCTCGAACTTCGCTCCCGGCGCGGCCTGGGTGTCCTGCTCGAGCCGGTGCAGCGCGGCCAGGGCGGCCGGGGTATCCAGGTCGTCGTCGAACGCGGCCGCCACGAGCGCCGCTGTCGGCGCGGACAGCGGCTTGCTGGGCGACTGGGCCCACTCCGCCACCAGTTCCCGCCACCGCCCCAGCGTGCGGTCCGCGGCGCCGAGGGCGTCCCAGCTGAGGTTCACCGGCTCCCGGTAGCCGTGCTCCAGGAACGCGAGCCGCAACGCCAGCGGGTCAAGGCCGCGGCCGGCCAGCTCGTCCAGGAAGACCGCATTCCCGGCGGACGCGGCCATCGCGGCGCCGCCGAACCGCAGTTGCTCGCCGTGCACCCAGTGCCGGACCACCTCGTGCCCGGTCACCGGGTCCGGCTGGGCGCGCTCGTGCTCGTAGTGCGGGAAGCACGAGTCGATGCCGCCGGTGTGGATGTCGATGACGTCGCCGGGAAAGTACGCCGAGTTGTCCGCAGGCCGCAGGTTCAGCGCGGAGCAGTCGGCGCGGAACATCTCCTCGGCCGCGGTGTCGATCCCGCCGCCGTCGGCCTGGTTCACCACATCGCTGATGTTCTGGCAGGTCAGGACCGTGAGATGGTGGCGGTGCTCGGCGTTCCGCCGGATCAGGTCGGCGATCAGGCAGGAGCGCAGGTCGCCGATGTGAGCGCGGCGGGACCCGGCCGGGCCGCAGCTGTACATCCGTAGCAAACCGCGGCCGGCGGGCTCGATCGCCTCGACCTGCCTGGTCCGCCTGTCATAGAGCCGGAACACCCGTCCAGCCTACGGGCGCAGGCCGGCGATGAGGTCCGCGGGCTCCGGCCAGCTCAGGCCAGCGCGGCCAGGCGGGCGACGGCGGCCGCGATCCGCTCGTCGGCCGCGGTCAGCGCCACCCTTATGTGCCGCCCCCCGGACGGGCCGTACATCTCGCCGGGCGCGACCAGGATGCCGGCCTCGGCGAGCACCGCCACCGAGGCCCAGCAGTCGCGGGCGGGATGGGAGGCCCACAGGTAGAGGCCGGCCTCCGAGTGCTCCACGGCCCAGCCCGCCGCCTCCAGGGCCGGGCGGAGCAGTTCGCGCCGCGCCGCGTACCTGGCCCGCTGGGCATCGGCATGGTCGTCGTCGCTGAGCGCGGCCACCGCAGCCGCCTGAACCGGGCCGGGCACCATCATCCCGGCATGCTTGCGTATCTCCCGCAGATCCGCGATCAGCTCCGGGTCTCCGGCCACGAAGCCGGCCCGGTAGCCGGCCATGTTGGACCGCTTGGACAGCGAGTGCACCGCGAGCAGCCCTTCGTGCGACCCGCCGCACACGTCCGGGTGCAGCACGGAGAGGGGCTGCGCGTCCCACGCCAGCTCGATGTAGCACTCGTCCGACGCGACCACGGTGCCCCGCTCGCGCGCCCATGCGGCCACCTTGCGCAGGTGCTCGGCGGGCAGCACCCGGCCGGTCGGATTGGACGGCGAGTTCAGCCACCACAGGCGCACCGGCCCGGGCCCGAGCGAGACCGTAGCGTCGGCCGCCACCGGCCTGGCCCCGGCCAGGCGCGCGCCCGCATCGTAGGTCGGGTAGGCAAGCTCGGGATGCACCACCACGTCGCCCGGGCCGCAGCCCAGCAGCGTCGCCAGGCCCGCGATCATCTCCTTGGTGCCGATCACCGGCAGCACGGCATCCGGGTCGACGATGACCTGGTGCCGGCGCGCCAGCCACCCGGCGGCGGCCTCCCGCAGCGCGGGAGTACCGGCGACCACCGGGTAGCCAGGTGCGTCCGAGGCTGCCGCGAGCGCCTCGCGTACCACAGCAGGAACCGGGTCCACCGGAGTGCCGATGGACAGGTCGACGATGCCGCCAGGATGGGCCAGCGCCTTGGCCTTGTAGGGCTCAAGCGCGTCCCAGGGAAACCGGGGCAGCCGCCCGGCGACGGTCGGCGCCCGGGTCCCCCGGCGAGTAAATTCGGTCAGTACCCCTGCCCCTGCGGCGGCAGCTGGGCCACGTACGGGTGGTCCATGCCGATCCGGCCGATCTTGGACGCGCCGCCTGGCGAGCCAAGGTTCGTGAAGAAGTCGAGGTTGATCCGGTAGAAGTCCTTCAACTGCCCCGGCAGATCATCCTCGTAGTAGATCGCCTCGACCGGGCAGACCGGCTCGCATGCGCCACAGTCGACGCACTCATCGGGGTGGATGTACATCATCCGCGCGCCCTCGTAGATGCAGTCGACGGGGCACTCATCGATGCACGTCTTGTCCAGCAGGTCGACGCAACCCTCGGTGATTATGTAGGTCACTTCTCTGACTCCTCTTCCGTCCCCACGGATGGCAGGCTATCAGCCGAGCTCGATGCTTTTAGGCCGTGCCGGAAACAATGAGCGGGACCATCCTCGTGCGCCGTTAGCCGCGGTCCACTGGTATCCGTCGAACCGCACGTCAGCGATCTGGTACTGCTGAGCGTGGGACACCAGCCAGGCTGCCACCGCCCATCCCTCGCTGGTGCTCCCGACGTGCACGATGAGCCCGGGATCGGCCGTGGGGCGGGTCGCATGCGGCCCGAACGTCTTCCTCAGCTCCAGGCTGGCCGCGCCGACGCGGGCCTTCTTGCCGATCTTCTGCGCGTACCAGCACCAGACCGCGTGCGGGTCCTGCCCGGTGAACGCGCTGGCCAGATGCGTGGCCATCGGCTGGAACTGCTTGTACGCGTCGCCGTCGGCGCTATGCTGCACCGCCTGCGCGGCCTGGTAGACCGGCAGATGCTGGTAGCCGGGAACCTTGCCCAGGGCGCCGAAGAACTTGGACGTCGCGTACACGGGATCCTCGAGCTGGCTGCGCTTGCCCCAGCCCTCCGACGGGCGCTGCTGGAAGACCCCGACCGAATCACGGTCGCCGTACTTCAGGTTTTCCAGCTTCGACTCCTGCAGCGCGGCCGCGTAGGCCACGGTGACCGCGCGGGCAGGCAGCGCGTCCCGCTGCGCGACGCCCGCGATCGTGGCGGCGATGGCTGCCTGGCCGGTGCCCAGGGGCATCACCAGGCCGGTGCCCTTCGCCTCGCAGCCGCTGCCCTTGATCAGGGGCGCGACCCGCTGGAACGCCACGTACAAACCCACCACCGTCAGCGCAACGATGAGAAGGGTGATCCCCGTGATTCCGCGGCGTCTCAGGCGGGATGTCGGCACAGCATCAAAAGTTACCCGCTGCCTGAGCTGCGGGGCCTGCTTGCCAGGATCCGGTCCCGGCGCTGCTGCCAAGTCAGTTCTCAAGGCAGGAACGCTATTTTCGCGCCCGGCTCGGCCCGCCACGGCCATCGCAGACCGGCTGATCCCGGACGCACCGCGGGTATAGATAACGCTAAGTTAGGGATCATGAGCGCACTTCAGGAACCGCGCCGCCGCCAGGGCCCCGCGACGCTGCGCGGTAAGCACATCCCGAAGACCACGACCGACCAGCGGCTGCTGGACCGGCGCGGTCCCAGCGACTGGGTGCACACCGACCCGTGGCGAGTGCTGCGGATCCAGGCGGAATTCGTCGAGGGCTTCGGGCTGCTGTCCGAGCTGGGCCCGGCGGTATCGGTCTTCGGCTCGGCGCGAACGCTTCCCGGCGCTGTCGACTACGACCGCGCGGAGCGCATCGGCGCCGGCCTCGCCGCGGCCGGCTACGCGGTGATCACCGGGGGCGGTCCCGGAATCATGGAGGCCGCCAACAAGGGCGCGGTGAGCGCCAATGGCGTGTCGGTGGGCCTGGGCATCGAGCTTCCCCTGGAAATGGGCCTGAACGACTACGTCGAGATCGGGATCGAGTTCAGGTACTTCTTCGTCCGCAAGACCGTATTCATTAAGTACTCGCAGGCCTTCGTGGTGCTGCCGGGCGGGTTCGGCACGCTGGACGAGCTCTTCGAGGCGCTCACGCTGGTGCAGACCGGCAAGATTACGAAGTTCCCCATCGTCCTGGTGGACGGCGGGTACTGGTCGGGCCTGGTCTCCTGGATCCATGGCACGCTGCTGGCCCAGGGCAAGGTCTCGGCCGCCGACCCGGACCTGTTCCGGATAGCCGACGACCCCGAGGAAGTTGTTCAGATCATCAAGGATGCGCATAATCCGGACGGGGCGGCCGCCGCGGTCCGGGCACCCGACCCGAGCTGAGACGCGGCCGGCAGCATCCGGCCCCGGCGCGCTGGTCCTGCCCGCCCGCGGGATAACGCCAGGCCGCGGACGGCACGGTCCGGCGGCCGGCCGCCACGAATCGACGCGGTCATATCCAGCGCACGCCTGACCTGTGCAGGATGACGCGTCCGGATCACCGCGGCGCCCAGCCATGAGCTGATCGCGGCCATCGCTACGATCCCGGCTGAGTCCTCTTCAGCCCGCTCCTCCCCGGCCGGGCCCGTGACGGCCGGGTCCTCCCCGGCCGTCACGGGCCGCGCTGCCTCCCGCCGGGCCGCCAGCGCCGCGCGATCCGCGTCAACAAGACCCGCCCATCCGGCCTTACCGGCCTGCCGCACCAGCCCCGGCGGGACGTCCACCAGCAGCCTGCCGGCCGGCAGGCTGCTGGCGCGGGCGGCATCGAGACCGGCGCAGATCGCCGCGGTGCCCGTGGCTCGCGCCACGGCCGCGTCGCGCACCACATCGGCCGGCGGGCTCGCCGCGCAGACCAGAACACTCGGGTAGCGAGCCTTCACCTCCGAGATCGCGTCCGGGCCCGCGTTACCGAGATCCACAAGCTCGGCGCCAGCATCCACGGCCGCAGCCACCTCAGCCACGCTGCTCACCACCGCGAGCAGCGCAGTGCCGCCACTGGTCCCGAAGACCCCCGCGCCAGCATGTCCGCCCGCCACCCCGGGTGGGGGTTGCGCCACCATGGGTCCGAGCATGGCACGATTCTTATTGTGCTTGTGGTTCTGCTCGTGGCTGCCGCCGCCATCCTCATCGGCGCGGCTGTCGTGGCCATTGGCCGTGGCGGGGAGATGGCGAGGTCTACGGCCGACATCCGGCCGATCGACCCCGACTTCGCCACCGCAGCCGACGTCGCGCTGCTGCGCCCGCCCTCGGCGCTGTGGGGCTACAACATGCAGGCCACTGACGAGGCGCTGAACCTGGTCGCCCGTACAGTGACCGAGCGCGACGTTGAGATCGCTAACCTGCGGCGTGAGGTGGCGGAACTGAAGTCAGCCGCGGAGAATCCGCAGGCGGCGGGGCAGGGCCAGACCGGTCAGCCCGGCCCGGCCGGGCCGGGCGGCCGTCCCCCGGGCGTGGCGGGCCCGGTGGGCCTGGCTCGCGTGCCGGCGAGCCCGCCCGTCGCCCCGGCTGGGCCGCCCGCGGCCGATCAGTCCACGATCGTGACCGGACCGCCGGCCGGCCCGCCCCGGAGCCTGACCCGCCCGGTGCGCCCGGTGGACCCGCCCGCAAACCCGGCTGATCAGCCCGCCAGCGTGACCGGGCCGCCCGCGATCAGGATCGGCCGCATGCCGGACTGGAGAGGCGCGGGCCGCCAGCCGGCCCGCCCGGCCGATACGGCGGACACACCGGGCGGCGCGCCTGCGCGCCAGGCCAGCACGTCCGCGACCCCGGCGGGCCCGGAGCGAGCGCCGTCCGGCTCGCCCGCGAGCCCGGCTGGCCCGCCTGACTCCTTTGACCGCCCGCCCGGGTTCCCCGCCCGCCCGCCCGCGGGCCTGGCTGACCCGCCGACGCTCCCGGGGCGCCCGGTGTCGGGCCCGCCCCGGCCGGCCGTGACCCGGGCGGGCCTGCCGGCGAGCCCGGCCCGTCCGCCGGCGAGCCCGGCCAGCCCGCCCGCTAACCCGCCCAGCCCGCCCGCGAGCCCGGATCGTCCGGGCGACAGCCCGGAGACCTGGTCGGCCTGGGAGCGGCCGGGCACAGCACCGCCGCCGGAACCCGGTGAGTCAGAGGAGAGCGAGTGAGCGCACCCGCGCCGGGCGCGGTACCCGGCCCCGACGGACTCCTGCGCTGCCCATGGGGCTTCGGCAGCACTGAGTATCTCGCTTACCACGACGGGGCGTGGGGCCGCCCGGTTCGGGATGATAAGGGGATATTCGAGCGACTCTCTCTGGAAGCATTCCAGTCCGGGCTGTCCTGGCTGACGATTCTGCGCAAGCGGGAGGGCTTCAGGTCCGCGTTCGCCGGGTTCGACATCGAGGCGGTGGCCGGGTACGGCCCCGGCGACGTGACACGGCTGCTCGCCGATCCCGGCATCGTCAGGAACCGGGCCAAGATCGAGGCGGTCATCGGCAACGCGCGCGCCGCGCTGGCACTGCCTGGCGGCGTGGCCGCGCTGGTCTGGAGCTACGCGGGCGGCCAGATCAGTGCCCCGGTGACGCTGGCCGAGGTGCCGTCCTGGACACCCAGGTCGAAGGCGCTCGCCAAGGAACTCAAGCGGAACGGATTCACATTCGCCGGCCCGGTGACCGTGTATGCCACCCTGCAGGCATGCGGTGCGGTGGACGATCATCTAGAGTCGTGTTTCCGCCGCGGCGCGAACCGTTCCTTACGCAAACGCGTAGCCAATGTAAACGTACGGTGAATGGCCGGAACCGGACAGCCGGGCTGGTTTCACTGCGCCTTGTGCATGCCGCGCTGCATGCCAGACTGGATTGGGGGCAACGGAGGCGAGATGACCGAGACCGAGGACGTCCCCCCCGGTGTGGATCCGGCCACGCCGAGTCCGGCCCGGCTTTACGACTACTTCCTGGGCGGCACCAACTACCTGCCGGTCGACAAGAGGATGGCGGACCGGCTCCAGGTCGACCTGCCCGACATCGTCGATGGAATCTGGGCCAACCGGGGCTTCCACGGGCGCGCGGCGGTGTGGATGGCCCAGCAGGGCATCCGCCAGTTCCTGGACATCGGCTCGGGGCTGCCCACGCAGAACAACACCCACGAGGCAGTGCAGAAGGTGGCCCCGGGCGCGAGGGTGGTCTACATCGACAACGACCCGATGGTGGCCGCGCACGGCAACGCGCTGCTGGCGGCCGACGGGACGACGACCGTGATCACGGCCGACGTGCGGGACCCGGGCTTCCTGCTCGGCCACCGCAAGCTGCGCGCGCTGATCGACTTCGCCGAGCCGACGGGGGTGCTGCTGACCGCGGTCATGCATTTCGTGCCCGGCGACGCAGACCCGTGGGGCCTGGTGGCCCGCTACATGGCCGTGGTGGCCCCGGGAAGCTTCCTGGCCCTCTCGCACGGGACCCACGACAAGATGCCTCCGAGCATGGTCCAGGCCGGCACGGACGCCTACGCGAAAGCCACCGAGCAGCTCTACGTGCGGTCGAAGGCCGAGATTGAGCGGTTCTTCGACGGGCTGGAACTGGTGCCGCCGTATGAGGGCGCCCAACCCGCCGTGACCTACGTGGGCCTGTGGGGGGCCGAGGACGTGGACGCCGCGGACAGCGAGGGGTCGCGGGCCCTCTTCTGTGGCGTGGCCCGGCGCCCGTGAATACCGGATCGGTGTCTGGCGCCCGCGAATACGGGCGGTGCGCGCGGCCAGGCCACTGTATTCTCGCGGCGGCCGTGAAACGTCCGGCGGGCATGCCTAAGGAGGCGAGATGAGGGTGAGTGCCAAGCCCACCGTGGCCGAACTCGGCATCGACATCGGCGCGCAGGACTGGCAGCGGTCCAGCGACGGGGATGGCGCGATTGAAGTCGCGTTCGTCAGCGGAGCTGTGGGTGCGGAGTGGGTGCTGATGCGCGTGGCCGGGGACCCGGAAGGCCTGGTGCTCGTCTACGACCGCAACGAGTGGGAGTGCTTCCTCGACGGGGTGCGCGGCGGCGAGTTCGATGACGCGGCAGGCTGACAGCTAGCAACCCCCGCCGCTCACCTGTTGTTTCTCGGGTAGTTCCCGGCCGTTGCCCTGCCCTTCTCAGGCCATTCTCTGTTCTTCTTCCAGCGCTGTTGCAGCCGATATGCAAAAGATGCAGAACTGAGGCTCAGCTGATGATGCCAATGTTTGTGATTCACAAGTTAGGTAGGGCTATGCTGAAAGCGAGGTCCTGTCAAGGAGGCAATCGCGGATGAGCGACGACGCCTACGGGGCAACTGTCGCCAAGCGGCAGCTGTCCCGCCGCCTCTATGAGCTGAGGCGTGCGTCCGGGCACACCGCCAACCACGTGTGCGACTTGCTGGACTGGGGACGCGGCAAGGTCGGACGGTTCGAGGCCAACCACTGGAAGCGTCCCGAGATGAGCGACATCAGGGACTTGCTGCGCGTCTACGGGGTCGACGACGCCGTGCGGGACGAACTTGAGCAACTCGCCATGCGAGCCCGGGCCAGGCCCTGGTGGCGGGACTACTCGGACGTGTTCGAGAACGAGTTCCCGGGATTCGAGAACGACGCTGTCCGGATCCGGGTCTGTATGCCGCTCGTGCTGCCGGGCCTGCTGCAGACGCAGGACTACACGGAGGCGCTCTTCGGCGCAGGCTCCCGGCCGCCCACCTGGCAACTGCGGGCGCTAGAGTGCCGACGGCGACGGCAGCAGATCCTGGACCGCACCAACGGTACCGCCCCGCGGTTGGTGGCGGTGATCGCTGAAGCGGCACTGATGTACCGGTGGGGCACCAGGGACGAGCGGCGCGAGCAGATTTTGCACCTCGTGCAGATGAGCAAGAACCCGAACGTGGAGTTGCGCATCCAGCGCTTCGCCGACGGGCCACACCGGGGAATGTGGTCCATGATCAACATTTTCGACTTTGCCCACGGCGAGGCGAGCCTCGTCTTCCTAGAGACCGACGTCGCGATCCAAGAGGTGAGCAAGCCAGAGGAGGTGGACAACTACATGCAGGGCTTCTCCCACGCTCGGGACGCGGCGCTGGAGGCGGCCGATACCACCGCCTACCTGAAGCACCTAGCCGAACAACTGGAGTGAACCATGTCCGACCTGTCTCGAGCCGTCTGGCGTAAGGCCAGCCGCAGTACGAACAACGGAGGCTGTGTGGAGATCGCAGCCAACCTGCCCGGCGTGATCGCCGTCAGGGACAGCAAGCACCCAGAGGCCGGCGCCCATGTGGTCGCCCGGCCGGCGTTTGCCGCGTTCCTCGCCGACGCGCGGGCGGGCAGATACGATATTGGCGGTCCCGGCCAGGACTGAGCACGATCCATCGGGCTTGAAGAATCCCCCGGGCTCGCCCCCGGGGGATTCTTCTCGCACTGAGCCTGTCTCGAGGCCCGGCGGGCCAGCCCGGTCACGGTCCGGTCCCGTCGCGACTGCGACGTTACAGCGAGCACCCGCCGCGTGACTACTGAGTGCCGTTCGTTCCTTGTTGCCTCAAGGTCATGCTTACGTCACTAACGCCGCGCTTGCCCCGTGGCCGGAACGGGCCATTGATGTATTTTTTCTCCCGTTACCATTGCGTAGGCCCGTACCCGACTCATAATCTGTGTTTCACAGATATCTGAGTCGGAAAGGCGGAGGAGCATGCTACCTTCGCCCGCGGAGAGCGGGCCGGACCGCCGCAGCGCTGTCGGCCATTCCGCCGCGGAGGGCAGTCTCATGGCCGCGCCTGTGGCCGAGGCCCTGGATGCCCCTGCGTCCGTAACAGAGGCGAGCGTACGGGCCGGAGGCTGCTTCGCGAGGGCGCTACCGCTGGATCCTACCTGCGCGGGCGCGGCCAGGAGCCTCTTCCGCGAGGCTGTCGCGGGCATAGGGCTGCCCGGTGACCTGGTTCATGATGGCGTCACGATGGCCAGTGAGCTGGCTGCCAACACCCTGCACGCCCAGGGGAACGTGGAGTTCAGCGGGTCCAGCCAGCGGCCGGTGAGCGGCTTCCCCGAGCTGTGGCTGTACGTGCGCGGTACTGGTTCCCGGTGTGAGCTGGTCTGCAAGGTCTTTGACTCGCAGCCCGGGTGGAAGACGGGCGACCTGCCGGACGTGAAAGTGCGGACCGCGGAGGGCGTGAACGGCCGGGGCCTGCAGGTCGTCGACGGGTTGTCGGCCGGGGAGTGGGGTGCTCACCTCACCCGCGGGAGACTGGGGAGCTGGAAGGTTTCTGGCAAGGCGGTCTGGTTCGCGCTGCGGGTCCCGCCTGCCTGCGATATTGCCCGGCAGGGCAGGCCCTCGCTCAGACCGTGGCAGGCGATCAACGAGCTTGAGGCGATGCTCAGCGGCCGCGGTCTTGGCGGCCGCCTGGTCCGGGCCGACGAGCCTGGCGCGACCGTGTCGGTGTTGTCTGTGAGCCGCGATCTGACGGTCTGGTGCCACTCAGGTACCGCGTCGTGGCGGTCTGCGGACGGTAGCTACCAGCGCCAGGCGCTGAACGACCTCGTCGACGTGGCGGAGCAGATCGTCTGGACCCACGAGGAGCTGCGGGCCGCAGCCGCCGCTGGCCCCGCGGCTTGAGTTAACCAGCAGCCTGTGTTACCTGCCCTGGAAGACCGGCTGCTCCTTGCGCACGAACGCAACCGTGGCGGCGCGGTGGTCCTGGGTCCTCCCCAGCGCGTCCTGCAGCTGTGCCTCCTTGTCCAGCGAGTCGGCGAGATCGTGCGTGGCCGCGTAGGCCAGGCCCTCCTTGATCGCCGCGTAGGCGGCCGTCGGCCCGGCCGCTAGCCTGGCCGCCAGCTCTCGCGCCGCGCCAGCAAGCTCCCCGTCGTCCACCACCGCCGTGACGAGCCCGAGGCTGAGCGCGCGCTCGGCGGTCACTGGCTCCGCGAGCATCAGCAACTCGGCCGCCGTGGCCAGCCCGGCCAGCCGCTGGATAGTCCAGGAGGCACCGGAATCGGGGCCGAGGCCGACCCGGGCGAACGCCATCAGCAAGCTCGCCCCCCGCGCCGCTATGCGCAAATCGCACGCGAATGCGAGCGATGCCCCAGCCCCCGCGGCCACGCCGTTCACCGCGGCGATGACTGGCTTGGGCATGGAGGTGATGGCCGTGATGATCGGGTTGTAGTGGGCCCGCACGGTGTCGGAAGGCCCAGTGCCCATGGACCCGGGGCCCGCCTCCAGCAGGTCGGCATGCTCCCGCAGGTCCTGCCCGGCGCAGAAGGCCCGGCCGGCGCCGGTCAAGATCACTGCTCTCACCCCGGCGTCTGACCCGCATTGCCGCAGCGCGGTCAGCAGCGCGGTCTTGGCCTCGGCGGTCAGCGCATTCCTGGCTTCAGGGCGGTTCAGCGTGATGGTGGCTACCGCGCCCTCATGCTCGCAGAGCACGCTATCGGTCACTGGCCTCTCCTTACGTCTCGGTACGGCCATCGGTACGTCAGCGCGGGCGGTCCTGGCCCCCCGGCCTCAGGCAGCAATCCACGAAGCGGGAGGCGGCAGGCAGCAGCCTGGCCGACTCGGCGTCGAACACCTCGGCGGCCTGCCGGCCGGGCCACCGGCTGGGCAGCAACTCGGCGGGCAGCCCGGGGTCCCGGAACAGGAATTTCCGCCATTCATGCACAAGTCGGCTGCGCGCCGCGAACACCGCCTCATCGGGTGTATCCGGGCCAACCGGCGCCACCAGGCCGCTGGCCACGGCCAGCCACCCCCGGTAGGCGTGCGACAGGCCGTCAAGGTCCCAGGCCCTGGCGACCAGGCCGCGGGCGTCGCCGTCATAACTGGCGACGAACCGCTCGGCCCGGACACGTTCGGCCTCGAGCAGCGCCTCGAGCTCGCGCGAGGGCCGCGGGCTGACCCAGGTCGTCTCGTCGATGGGCGCATATCCCAGGTAGGAAAGGGCGGCCCGGAGCCGGTCCCGGCGTGTTCGCTCCCGTGCCCGCTCGATCACCACCAGATGCCAGCTGCCGTCCCACTCTGGATCACCAACCCGGTAGATCCGCTCGGCCGCCTCGTCCAGCCTGCGGACGGCGCGCGGTGTCAGCTCGTAGCCGGCCCCGTCCGGCAGCCGCACTGCCTCCAGCCATCCCTGCCTGACCATCCGGGATATTGCGGTACGCACGGCAGGCGCGGTGATCCCGAGCGGGGCAAGCAGGCGAACCAGGGCGGCGACGGGAGCACGGGATCCGCGCGACCGCAGATGATCACCGTAGAGGTCGAAGAGTGCTGATCTCGCATCCACATGCCCAGTGTCGCCTGGCGTTCGCCAGACCGCGACGGGCGGGTGGGCCGGATGGGAACGCTGATCGTTAGCACCACGGGCCCGAACTCTGGATAATAGAGGTACTGATCGACATGGTTGTGGCTGGCCGGTCCCGCCAGGCACCGGGAGCAGGCGCCGCAGGCCTCAGCGAGGTCCCTGCGGCCCCCAGGCAGGAAAGGGGATGCCGGATGGCGGCGATGAAGCCGCGGACAGGCGACGGTCCGCTCGAGGTCACCAAGGAGGGCCGCGGCATCGTGATGCGCGTCCCGCTTGAGGGTGGCGGGCGGCTGGTGGTCGAACTGTCGCCAGACGAGGCAGTTTCGCTGGGTGAAGCGCTCAAGTCGGCCGTCGGCTGAGCCTTGCCCATCGCCACCGCGGTATTCCTGCTGCCCGCGGCCGGCCCGGGCCTCATCGGCGATTACCTAACCTCACTTGCCGATGGCACCGCCGTGCCTCCGGACGTGGCACCCGCCTGCTCCGCTGGCTCCGCCGCGCCTGACGAAGCCCGTTACTCGGGCCGCCTGACCGCCGCGAGCAGGCCATCGCCGATCGGCAGCAGCAGCGGCACGAGGCGCTCATCCACCTTGACCAGCTCGCAAAGCTCCCTGACCGCCACCGCATCGGGGTCGCTGCAGGTGAGGTCGGCCACGCGGCCGCGCGACAGCGCGTTGTCGAAGATCACCACTCCGCCCGCCCGCAGTAGCCGCAGCGCCGCAGTCAGGTATTCGGGGTACTCCTGCGGGTCGGCATCGCAGAACACCAGGTCGTAGGCGCCGTCGGCCAGGCGGGGGAGGACCTCGAGCGCCCAGCCGCTAATCAGCCGATAGCGGCCCGCAGGAAAGCCCGCGTCCAGGAAGACGGCGCGCGCCAGGCGCTGGTGTTCCGGCTCGACATCGACGCTGGTCAGGACCGCTCCGGGGCGCATCCCCCGAAGCAGCCAGAGGCCTGACGCGCCACAGCCGGTCCCGATCTCGACGACCGCCCTGGCGCCGATGGCCGCGGCAGCAAAGCGCAGCGCAGCGCCGGTGACAGGGTCGACGGGAGCAGCCCCACCGACCTCTGCCGCGTTTCTCCTGGCCGCGAGGAGAGGCTCATCCTCGGGCAGGAAATCGTCGACATAGGCCAGCGTGACCTCCGTGCTCACGATGTTTGCCTCCAGGGGCCGTTCGCGGGTGTCCGTGCCGCAGCCTAGCGTCACAAGGCGTGACCCGGGAACCGGCCAGGCTGTCCCGGCCGTTGATGTTACGCCGGGGGTGCCTGCTGCCGCGCGGCGCCTGGCCTAGGGCGAGCCCAGACGGGCCCGGGCGCGCGGCTAGGCTCAGGGAAGCCCGGGCACGTCGATGGTGTTGCATATTGTGGGAGCGGTGGAAGGGGGATACCCGTGGATGAGGGCCAGCCAATGCCGGCTGCCGCCGTGGACTGGACGCCGCCCAGCTGGGATGACGTGGTCAGGGACCACTCCGCCCGGGTTTACCGCCTCGCCTACAGGCTTACGGGCAACACCCACGATGCCGAGGACCTCACGCAGGAGGTCTTCGTGCGGGTATTCCGGTCACTGCCCAGCTACACGCCGGGGACCTTTGAGGGCTGGCTGCACCGGATAACCACGAATCTGTTCCTGGACATGGCACGCCGCAAGCAGCGGATCCGGTTCGAGGGACTCGGCGAGGAGACGGCCGCACGGCTGGGTGATGGCGGCCCTTCCCCCGCGCAGGCCTTCGACGACCGGCACCTGGACACCGACATCCAGGCTGCGCTGAAGGCTCTCGCGCCCGAGTACCGGGCCGCGGTCATCCTCTGTGACATCGAGGGCCTTTCGTACGAGGAGATAGCCGCCACGCTGGGAATCAAGCTGGGTACTGTCCGCAGCAGGATCCACCGTGGCAGAGCACAGCTGCGCGCTGCACTAGAACATCGCCGCCCACGGCATTCTGGCGAGGCGCGGGTTCCGCGGCCGCGTGCCCCCATCGGCGCCAGACTCGCACCGGGGAGGCAGCCATGAATCATCTCGGGCATCGTCTCTCCGCCCTGATCGACGAAGAGCTCGACGACACCGAGCGCGATCGGGTGCTTGTGCACCTGGCCAGATGCGAGGCCTGCCGGGGAGAGGCCGTTGCTCTGCGCACGCTGAAGCGGCGGATGAACGCGCTAGGCGGGGCCGCTGCCGACGCGGCGCTGATGCGCCGCCTGATCGGGCTGGCGAAGCCCGATGGCCCCGTCCCAGACAGCACCGTCCCGCCGGAGCAGCCTAGCCCGTGGCCGGGGAGGACCACAGTCAGCCCCTTCGCGCCGGCGAGCGGAGGCCGTGAGTTCCGGCCGTCGTGGTACGTCACGCTCGGCGCGACCGCGGTCGTGGTGGTCGGGGTGGGTACCGCGGCCTTTCTGGCTGGCGGCGACGCGAATCAGCCCGAGCCGAGGGTCACGCCAGCGGTGGACACCTACATGTTGCAGCACGACCTGATGACCGGCGCAGTCCCGGCCACGGCCGCCCCCACGGTGCCGCATCCTGGCAAGAGCTTCCGTTCACCCCTGCCGTGATCCGTCGGATAGGGCCCGGCTGGCGGATCGCGGGTCTGGCCGCGATAGTCGGGCTGCTCGGGACGGGAGTGGCGGGGCTGGCGCTAACCGGCATGTCAGCCGGGCCCTCGGTCGCCAAAGGCCCGAACCCCAGCGGGCGGCCGTTCCGGCTGGCCCGGCCGCCGAAGGCCGCTCGCCCCAGCCCCGGCGCTCGCACCAGCGTCGGCTTGCGGCTCTTGCAAGGGGCCGCAGCAGCCTGCCAGGGCACGTCTTACAGCGGCGTCCAGGTCCTGACGTGGCGGGGTCAGCGCCAGCCGAAAGCGTCTGTGGTCGAGGTATGGCACAAGCCGGGCAGCACCACGCTGATGCAATCAGCCAACACCCCGTCGCCGCAGCCCGGCGCCGTCCTGCCGCCCGGTACCATCCCGCAGCCCGGAGCCGCGGCCGATCTCAGCCCCGACGGGCTGCTCGGCGTGTCGGGACGGCTTCTGGCTCTGCTGCGATCCAACTACCGGGTCGTTTACGTAGGACACGGGTCTGCAGACAACCGCAATGCGCTGGTGGTCGAGGTCCGGCGGCCGGGCGGCGGCGTTGCCGCGCGGTTCTGGCTGGACGCCGCGACGAAGCTCCCGCTGCGGCGAGAGATTCTCGACGCTGACGGGCACGTGATCAGCGAGGGTGTCTTCATCAACCTGGAGCTGGGGGCTCGCGGGCTCGGTGGCATGCCGGCCGCCGTCGCAGCGCCCTGGACGGCCCGGCTTGACCGGGCCAGGCTGACGGCACTTCGCGCCAAGGGCTGGCCGGCGCCCGGCCAGCTGCCTGCCAATCTCATGCTCTTCGCCGCGACCACCACGGAAAGCAGTCCCGCTCCAGTGGTCGAGCTCACGTACTCCGACGGCCTGGCCGTCGTGTCCCTTTTCGTGCAACGCGGCGAGCTCGCGCAGCCGATGCCCGGCTGGCGTCCGGTCGTGCTGCACGGGCGAGCCGTTTATGCCGTGGATGCGGATGAGATGTGCTTTACCTGGTCTGCGGATGGATTCGTCTACACCTTGGTCGCGGACGCCCCCCTGGCCACGGTCAGTCAGGTGGTAGCCGCCTTGCCGGATACCGGCGGGCCCGGATTCTGGGTGCGCATGGCCCGTGGCCTCCGCCGGCTCGTGGCATGGGCCAACCCGCTGCACTGATTAGGCCTATCACGTCCGGCTCTGGGGGATGTATGCCTGCAGTGGCGGCCGCGGCCAGTATCTGACAGGAGGCCGCCTCGGGGGAGGCACACGATGTCTGATGGGTCTCTGCGCGGGAGCATGCCCAGCCCGCGTGGCCCGGCAGGTGGTCTGGATTCGTCCGATACCGCGGATTCCCCTCGGGCCGGAGGGTCCGATAGTGCCGGAGAGTCCGATTGTTCCGGAGAGTCCGATAGCGCCGGAGAGTCCGCCCGTGCCGCGGTTTCCGCTGGTGCCGGGGAATCCGGTCCTGCCGCGGATCCGCCCTACCCGGCGGACCTCGCGGAATGGCATGACTTTGACTATTCGTCGTATTTGTACGACCCCGACACCGATGACCCACCGGCCGGCGGCGCCGTTCCTTCGCGCTGGCGGGCCTCGCGGCCCGGCAGCCTGGGCGGATCCAGGCTGCTGATCGCGGTCGTGATCACCGCAGTGATGTCCGCGCTGGCCGGAGGGCTGGTCGGGGGTTACATCGGATCAACATCCAGCGCCGGATCGCGGTCCGACTACACCCTGGGCACGGTGCCCCCGGCCATGACCAACCGGCCGCCGGACTCGGTCGCAGGCATCGCGGCCCGGGTGCTGCCCAGCGTGGTCATGATCCGGGTCAACGGCATGGAAGGCACCGGCTCTGGCTTCATCATCCGCGGCGGCTACATCGTGACCAACTACCACGTGGTCACCCTCGACGGCCAGCTTGCTCACACCTCGCTGCAGGTCGTATTCAACGGGGGCCAGAAGGAGCCCGCCCGGCTGGTCGGCACCGACCCGTACTCCGACATCGCGGTGATCAAGCCACAGCGGCCCTCGCACCTGCCCGCACTGTCCCTCGGCAACTCGGGAAGCGTCGAGGTTGGGGATCCGGTCGTGGCCTTCGGCTCGCCGCTTGGCCTGGCCGGCACCGTGACCAGCGGTATCGTCAGCGCGCTGGACCGCCCGGTGCAGCCGGGTGCCAGCAGCGTCCTGACCCCGCACGTGTTCTACGACGCGATCCAGACCGATGCGCCGATCAACCCGGGTAATTCCGGCGGACCGCTGGTAAACGCGCAAGCCCAGGTCATCGGCGTGAACGCGGCGATCGACACGCTTGGTGGCGACCCGGCCACCGGGGACCAGGGCGGCAGCATCGGCCTCGGATTCGCGATCCCTATCAACCAGGCCCGCCTGGTGGCCACGGAACTCATCCGGACCGGCCGGGCCGCGCACCCGGTCCTCGGCGCGCTCATCAGCACCAGCTACCGCGGCAGCGGCGCGCAGATCGCCCGCGCGCGCGCCGACGGCGTCCAGCCGGTCCGCCCGGGCGGACCGGCCGCGCGCGCGGGCCTGCGCCCGGGCGACGTGATCATCAGGTTCGGGGGCCAGCAGATCGGTAACGCCACGGCGTTGCTCGACGCCGTCCGTTCCAAGGAGCCGGGCGCGCGCGTGGCCGTGACGTTCAAGCGGAACGGCGTCATCCGGACGGTGCCCCTCACCCTCGGGTCGGCTGAGTCGTTAACCCACGCCGCGCCCGCTGAGCGCCTGGCCGGGTTGATGTCGCCGCCGGCCCGCGGCACGGGATGAGGGCCTGGCCGGGTTGATGTCGCCGCCGGCCCGAGCCTTGCACGGCGCGCGGCTGGCGCCGCTGCTGGCCGGCCTGGACGGTCCCTGACCGGCCCCGACCCGCGGCTCCGGTCCCGGCAGCTGGCATCACTGCTTCATGCCGGGCGCTCTGACGGTTTACATTGGGATGCAGCGGACCCTGCCGTGAGTCGTCGACTGATGCTGGAGCAACCCCGTGTTCGACCTGTCCCTGCCCAAGCTCCTTATTCTCGGCGTGCTCGCGCTGATTATCTTCGGCCCCGACCAGCTGCCGAAGATGGCAGCTCAGGCCGGGCGGGCCTTGCGCGACCTGCGCCGGATCGCCGATAGCGCCCGGGCTGACCTGCAGGAGGGGCTGGGTCCAGAATTCAAGGATTTCGACATCGCTGACCTGCACCCGCGCAACTTCGTGCGTAAGCACCTCTGGGATGAATTCGACGGAAACGGGGACAACGGGACCGCTCAGGCCCCGGAGACCGCCGACGCGCTGCTCTCGCCCGGCGAGAGCCCTCCCTATGACGCCGAGGCCACCTGACGAGGTCAGGCAGCCACCCAACTTATACCGGATTCTGGCCATAGCAGTGCCTGCTATACAGGTATATATCCGTAATGTGCGTGACAGGATCCGGTACAAGATGCGCGTCGCTGTTCCGCGGAGACGCAGTTGGTCAGGAATCGGCAACGCGCTCCCCGGGAATTGGGCCCTAGGGGACTCCCGGGAGTGAGCCCAGGAAGGGTACTGGCCTGGACGGGTTGGGTCAGACCGGGGTCAGGCCGAGGGAGCGGCCGGCCAGGCTGCGGGACCGGCTGGCCAGCTTGTCGGCGATCTTCCGGAATTCCAGCGCCGCAGGCGAATCCGGGTGAGACAGGACAAGCGGCTGGCCCGCATCACCGGCCTCGCGGAGCCGCACGTCAATGGGCACCTGGCCGAGCAGGGGGACCGGTGCGCCGACCACGCGGGTGAGGACGTCGGCCACGGCCTGGCCGCCGCCCTCCCCGAACACGTCCGTGCGCTCGCCGCAATGCGGGCAGGTCAGGTACGACATGTTCTCGATCACCCCGACCACCCGCTGGTGCAGCTGAATCGCCAGCGATCCCGCTCGCTCGGCCACCTCGGCGGACGCGAGCTGCGGCGTAGTGATGACGATCATCTCCGAGCCCGGGATCAGGTGGCCCGCCGAGATGGCGATGTCGCCCGTGCCCGGCGGCAGGTCCATCAGCAGCACGTCCAGATCACCCCACCAGACGTCGGCGAGGAACTGCTCGAGCAGCCGGTGCAGGATCGGTCCGCGCATCGGCAGCGGCTCGTTGCCGCGCTTCATCATGCCGGCGGAGATGGCGCGCACACCGTGCGCGGACGGCGGCATGATCATCTTCTCGACCTGGGTCGGCAGCCCGGTCACGCCCAGCATCCGCGGCACCGAGTGTCCGTAGATGTCCGCGTCCAGCAGGCCGACCTTCTGCCCGGCGGCGGCCAGCGCCACGGCCAGGTTCACCGTCACCGACGACTTGCCGACGCCGCCCTTGCCGCTGGCCACCGCGTATACCTTGGTCAGCGAGTCAGCCTTGGCAAACGGGATCACGCGCTCGGGCTTACCGCCCCGGAGGTTGCTCTGCAGGGCGCGCCGCTGTTCGTCGCTCATCACGTCGAGCTCGACCCGGACCCCGGACACGCCGCCAAGCTTGCTGACCGCGGCGGTGACCTCGCGGGTGATGGTGTCGCGCAGCGGGCAGCCGGACACGGTCAGCCAGACATCGACCCGCACGGTGCCGTCGGCTGCGACGTCAACGTTCTTGACCATGCCGAGTTCGGTGATCGGGCGGTGGATCTCGGGGTCGTTGACACCCGCGAGCGCCTGGGTAACCTGCTCGATTGTGGGAGGGGTAGCGAGGGCGGGCTGTGTAGCCATGGCCCAATGCTATTGAGCTGTCGGCGGCCCGTCGAAACAAACGCCCTATGCTCATAGGAAACTGCTCACAGCAAACCGCAAGATTGCGGCCTGTGCGAGAGCGGGCCCGGGCAGGCGAGATAGCGGCCGCGGCGGCGAGAGCGGGCCTGGGCAGGCGAGATGGCGGGCGGGGCCGAGCGCGGGCGGGCCGGGCGGGGCTAAATGGACAGAATTGGTAGAATTGGGCCGTCCCTGGCGGAGCTGCAGCAGGTCGGCCTCAGGCACCCAGCGGCCGAGCTGGTGCGGGACATCCAGCGCAACCGCACCGGGATCCCGCGGCGCACCTTCGTGGCCGAGGGGCTGTTCGAGAACAACAGCGTGCTCGAGGCGGGCGTGGCCGTTGACACCTTCCTGTGGTGCCCGGAGGCCGCATACTCCGATGAGGCCAGGACGCGCAGCACGCAGCTCGCCGCCCGGGCGCGCCGAGCCTACCGGATCTCCGCGAAGACGCTCGGGCACCTGGCCGAGCGGCCGAACCCAGACGGCCTGATCTCGATCGCCAGGCTGCCGGACACCGACCCCGAGGGGTTTGCGTTCGGGCCCAATGCCTTGATCCTGGTGATCGACGGGATCGAGATCCCGGGGAATCTCGGGACGCTGATCCGCACCGCGGACGCCTGCGCGGCGGACTGCCTGGTGCTGACCAACCGCAGGACCCGGCTGACGCACCCCAAGGTGCTGCGCAGCAGCCAGGGGATGAGCATCAGGGTCCCCGCGCTCGAGTTCGCCGAGGTGGCGGACGCGATCTCGTGGCTGGGCGGGCACGGATTCACCGTCTACCTGGCCGACACTTCCGGCAGCCAGAACTACCGCGGCTGCGACTACGGCGGCCGGACGGCGCTGGTCGTGGGCAGCGAGCGGTACGGGATATCGCCGCCGTGGCACGCCGCGGGCTTCCGCAGGATCGGGATCCCTATGCTGGGCTCCGCGGACTCGCTGAACGTCGCGGTCTCGGCCGCGGTCCTGCTGTACGAGGCGCGGGCCCAGATGAGCAAATGGTGACGGCCGGGAGGCTGACATGACGCGCGAGAACCGGTCCCGGCGGTCCTGTCTCGCCGTGCCGGGCAGCAGCCCGAGGTTCCTGGAAAAAGCACAGGGCCTGAACGCAGATCACGTGCTGCTCGACCTCGAAGACGCGGTCGCTCCTGAGGCGAAACAGGATGCGCGGGCCAATGTCGCCGCCGCGCTCGCGGGCGGGGACTGGGGCGGCAAGGTGCGGACCGTGCGGGTCAACGGGGCCACCACCCGGTGGGCTTACCGCGACGTGATCGACGTTGTCGAGCAGGCCGGCCAGCATCTGGACGCGATCGTGCTGCCCAAAGTCACCGGGCCAGATCAGGTCGGCTGGCTGGACCTGCTGCTCGGCCAGGTCGAGCAGGCGGCGGGCCTGCCGGCCGGCCGGATCGGGATCGAGGCCCAGATCGAGGACGCGCGCGGGCTGGCCGGCGTGGACGCGATCGCGGGGTCCTCGCCGCGGCTTGAGACGCTGGTGTTCGGGCCCGCCGACTTCATGGCCAGCGTCGGGATGCGGTCCCTGGAGATCGGCGCCCAGCCGCGGGGATACGCGGGCGGGGACGCGTTCCACTATCCGCACCTGCGGATTCTGGTCGCCGCCCGCGCGCACGGGCTGCAGGCGATCGACGGCCCGCACGCCGCGGTCGGCGACGATGACGGGCTGCGCCGGGCGGCGGTCTCGGCGGCGGCGCTCGGCTACGACGGGAAGTGGGTGATCCACCCCGGGCAGATCGAGATCGTGAACGCCGCGTTCTCGCCGGGGCAGGCCGAGTACGACCGCGCCGAGCTGATCCTGGAGGCCTACGAGTACTACACGACGGTCGAGAACCGGGGCGCGGCCAGGCTGGACGGCGAGATGATCGACGAGGCCACGCGCAAGCTGGCGCTGGTCGCCGTGGCGCGGGGCCGTGCCGCCAACCTAACCCGCACCACCCGCTTCGACCCCCCCGCCTAGCAGCGACGCACCCTCGCGCCGCCCCCAACCTCGCGTCCCCGCCTCAGGCCCCCGGAGATCTTGGTCATTTTCCGCTGCTATCACAACGTGGATTGACCACTTTTCGTCGTGGGCCGGTCAGGCCAGGGGCTGGGTGAGCGGGAAGGTGTAGGAGCCGCCGTTGCCGCGCGTGCCGCCGGTGCCGCCGACCGCCCAGCAGCCATTCCCGCACGCCGCACCGTTCAGGTAGCCATGCCGGCGCGCTGCGGGAACCGTGACCGGCGCCCAGGCGCCGTCTTGCCAGCGCAGCGCCAGCGGGCGGGACCCGCTCGTCATGCCCAGCAGCCAGCAGCCGCTAGAGCCGGAGCAGGACAGGCCAGAAGGATAGGCAGGCAGGCTGGCGGCCACGGGCGTCCAGGACCGGCCATTCCAGGCCTCGGTGACGGGATGGGAGCCAGGGAAGGCCGCCACGCACTTCGTCGGGCTGGCGCAGCCGAGCAGCGAGGGGATCGCGGCCGCGCCCGCGCCGCGGGGCGCCGGGGCCGCGGCCCAGCCGCCCCCGGAGTAGGTGGCAGCCGCGGCAACGCCGTTGCGCAGGCCGAGGACCAGGCAGTGGCCAGCGGCCGGGCAGGAGAACTCCCCTGGCTGCAGGCCGTCGGCCACGGTGGAGGCCAGGTTCCAGCGGGATCCGTTCCATTCCTCGAGCACGTTCGTGGTGGTACCGGAGTGGGACTGCGTGCCGCCGGTCGCCCAGCAGGCGCTGGGCGACGCGCAGCTGATGCCGTTCAGCTGGCCGCCCTTCAGGGCGGGCGAGGACACTAGCTGCCAGGCGCCGCCGGTCCAGTGCACGATGACGGCCGGCCCCGCGGCCGAACTGCCGCCGACGGCCCAGCAGTCCGTGGCGCCAGGGCAGGCGATGGCCTCGAGCGCGGTATTCTGGCCGAGCCCGGGGAGCGGCACTGTGCGCCAGGTCCCGGCCGTCTCGTGCCGCAGCAGCGGATGGCGGGTTTCCGACAGCGTGTTGCCGCCCGGGGCGCTCGCGGTCTGGCCGACGGCCCAGCACTGGGTCGCGCTAGGGCACGCAATCGCGTTCAGGTAGTTGTCCGGGTAGTGGTCGGTCGCCGCGTTCGCGCCGAAATGATGGATGGCCCACGCATCGGTCCCGGCTACCAGGAGCGCCGCGGCCGCGGCCGCCGCGGCGAAGCCGATCAGCCGCCGCCTCCTTGCGGGTGACCAGCTCATGCGGTCCCGCCGCGGCAGGTCAACCAGCTCATCAGACCTCCGCCTGGGCTTCGCCCGTAATTGCCACGAACGATGATATCGGCGGGAAAGCGGGGGGCCCGGCTCCCGAGGCGAAGGCCGGCGGGCGGGTTTACTCACGCCGGGCGGGCGCTCAGGCGGGATGACTGACGCCGGGCGGGCGCTCAGGCGGGATGACTGACGCCGGGCAGGCATCACTCACGCCGGGTAGGCGCCCCAGGCGGCCAGGTACTCGGTGAGCCCGTTGGTCAGCGGCAGGCTGTCCAGGTCGGCTGCTGTCACCCAGCGGGCGTCGGCGGCGTCATCGCCGGGGGCGAGCTCGCCGCCGGCGACGACGGCCAGGTAGTCGCTGACATCGATGACCGCGCCGGGCGGCCCGGGCAGCTCGGCGGTGCCGAGCAGTCGGCCGCACGTCACGACCAGGCCGGTTTCCTCCAGAATCTCCCTGGCCACCGCCTGCTGGTCAGTCTCGCCCGGCTCGATCCGGCCCCCCGGCAGCGACCAAAGCCCGGCGCCGGGCTCATGGCCCCGCCTGATCAGCAGCAGCCGTCCGTCGCGGTCCTTGATCACCGCTCCCACGCACGGGATTCGCCGGATCGCCATCCGCTCAGTATGTAGCCGCCGAGTATTTCACCCCGCCGGCGGGCGAGGTACTTGACGATCGGCGGTGGAAGCGTAACCGTCTGTTGTCATGAAGACGGCACCCACCTGCCCGCGGTGCGGCGGCCCGGTGCGCGAGCCCAGCGCGTGGTCCAGCGCGTGGCAGTGTGACGTGCACGGCGAGGTGCATCCGCTGCGGATGGTACACAGCCCGTCTGTAGAAGGGCTCGAGGGGATGCTGCGCGGGGCGGCCGTCCCGGTGTGGCTGCCCTGGCCGCTGCCCAAGGGCTGGCTGGTTACCGGATTCGCGGGCGCGGGCGACGAGCGGAGCGGCACCCGCGGTTGCGCCGTCGCGCTGTCCGGCCCCAACCCGGTCGGCGGACCCGGTGAGATGCTGCTGATCTCCGAGGAACTCGGGGTCGGCCTGGGTGCCGGGTGTGCCGGGCTGGACGCGCCCGACCCCGGCAGCGACTTCGCGGCCAGCCCGCCGCACGCGTTCGTCCGCTTCGGCAACCACGAGTTCCCGCTCTGGCACGTGGACGCGCCGGATCGGGCGGTGTTCGCCGGCGAGGTGATGGCCTACTGGCTATGGCTGATCCTCTGGCCGGACACCGCCGGCATGCTGTTGGTCGAGCCGCTGGAGCTGCGGGATCTTCGCGATCCCGGCCAGGATCTGGACCTGCCGTTCGGCGCGCCGTCGCCGCGGCTGCCCGGCTAGCTGTGCTGCCCCGGGGGGACGACCCCC
>WNGR01001119.1_pt1 | contig 32536 bp, 26 predicted proteins | sample 5407581 | NCBI WGS metagenome assembly WNGR01 (sample SAMN13153383, study PRJNA577476) | soil metagenome | isolation source: 80 cm soil or saprolite under Garry oak tree replicate 2 | place: USA:California | collected 2016-06-15
GGGCGTATCATCCCATCCATCTCCCTCCTCGCACCGCTCGCTAGCACTGCAATCCATGCAGGAACTCCAACACAACGCGGTTGAACTCCTCGGGCTTCTCCATATTCGGGTGGTGAGCCGTCCCTGCAATAACGACCTTCTTCGCATGGACAATACCGCTCTCCAATGTATCAGCCATCTCAAGGACATGTGACATATCCTCATCGCCCACCACAATCAGGGTCGGCACGTTGACTTCTGCAAGCCGTTTGATGGCAGACAGTTCGAGCGGAAGCATGTGCTGCTGGTGTGCCAAGAAATCGCCATGCCGTTGGATATGCTGCGTTAACATGGTCGTAATGCGTGAACGTGCCTTCACATTCACCTGCTCGGGTGTTCTGCGGGGACCATCGACCATCATGCGCACTGTCGCGTTCACCGCGCTCGGAATATCTTTCTGCTGCAAGGCCCCATAATACTGACCAATGAAGGCCTGCACGGTCTCTGTGAGAGGCATGGGAACTCCACTGAGTCCCGATGCAACGAGGATCAGCGCGTCTACGGTATTGGGATGCTCCAAGGTGAAATCGAGCGCAATCTCGCCTCCACCTGAGAGGCCAAGCAGATAGGTCTGCTGGATGTTCAGGTAGTCCAGCAAACTCAGCAGATCCTGGCGCGGCGAGAACGCCGACTCGGCCTGTTCTTGCGCCGATTCACCCCAGCCCTGCATGTCGTAGCGCACCACTTGATACTGCCGGGCGAACACGTCGAATTGATCATCCCAGGACCTTCGATCCAGCAACATGCCGTGAATCAAGGTGAGCGGATGCCCTGTCCCGGCAACTTCGTAATATAGCTCCGTCTTGTTCACATGAGCAACACCAGTGTGATGTGCATGCTGTGTCATGGCTAATCCTCCTTTTTGCTCTTCCTTCATTCTAGCACCGAAACGGGCTTAGCGTTGTACATTTTGTGGCCCTGACTGATAGGGCCCAGCTGCTCCTGATCCGCCTCGACCATGCCATCAATATGCCGAGCGGTCGTCGCGAGCATCTCTGTCTGTCAATCACGCTCACCATTCATAAGATGGATGGTTCGTGCCTCCCCTAAGTGTTACCGTTATATATCTCGTCAGCGGGCCTAACAGGCGAAGTTGTGATCCCTCAAAGCACATCAGGTCTCTGAGGAACAACGCTTCAAAGCTCTGGATCAGGTGGTCGCCAATGTCTCACTCATAATAGGCTGGCGCTTTCTTGAGCGTTTGCCACTGCTCGCCATCATGACCAAAGATGACCAGCGCCACCTGTTCACGCTCGACCAGATGCAGGAGCTTGCGCGTGCTGGCGCGCAATTGCTCCTCGTTGTCATCGTTTGGCCAGGCAGCCCGATCAGGGGTGAAAAGGCGCTGCATCATGACCGCGTCAATCGTTAGCAGCACCGGGCCGGTCTGCGGCAGGCGCACCAGCACCGACTGATGTCCAGGTGTATGCCCACTGGTCTCGATCAGCGAGAGTCCGGGCAGGAGTTCAGTATCTCCCTCAAGCAGCCGGTACCGCAGCGCCGGATGATCCCAGTGAGCGCGTGCGGGGGCAAAGCGTGGATGCCCGCTGCGTGCCAGGGCATAGTGTTCGCGCTGGACAATGAGTTCCGCCTTCGTAAAGGCATCATGATAGCCCGCGTGGTCCACGTCGAAATGGGTACAGATCAGGAGATCGATCTCGTCAGGACGAAGACCAAGATCGGCGAGCTGCTCGATCACATTTTTTCCCTGCTTGGTTGGTGGCATCCCTGGCGGTGGCTGATAATCCGCTGGCAGCCCACTATCGATCAGGACGTTCTTCCCGTCGCTCGTCTGGACGAGATAGCAACCCGATGACATAGCCAGCGTTTGGCCTGCTGCTAATGGTACAGTCGCGGTACCTAGCTGCATGAGGTAGAGTCGCTGTGGAGTTGTGTTGATCATTGTCGTTCATCCATCCTTTCTCGAGAACGAAATCACTCAATTGTGCCAATATGATTGACAAAAACACCTGGTCGCATCCCTCATGATCTCCTGTTCATTCTTCACTGAAGTTGTCCGATGTCTACTTGTTGCTCTGTACAGACGGAGTTGCTGGACTTGCGCTCGAGTCCGCTGGTAACGCTCCTGGTCATTCATGGTTTTACCCTTCTTCATCGTTTGCTCCTGTTGTACTACTTGCGTCTTGTTTTGAGCATTGTGACAGGGTACTCTCACTCGACTATCGTTGTCTGTACCTGTCTTGCTTTGCGACCTCGTTGCGAGAGCAAGAAGACGAGTAGTCCATAGAGCGGGATGAATCCAATGACCCACCCCAGCCAGGTGGGAATCGCGGGTGGAGCGGTAGCTGTTATGGGAACGGATGCCTCTCCCCGACCGGCACTCCCTGTGACAACGATATCAAGTGCCCACGCTCCCTGCACTGTGATCTCTGCGGCTCCCTGCACGCCATTGCGCACGTTGGGATCTGGACTGAGACTTGCTCGCACGGGGGTCGCAGGCACACCTGATGGATCGGGGATCGAGGATACGTCATAGGTCAGGGTGCCACTTGTTGACTGCTGAGGGGCAATCGCAAAGGGGAGCGCGTAGCTCGCGTGGGCAGGATACGTATAGAGGCTGACCGTGAGCGGATACGGGCCAGCTTGCACCTGCACGACACGAGCCGGTGTGCTTCCGTGTGTGGTTGCGGCAATCGAGTAGATGATCTCTCCTCCTACCGCCAGCAGCGCAATCACTCCGACTGCGAGCAGCAGAAATTGAAGCGGCTTCGCCATCTTTTTTTACCTTTCCAGGGAGTCGAGCGACTCGCCTACATTCCGACCGAACAGGGTGCCCAGGTATGTCCCTGCCAACCCCAGGAGTACCGAGGCTGGGTAGCCAGCTATCCCCAATTGCAATACCAGTACTACGGGTAAAAAGGGATAGATGAACATGATCGGCAGAACTCCACTCAGCAAGGCGGTGAGAGCCAGGATCGGTGTCAGCTTTCTCTGGGACCACTGCTTGCGCCGTGCCCTGTGCATGATCACATCGATCAGAATGCCCACAACGAGAGGAGTGAGAAACCATTCAAGTGCTACAACCGAGGTAAAGGAAGGAGTATCGCGGTACCTCAAGCGTTCAACGGTGAGCAACCAGTCTGTTGCAGGTTGCACGAACATGGCCATGATCCCTGCCAGCAAGAGGTAGCAGACACTGACGGATGTTGCCGCCCAGCGCCAGGGGATCGCGTAGGCAGCTGCGACGAGGGTGAAGGCGACCAGTATGCCTGACAGCAGCGGGAAGACGCTGATACTCATGAACCCTAAGTCGATAAAATTCTTCCTCTCAAGGGCATCAAAGAGCAGCAGCGTGAAGAGGCTGAGCACCGTTGCCAGGGCCAGAACCACTCCCACTGTGGCAGCACGCCTGGTTCCACTACCAGCCGAGTCAATTCTGGCAGCCAGATGCGCAGCTGAAATCAGCATATAGGCGGCACCAAGCGCAACTATTCCCATGCTGGCGACAAACATCACATGGAAAGGAGCCCAGATCGCGACATCGATACCATAGAGGGCATGCCAGTAGGCATCCAGTGGAAAGGCAACAGCGGCCGTGAGTGCCGTGAAGCCAACAATATAGGCACCGAGCGGACCAGAGAAGACTTCCGCAAAATCTACACTGTACTGGGCAATGCTCTTATTGCGCCGTGCCCACCAACTCTCGATGAGTACAGTGAGCAAGCCGGAGATGCCACTCAAGGTGACTCCGCTCAACATCATGATATGAGGTGGGATGAGTGTTCGATCGCGTCCGATAAAAGAGTGCCATTGAATATCCCAGCTGGTGCCTTCAAGAAAAATGATGGCGCCAAGCAGAGCAGTCAGCCCCAGTACCAGGCGCAACGTCGAGACGGCCCGAAGCGAGCGTGCCAGCGTGGTTGAGCCATCGAATACTGCTGTCCCATCCAATGTCTTGGCCATACACAAAGTTCCCTTTCGTCTTTGTAGATGATTAAACTATTGAGACGCGCTAGGACGTCCTTAAATCCGGATAGAGAGATATCTAGCTCTCGATACCATCCACAGAAGTGAGGAGGGACAGAACACTGCTGCTCAGTCTCTCGTTAACTCTCAGTAGAGCTAAATCATGTACGAGAAGCATGGCGAAATTGTTACGATGTATGAGTTCAATTCACCAGCGCCTTTCCCTGAGGGAAGTATACCGGTTGTGGGTCATGTGAGAGAACGGCAGGACTGATCATGTTGCTCATCATTCTGCTGATCACGAGCGTTCGCACCGAGTCGAGGTTGTCGGCGTAGCGTGCGTCAATGGAGCAACGGATCCCACTTTCCCAAGCGCAGGTGGGTTTCCTGCCCCGTAGACGGTCGCCCTGGCCATCATTCTCAGACCCCGATCAGCGTTTCGGCGCTGTCATCGCAGCAATCACACGATTCGTCAGCCGGGCGTAGCTCCTTCTCATAGGTCACGAACTGCCGGACGCTGTAGATGCCTTCACGCTCATAGAGCGGAGTGGTTCCCACCAGTTGACCAGATTCGACATCGATCTCGATGGCGAACTTTCCAGCATGACTGGCGCTGCCCTCGCTCGATTCGACCAGTTCCAGCGTCACGCGCCAGAACTCGCGGATCAAGAGGTAGCCCTCACGTTCGAACAGGCTGCGTGCCTGGGCATTGTTCGCGCTCACCACCCCCCGTAGGCTGACGCGCGTGCCAGGACTTGCATGGCGCATCAGTTCACGCGCGTGCTGCTCAGCTATGCGCACCAGCAGCGTGCCGATACCGCGCTTGCAGTACTGCGGATGCACGCAGATGAAGGTGTAAAACTCCTCGTGATCTCGATGCCAGACGCAGGCGAACCCGGCGAACTGCTTTCGAGCGCTGACGATGACCCAGGCATCACTCTCCAGGTGAAAGCTGTAATTCTGCCAGCGAGACGCCAGGTCTCGCATCGAACTATCCGCGATCCCATGTTCAGCAATGTCACAGGCCGCAACCAGTTCGGCTATCGAGTGGAAGTCTTCAATCGTTGGCGTTCGCGCCACCAAGTTTGATAACAAGATCGACATTGCCAGTTTCTCCGTTCTATAAGTCAACTCTAGTGCATACTCACGCAACCTTTTCGGAAAAGGAACAAGGGGTTGCGAAATCGTCCTCTCTGTTGTATTCTGGCAGAAGCCTGTCCCGTGGCGGACAGGCTTTGCAGCAATTCCCTACGAATTGCTGAGGGTTGAAACTAGTGAAGGAGCGGGAAGCACCTGCCCCTAGACTGTGATAGCCTGCGTGCTCAGTTCGATACCGGCACGCAGCTCCTTCTCGTATGAAATGTATTCGCATGCAACATGCATACCTGCACGCAGGTAGAGGTGCGTCGCGCCCGTCAGGTTCTGCGAATCGACGCATCGCTGGCACCGCGAAGGCGAACAGACGCACGCTTTCTGACACTCGTAGGGAACTTCGTGACCGTCGAGTTTCTTGCTTATAACTCCATCTTGCCATTCAGCACGAGGAGTTTGAGAAACTCCAGGTGGCGCACGATCTGAACGCGATCACTACCACCCGTCTGGTACCACTGCCGTAGCCAGAGCAAGGTAACGATTTCCTCAGCGGTAAAACCGCACTGGGCAAGGATGTCTGTTTCCGTTATAGCTGCCTGCACCTGTGTTTCTATTTCGAGATATTCTTCAATATGGATGCATGGATTCATACACGTGTCCTTTCCGAAAAAGCGTATTCATTTCCCTCGCAAGCGTCGTTGCAGTTCCTTTTAGAGGGAAGTATACCTGAAGAAGTCGAGGGAAAAGAAGAGCATGCCTGATCATTTTGTGCATCATTGCGCTGCTCACGCTCGCGTTGCGAACATGATCTGGACGATGATCAGCACAATGATTGCGCATGCGCTTGAACATGTCCCGATTGCCGGGGGGAGCTTTCCTGTGGTACTCTTTTCACCAGGTATTGGTACCCCTCCGGTGGAATATACCAGCACGGTGGAAGATGTCGCGAGTCATGGCTACATTGTGGCCATGATCTACCATACCTATAGCGTCCCTTTCACCGTCTTTGCTGATGGGCGCGTGGCGGTACTCAATGAGGCGGGTATCCGTTCTGAAAACGAACCAGCCGGGACCAGCGATGCACAAACCAATAAGGACCGCGATGCGATTGGCTCGGTCTGGGTGGCCGATGCCCGCTTCACCTTAGATCAACTCACGAAGCTCAATAGCGATGACAAGTTGCTGAAAGGCCATCTGAACCTTGAAGAGGTCGGCATGTATGGACATTCCTTTGGTGGGGCAACTGCTGCTGAAGTCTGTCGAGAAGATACCCGCTTCAAAGCGTGTCTGAACATGGATGGGACCGCTTTCAGTATGACCAGTAGGAGCCAGATCAAACAACCATTGATGTGGATGGCTTCCGATTATTCCCAGGTGAGCGACGGCCAGTTGCAACAGGTGCAGCTGACGCGTCGCGAATTCAACGCAAAAATGCAGCAGCGCAACAAAGAGCGGGAAACGTTCGTCCTGTCCCTGAAGCAGGGGTATGTGTTCGTACTGAAGGGGTCAACCCATAGCACCTATATCACCGACGAAGCACTAATCGGTCCAGTGCTCCCCGGCTTGGGAGATCCTCTGGCCACCATCGATGGAATGCGAGCAGTGACCGTGATTAACGCCTATGTTGCGGCCTTCTTCGACACCTGTCTGAAGCAGCAGCAAACCAACCTGCTCAACGGAGACTCACCCCAGTATCCAGAAGTGGAATTGTTGGCGATTCACCATCCGTTGTCATAAACATCTTGCTCGGGGAGTGGTCTGTCAGGGACGGTACAAGTCGATGTCATCTCCACTCCTGCAGACGCGCAGCAAGAAAGGAAAAGGAAGATCATGACCACTCACCAGAGCGAGACGACACCCGATCCTCTAAATTTGGGAATGAAACGGGCGAAACTGGTACAATTTTATGGGTGAAACAGGAAATAGCAGGGAGGAAAAACTCGATGTCACAGCAAAAGGAAACCGAACGCGTGCGCGAGCTTTTTGATGCGTCAGCCGCACACTATGACAGAGCAATAGCCTTCAGCGAAAAGCTCTTGTTTGGTGATGGCCGGGCCTGGGCCTGTTCCCAGGCGCGAGGGCAGGTGCTGGAGATTGCCATTGGCACCGGGCGCAACCTGCCCTTCTATCCAGCCGATGTGGAGATCACGGGGATCGAAATCAGCCCCGCCATGCTGGAGATCGCAGGCCTTCGCGCACAAAGCCTGGGTCGACAGGTCGAGTTGGTCGTCGGGGACGCGCAGGCGCTCCCCTTCCCCGATCAGCGCTTCGATACAGTGGTATGCACCATTTCGCTTTGCTGCATTCCCGACGAACGACAGGCCATCGCGGAGGTGTGGCGCGTTCTGCATCCAGGCGGCCGCTTCGTTGCCCTCGAACACGTGCGCAGTCCAAACACGATCATCCGCGGACTTGAGCGCCTGCTCGACTCCATCGCGGTGCGTACTCAGGCAGATCACCTGTTACATGAGCCAGTAGAAACCGTGCAGACGGCAGGTTTTCGCATCGACTATCTCAAACGGCAGAAACTGGGCATCGTCGAGCGCCTGATTGCACGAAAGGCTTCACAATAAACGTATTCAACAATGTCGTCGCCTTGAATGTAAATGTGGGGGCGATTACTCCGGCTCACAGGGGTTGTGAGCATGGTTGTGGCAGTGGTCACCGTGGTGGCAGACGAGGGTTGGAGTGATGGAGATCAAGGTCATGGCAAAAGATCTACAAACAGCACAGGAATAAATCCCACAGTTCTGGTAACTATCTTGCCCTACTCATCACATCGAAACATGTCGATATACCTTAATACACAGCTATCCAGGCTACAAGGAGTATCGCCATGCACAGATTCGCTAGAGTCACCAGAGCCATCACCATCCTCACCCTGGCCCTCATACTGGTTGGCTTCTTCCAAACTCAACAGACACAAGCCGCCTCGCATGTACCACATCCGCTAAATCATACACGCCCTCACATCATGAGGACATACAATAGCTCAACAACACATACACACACCACACCTTCAGATCTGCTCACCTACAACGGTGGTCCCATCATGCAGACCAACGTCAACTACGCCATTTTCTGGGAGCCTGCAACCCTCCAGGATGGCTCGGCCACCCATGTTAGTCCTACCTACAACAGCCTCACTTCACGCTACTTCAACGATATTGGTGGCTCAGGTCTCTATGGCAACAATACGCAATACCACGATACTAGCAACCACATCCTCAATAACTCTACCCTCGGTGGGACATGGATCGATACCTCTACTTATCCAGCCTCGACCTGTAGCGATAGCGCAACCCCTAGCAACTGTCTCGTCGACACCGATATTCAGACCGAGGTGCAACGAGCTATGACTGCCAAGGGCTGGACGAGTGGCCTCAACCACATATTCTACGTCTTCACCTCCTTCGGCGAAGGCTCTTGCTTCGATAGCGGTTCATCCTCCTGTGCTTTCACCGAGTACTGCGGCTATCACTCCTTCTTCAGCGATAGCAACAACAACCCCGTCATCTACGCCAACATGCCCTACACAGGTACCTCGCTTAATGGCTGCGGCACCTCAACCTCACCTAACAGCGATTTCGACGCCGACAGTACCATCAGTGTGACCAGCCACGAACAAATGGAAGCCGTCACCGACCCCGAACTCAACGCCTGGTACGATAACCAGGGCTACGAAATCGGTGACAAATGTGCCTGGAACTTCGGCAATGTCAATCAGGATAACCATACCGCCAACGTCCAATTCAATCACAATTTCTACATCGTCCAACAAGAGTGGAGCAATGCCATCGATGGTTGCACCCTCACCGGTCCGAGTACACAATCGAACGGCACCCTTTATACCGGCTCTAACGATGGGTACCTCTATGCTCTCAGCGTCACCGATGGCTCACGCCTCTGGCGTGCTAAAACCGGCGGTGCCATCCTCTCAACTCCGGCTGTTGCTAACAATCTTGTCTATATCAGTTCCAACGACGGCTACCTCTACGCCTTCAACACCACCAATGGCTCACAAGTTTGGCGATACGGCAACAAGGGTCTCATGTTCTCATCTCCGGTCATCGTCAATGGCACCGTCTACCTTGGGGCAAGTGATGGCAACCTTTATACCCTCAATGCCACCAAAGGCACCGTACTGGGGCGCTTTGCGGTGAAAAGTCCGCTCACAGCCACACCAGCCGTCGTCAAAGGCACCGTCTATATCGGAGCTGCTAATGGCTACTTCTACTCCATCAACGGTCAGCACCAGAACTGGCGTTATCAAGTGAGTGGTGCCACCTTCTCAACGGCCACCGTCACCAACAACATCGTCTACTTTGGTACCAGCAATGGCTACCTCTACGCCCTCAATGCTACCAAAGGAACGCTTCTTTGGCGCTATACCACCAGTCGTCCCATCCTCGCGACCCCCACAGTCGCCAACAACACCGTCTATATCGGTTCCGGCAACGGCTACCTCTACGCCCTCAACGCAACTAAAGGAACCCTCATCTGGAAATTCCAAACTAAAGCTCAGATCGTCTCACAGGCCAGCATCGCCAATGGCACCGTCTTCTTCGGCTCCTTCGACCACAACCTCTACGCCGTCGATGCCACCACCGGCCTGCAAAGCTGGAAGTTCTCGACCGGCAACAGCATCGCCTCATCACCATCTGTGGCCAACGGTGCCGTCTTCTTCGGCTCCTTCGACCACTATGTCTACTCACTGGCAACCGCCGACAGCTCACAAAACTGGCGCTACGCAACCGGTAACGCCGTGCAATCTTCCCCAACGGTCGTGTTGCCAAGTTAATAGGATGTGCTACAACGAGAGCGAGCAACACGACTGGAGCTTTCCAGTCGTGTTGCTCGCTCTCGTTGTAGACTATATGAAAAAGAGAAGAGATTAAGTAGCTGAGTGAGGTCGGCGTCTTGGGTGAGTTTCATAGAACCTCCGCCTGCGGAAACCTCCGTCATTGATGCGGGGGAAGAAGCTGGCGCTCCTTATTTGGTAGCAGAGGATGGGTGGCTCCCCTTACCTTTTCTCTTGAGTGGCTCTTTGACTAACCAGGAGCGGAATGCCACCCAGGTCAAGACTCGACATGCCTTGCCCTTCGCTCCTTGTGTCAGCCTCTTGTTCGTCCTGTATTCGTGCAGGCTCATCGTCTGTTTCTTGCGGTCAAAGCCACCTACCGTACAGAGTCCATACTTTGCATGCCTGACGAGGGTTCCTCGTTTCAATCCGAGAGAACGGGTACTTCCGTAGGGCTTGCGCTCGCCTCCTTTTGACGCTTGCAAACGATGCAACTGGCGACGGTGTAAGACGGCTGGCATGATGTACCACAAGCGTGTGCAGGTCGGTTTCTCTGCTCCACTCACTGATGCTGCCAGAACCCAAGCGTCTACCGCGTGTGACTCAAAAGACCGTTTGGACTTGCTTTTCGTCTTCTTGAGTCCGTACTTCTCACGTAACTCTTTGGTCTGCCAGCCCTCTTTGAGGTGGACCGTTAGCCCCATCTCACGAAGCAATCGATACAGGTGTTCTTTGCCGACTTGTACAGGGCTGAAGGCACCATTCCACTTGCTGCCCTTGCGTGTGACGGCCTGTACATCTTCCACGACCACATCTGTGAGTGGGAGCACCTTTTGCAGTTGTACAACGAGACGAGCCTTGGCTTCCCATCGACTTCGTGTTGACGGCGGGATACTCTGCTTGCTACTCAGGCGATTGTCGAACCGTTTGGGCCTACGCCACTTCCGCAAGCGCCTTGCGCGTCGCATCGTCTGTCTCGTCTCCACCGCATCTTTCACATGGTCAGGTGCTTCTGCCATCAGGTTGACAACGGTATCTTTGGTGCCAACCACACTCAACCCCTCAAACTTACTACCAGGATCGACGCCAGCCACAAGTGGCTGATTGTCAGGTTCTTGTTCGTAGCACAGTTGGACGTAGAACAATCCGAGTTTGTTGCGTTTCGGTTTGGCCTTGCCACTCTTGAAGAGGAGGCGTGCATAGGCTGGAACACACGGCATGAGTGCGACCCCGCGTGTATCTACGACAGGTATTCGCATAGAAGGGATTTCCCTTTCTCCAGGTCAGAGCCTGGGTGATATGACCCTTCGTGACGGCAGAAGCGGCATAGTTCCGAAGAACATCTGCTTGGGCGCGACAGGGAGAGGTTGGAACTAGGGTGGCATCCCAACATCCTTCTAGCCACTTCCGCTGCTGCTTCTCTGCGCAGAGCGCGAGAAGCCCACTAGTCAAGAACTTGCGTTGCGCTAGCCCTTTCGCAAGCCCCCGTCATTTCTGCGGGGGTTCCTGACCTCCCTCAGGTCAGTTCTCATAAGTTTGAGATGCTCTGCCATTGGCAAAACCATACCTTCCAGATGACCCTGACGTTGCTCCACCTGCTCCAGACGTTTCCCCACCTTATCCAGACCATCCTCCATTTTGCCTTGATGTTCTTCTATTCTATCCAGACGCTCACTCAAACGTTGCTCCGTTGCCTGAACCTTTTCAGTCATGCGCTGCTCACTGGCATAGACAGCAGCATTGACTTCCTCGCGTACTACTGCACGCATACGCTGCTCACCAGCATTGACTTCCTCGCGTACCACACCGCGAAATGCACTAATGAGTTCTTCGTTCGTCATATCTCTCCTCCATCAAAAAATATGGATGCTAAAAGAGATAATATCATCAAAATATGTGATTTGCAATATTATTGGCTTTAATTTCATATAAAAAAGTGACTTAAGAGCAAATCTGCCCTTTTTACCTACTCAATATTGACTTTCCACCCCATGTTGAGTATACTTCCTTCACATCAAAGGGGGAACTATATCATGAGACGAACACCGTTATTTTTCTTGTCCGTGACAACCATTCTGCTTGTCCTTTTGCTCACTGGCTTCTTACACGTCCAGACGAGTAAAGCAGCTCGTCCCACCTATTTGACTATAGGAAGTTCGGGCACGCCTCATGATGCGCCTATCCATCATGCTCTGACAAGCCTATCAGCAACTACTACCGGGTCAAATCCCCTTTCCTATTATGGTGGCCCCGTCATGCAAAGCAGCATCACCTATGCTATCTTCTGGGAGCCCCCAACCCTTCAGGACGGCACCACCACCTATGTCAGCTCAACCTACAACAGCCTGATCGAACAATACTTCAACGACGTGGGTGGCTCCGGCCTCTATAACAACAATATCCAGTACTACGACACCACCGGTCACATGCTCAACAGTTCAACCCTTGGTGGTGTCTGGTTCGATTCTTCACCCTATCCACCCTCCACCTGTACCGATAGCTATACACCTCATGGCTGCATCAGCGACAACCAGATCAAAGCCGAAGTCCTGAACGCCATGAATGTCAACAGCTGGAGTGGTGGTGTCAATCATGCCTTCTTCGTCTTTACGGCATGGGGCGAAGGCTCCTGTCATGGCGATTGCGCCTTTAGCAACTTCTGCGCCTTCCATAACTACTTTACCAGCAACAGCCAGTCCATCGTCTATGCCAACATGCCCTATATGGGTACTGATCTGCCCAACTGTGGCACCAATACCTCGCCCAACAGCGATCCCGACGCCGATGCCACCATCAACTATCTCAGCCATGAACACATGGAAATGGTCACCGATCCCCTGCTCAACGCCTGGCACGACGCCAACAACGGCGAGATTGGTGATAAATGTGGAGCCAAATATGGTACCCTCAGCTATGACAATGGCACAGCCAACGAAGCATGGAACGGTCACTACTACATTGTGCAGGAAGAATTCAGTGATGCCCTCAATGGTTGTGTGCAGACACGGGCCATGAGTGGCACCCTCTACGTCGGCTCTGACGACAACAACCTTTACGCCCTCAATGCTCCTGATGGCTCCTCGCTGTGGAATCAGCCGACTGGCAGCAAGGTCGTTTCATCTCCAACCGTCGTTAACGGCGTCGTCTACGTCGGTTCCCTCGATCATTCCATCTATGCCTTCAAAACCAGCGACCACTCGCTGCTCTGGCAATATCCTACCAATGGCCCCCTCTACTCTTCACCAACTGTCGTCAAAGGTATTCTCTACATTGGTTCCAGCGATGACAACCTCTATGCTATCAACGCTACCACCGGTAAACTGCTCTGGCACTTTGCCACAGGCGGTGCTATCACCTCTTCGCCCACCGTGGCCAGTGGTATCGTCTACGTCGGCTCCAGTGATCACAACCTCTACGCCCTTAATGCCACCAAAGGCTCCAGGAAATGGCTTTTTCCCACAGGTGGCCCGATTACCTCTTCACCCGCCGTCCTCAAAGGAGCCGTTTACGTCGGCTCACAGGATGACAATCTCTACTCTATCAACGCCAGCACCGGCCTCCTCAACTGGAAGGCCACAACCAACGGCCCCATCACTCAATCATCACCAGATGCTACCGGCACCACCATCTACATTGGCTCCTCTGATGGCTCCGTCTACGCCTTCAGCACCACCAATGGTTCCCAGCTCTGGAGCTACCCAACCGGTGCGGCAGTCTCCTCTTCACCAAAGGTATTCAGTGGCGTTGTCTACATTGGTTCCACCAACAACAACCTCTACGCCCTCAAAGCCACCAACGGCTCTCTCATCTGGAACTATGTAACCGGTGGACAGATCGTCTCCTCTCCCACCGTAATCGATGGCATCGTCTACTTCGGCTCCAACGATGGCAACATATACGCCCTCTGGTTCAATGACGCCACTCTTCTATGGATTTATTCAACCAGCAGCGCGGTTGAGTCGTCACCGGCGGTGGTATTGGGGAGTTACTAGTCCCCCCACCCATGACGCCCGCAAGGGCATACGCTCCTACAAAACGAGAGAGTCACTAATGTATCATGGTCATCTGATGGAGAAACCCTTGCTTCGGCAGGGAATAATGTCCATCTCTGGAATACAAAAACAGGTCAGCTATTAAAAGAAATCAGGGGATATTCCAGTTCCATCGAAGCTTTAACATGGGCTCCTGATAGACAAATCCTTGCTTCTGGTTCTCATGACGGCATTATTCGGCTCCGAGATGGCAAAACGGGACAACTTCTACACACTCTCTCAGATTTAGGAGATTACCAAAGTTCAGTCACCAGTCTGGCATGGGCTCCTGATGGGCAAACTCTTGCTTCTGGTTCTTATGATCATAGCTGTCGCATATGGGATGTGAAAACTGGACAACTTCTCCAAACAATTACAACAGATAACTGGGTTTTCGATATAGCATGGGCTCCTAATGGACAGACTCTTGTATCAAGCTCTAGTAAGGGAATTATTTTTCTCTGGGATGTGAAAACAGGTAGACAGATATGGAGCCTAGAAGGTCACACAGAGCAAGTTACTTGTATCTCTTTCTCCTGTGATGGTCATCTCCTAGCTTCGAGATCCTATGACCACACTGTCCGGCTTTGGCGCACTGACACTTGGGAGGTTGTAACAATATTGCCAGAACTTTCTTCACACCTCAGATATATTGAATTAGCCTTTCATCCTACAGAGCTCGTTCTGGCCACAATTGGTGAAGAAGGAGTTTCTGGTGGCGGAGAAACAGGCCGGGCGGCTCCTCTCAACCGTTGATGATCTGTACCATACCTTCCTAAAAGATAAGTCTGCTCCTGCCGAGCCGGATAAGGTGGACAATCTCCCGGCGCAATTTGAGACCTGTATCGGGCGCGTAGAGTCGCGGGACTTGATCCGGCGCCTGAGCTTTGGCAGCTTTGTGTTGTTGCAGCCCGAACTGCTCGACGCCTATGCCTCGGCTCTCGTCAATGGGGTGAAGGAAGAGCCGGATGGTCTGGGTAGCATCGCCGAAGAGCGCGTGCTGAAGTGCGATTTTAAGATGCCAGTATCAGAGCGCATTGCGGATCGGGAAAAGGAGAAGGTGCTCTTGATTGCGATGGTCGAGGATTTGTTGCGCTATGAGGTAGCTCTGCGCGAGCAGGCCGATGAAGGGCCATATCTTATCTTTCCCTCGCAATCGACGCGCACGAATCCCGCTCTGCCCGATCCTGAAGGGAAGACGGTGATCTTTCGCTTCGAGGGGCCGGTGCAGCATATCTATGCCACCCTGGCCGCGCGCTTCTCACATAGCGGCCTTTTTCAACTGAGGAAGCTGTGGAAGAATGCGGTGGAATATGCCGCTAGTGTTGGTGGCAGTTGTGGCATGTTCCTTCAAAACATCGACGAGGGATGTGGCGAATTAACACTTTTCTTCGATAAGCAAGCCAACGAACAGACGCGCTTGCAATTTGAGCAGTATGTTCAGCTTCATTTACAACGGCGTGCGCTGGCAGAAAGCATGAAACGGCGGCGTCTCTTTGTATGTAGCAACTGTGGATATATCATCCCTCAAGACCTTGTAGTCCGCCGCGCACAACTTGGACGAGATTGGGTTATGTGTCCGGTGTGTGAGCAGCAGCGCATCTCACTCCTGGATAGAGAAGAGCGGCTTACAGCAGCCGTGCAAGCCATGGACCGCGCTGCCGACAAACAACGCGATCTGGCAACCGCTCAATCCGTGTTACAAGGCAAACGCGAAACTGGCGACTTCGATGTTTTTCTCTGTCATAATGTCGAGGATAAAGCTGCTGTGAAACAGATCGCTGAGCAACTGCAAGAACAAGGTATCTTGCCCTGGCTGGATGAGTGGGAACTACGGCCTGGATTACCCTGGCAGCGCATCCTGGGAGAACAAATAGGGCAGATTAAATCGGCTGCCGTATTTGTAGGAAAAAGTGGTATTGGTCCATGGCAGCAGATCGAATTAGAGGCATTCCTACGTGAATTTGTCGAGCGGAAATGCCCTGTGATTCCTGTACTCCTGCCAGATGCTCCGCAGGAACCGCAACTGCCTATTTTCCTCAAAGGTATGGCATGGGTTGATTTCCGCAAACAAGACTCCGACCTGATGGAACGTTTGATTTGGGGCATCACCGGCGAACGCTACCATTAAAGCCAACACACTCCCAAACCACAAGAATTCCCCCTCCTTCACCACAAACACCCCGGCCTGCGAAGCCGTAGTATAGTAGTGATGGCCCTTGCGGCCATCATGGGGAGGGGCGGCGGGGCACCATGGGGAGCGGCAAGGGCCACTACTCAGGAACCGTACGGAAGCTAATCGCCAAACGATTCCATCCGTTGATGGAAATAATAGCCAGGGTCAGGTAAACCAATTCCTCCTCAGTAAATTGCTTGCGTACCTCCTCATATACCTCGTCGAGCACATGATCAACGGGAACCAGGGTTACGGCCTCCGCCCATGCCAGGGCCGCTCGCTCACGCTCGGTATAGAAGGGAGCCTCGCGCCAAGCAACCAGAGTGTAAATGCGCTGTTCAGTTTCGCCACGCGACCGCGCAGCTTTGGTATGCAGATTGATTCAATAGGCACATCCATTGATCTGTGACGCACGAATTTTAACGAGTTCAATGAGCAAAGGCTCCTGGCTGGCAAGCTGAGATGATCGTACCAGTTTGTCCAGACTGCTCATAGCTCTGCCCACCCCTTGTACGACCTTTTCATAATCAAGTCGTGGTTGCATTTCCATGTTTTGCCTCCTTTATAATCTCTCGACTATCTCCCCCAACAACCTCACCATTCCCTCAACCTCTTGCACTACAATATCTGCGTGTTCCAGCATCTCAGGCAGCGTATCCGCATGCCGCACCACAATCGCCAGGGCTGCAATGCCATCTGCCCTTAATTTTGCTACCTCCAGCACAGCATCCAAGTCGGTACGATCATCACCCGCGAACACAACACTCTTAAGGTCAAAACGCTGCACAAAGCGACGTAGAGCCTGTCCCTTATGCACCTCTAAAGGTACTCGTATCTCCACAATGCGCTTGCCGTCGTTCAGGCGCATGTTCACGCGCCGGGCCGGTTCCTCCAAAATCGCCCATATCTTCTCGCGTGCCTCTTCAGGGTCGGAGGCCAGTCGATAGTGGACGGAACCACCAAAGCGTTTGCGTTGCACGATCACCCCTTCCGGCAAATTTGGCAGTTGCTCCTCCACCAGATCCAACAAATACTGCCCAGGCTGAATATACTCTAATGCCTCCGGCACCACCTCCACCGCATGCATAGAGGGCAAACCATCGCTCCACTCTAACCCATGCGTCCCAATATAAGTCAATCCTTCCACATTGACCTTTTCTGCTCCATTCTCGATAGCCCGGCCCGTCATAATCGCCACATGGGCATGCGCTCGTGCTCGTTCCAACAAAGCAGCTACGCCCGGATAGAGTCGCGCCTCTTCAGAAGTAGGCGCAATGGGACTGAGCGTGCCATCAAAATCGAAGACGAGACCTAGCGGACGTTGCGCTAAAACAGTTTGAAGATTTTTATCCAACATAAGCATGTATACCTTTCACTCTCCTTCATGGTATCACATGCTCGGTCCTCTAAAATAGGTCATTTGCCCTGTGACTTCCTTCTATCCTTCTCACTTATTCCATCCACTCTGTCGCATGGTCGCCCGACGGCAAATCCATCGCCTCTGCCAGTGATGACAGAACTGTACAGGTATGGGCTATGCAATGAATTGCGTTCCTAACAATTTCCCTTTCTCCCATCCTCAAAAAGAATTACAATAAGAGAGAAACAACTTGAAGGAGCGTAAAACCGGTTGCTGATCCCCGCCGGAATATCACACCAGATTACGTGTTTTACCAAATGAAGGAGAATTTACCATGTGTGGTCGCTATACACTTACCACTAGCATCTCAACCGTCGCCTCACTCTTCGGCGTCTCCCCCACAATCGAAGCATCGCCACGCTACAACGTTGCACCTACGCAGGAAGTCGTGAGCATCCTGAGCAATGGCTCGGCGCACCTGGACTGGTTACAATGGGGTCTCATCCCCTCCTGGGCCAAAGATGGCTCCATTGGCTCCAAAATGATCAATGCTCGTGCCGAAACCCTGGCCGAAAAACCCAGTTTCAAACGCCTCCTGCGTTCCAAGCGTTGTCTCGTCGTCGCCGATGGCTTCTATGAATGGAAAAAAGAAAATGGAGGCAAAACCCCTATGTACATTACCCTCAAAGATCATAGCCCCTTCGCCTTCGCTGGTCTCTGGGATCTCTGGCACAGCCCTGATGGTCAGGAGTTACGTACCTGCACTATCATCACCACCGATGCTAATGCCTTTGTTGCTCCCATCCACAATCGCATGCCCGTCATCCTTCCAGCCGATGCTCGCGATCTCTGGCTCGATAGCCAACTGCATGACGAACACGCCCTCTTACCCCTGCTCAAGCCATATAATGCTGATGAGATGGCCGCTCGCGCTGTCTCAAGATTGGTGAACAACCCGAAGAGCGAAGGAGCGGAATTGATCGCTTAGATTGTTCACTGCTGAGTCGAGGAAAGGAGCCTCCCTATGAAACTGGGACGTATCCGGCGTGACACACTTGAAGGCAGTGTGCCACGCCTAGTGATGGCACAACCTGACCAGGAACGGGTTATTGATCTCGCAACAGCTGAGTATCATCGCCTCCTCGCTACAGGAGCTACAACCGACGCTGCGCGTCGGCTAACTGCCGCTCTCTATCCTTCAAGTATGCGCGATGCGCTTGCTGCAGGGCCAACCTTCCTGGCAGCAGTACAACGCACCGTCGCCTCCCTTACCGATCATGGACAGGGTGTATTGCCGATGCAGGGTATCTCATGGCTTGCCCCACTAGACCCGCCTCTCATGCGCGACTGCCTTGCATTCGAGCAGCACCTGCGCAATACTTTTCTAAAAATCCTGCCAGAGATTCCCAGGCAACACTACGAGAGGCCCTTATATTACAAGGGAAATCCTTTGACGCTGATTGGGCATAACGAGACCATTCCCTGGCCAAGCTACACCCGGCTTATGGACTATGAGTTAGAACTGGGCTTTGTCATCGGACGTACAGGCAAGGATCTGACGCCCGAACAGGTCCCCTCCTACCTTCTCGGCGTAACTATCTTAAACGATTTCAGCGCACGCGATATTCAGATGCAGGAAATGCAGGGCTTGCTAGGCCCAGCCAAAGGCAAAGATTTCTCCACGGCCCTCGGCCCCTGGATTACCACGGTCGATGAAGTGGATGTGCATAACCTGACCATGGTGGCGCGTGTGAACGGCGAAGAATGGTCGCGTGGCTCAAGTTCTACCATCATGTGGCCAGTCGAGGAAATTATCGCCTACATCTCCAAAGATGAAGGAGTACAGGTTGGTGAGCTGATCGGCTCTGGTACGGTTGGCTTCGGCTGTGGCCTTGAGCATGGCAAACTACTCAAACCCGGTGATGTTGTAGAGCTTGAGATTGAAGGCATCGGCGTATTACGTAACAAGGTAGGCACCCCAGCTCCCGCCGGTTGGACGCCCCAACCTCGTACACCCACGACACCGGCAGACTCGTAGTAGATACGTTCAGCACCAGAGGAGACGAAGCCACGAGTAATCTCAATCGGTATCTCAGCCATGAGAGCAGACCCCTTCTTTTTTCCCGTCAAATAATGAACAAGCCACAGCTATCCCCACCCGCCCAGCGAAGCCGGAGTATAGTAGTGACGCCCCCATAGGCGTGAACTTAAGCACTGCTGTCATCCTGAGCGAAGCGAAGGATCGGCGCTCGGCCCAGCGAGAGATCCTTCGCTTCACTCAGGATGACAGGCTTAAGTTCACGCCTATGGTGACGCCCCTTGCGGTCGTCATGAGGGGGGCTGGAAGCGGCCAGCTATCCCCACCCTCCACCACACACCCCCGCCCAGCGAAGCCGGAGTATAGTAGTGACGACCCTTGCGGTCGTCATGAGGGGCGCGGGCGTCATGGGGAGGGCTGGGAGCGGCCATCTGGGAACGATCGCCATGGGGGGGGGCTGGGAGCGGCCATCATGGTGAGCGACAGGGTTCACCGTGCCTGTAACCGCACTGCCACCCTCTGCCTCTTTACCTCTCCCGCTGGAGATGCCAGTTCTCGTATGGCATCAATCGTCTCCTGGGCATTTCTCACAAACACCGCCCGCGCCCCTAACTTCTCCACACGCTCCTTAAACTCCTCTACCGACACATCATCCAAAAAGCGCACACCCTCGTTATCCAGCATGACCCTTGGCAGCAGCACCAGCTCTCCCAGATTGCCGTTCTCTTCCAAAGCTGCCAGCACATCCTGACCACACAGCAAACCGGCCACCGTCACCTCTGCCCCAAAAAACCTGTTCACTACCGGCATCACCTGTACCTCAAGTCCCTGCGTCCGGCGCATATCCTCCGCCAACTGCTCAATGATCGGTTTTGCCATCACGCTCGTCACCAGCGTCACCCGGCGCGGCTGTGGCATTGTTGTCGGGAGTTTGCGTTTGCTGCGCTTCCATTGCTCAATCAGGAAACGCGTCATGCCTACACCATTCTCAATCTGCGCATATGAGCCATAGTGCTGTGCCGATGGAAATTCGCGACCTGTAATGTAGTACCACTCATCCGAAAGATACACAAAGGGATAGCCCTCCGCATTTTCTGCCTCAAAACGACGCTGATAGCCCTCAACCTGCTCAATAATTGCCTCAGCCTCTTCACGAGTATAGTGTCTCAGCGGTGGCAAATCACCGGTCTTAATCATGTTGTTGTACTTTGTCAGCCCCACCGGCACTACTGAGATAGACTCAACGATAGGCTGTAACTCGGCTAACTCCTCAATGCTGCGCTTCAACTCGGCCCCATCGTTGATTGTGGGACAGAGTACCAATTGCGTATGGCAGGTGATATGCATGCTGCCCAGCCGCCGGATATGCTCAAGGATATCTCCAGCTCGCGGCCCATCCACCATCTTGCGCCGCAGCTCAGGGTTAGTCGTATGCACCGAGACATACAACGGGGTCAACTTCTGCTCGTCCAGACGCTGCCAGTCGTGCTCTTTCAGATTAGTCAGTGTAATAAAGTTGCCAAAGAGAAACGAATAGCGGTAGTCGTCATCCTTAATATAGAGCGAGGATCGCATACCATGTGCCAGCCCCGGCTGTGGCGCAAAGCGTTCTGGCAATCCCTGAATAAAGCAGAAAACACACTTATTGGCGCATTGTCGAATAAAGGGTGTTGGCTCCTCACCAAATAACACTCCCAGACTTTCATCATAGCTCTTGGTAATCTGCACTTCGTGCAATGTTTGCTGACGCTCAAAGCCGATGCTCAACTCTTCATCGGCGACATAGAAGCGATAGTCCACCAGATCACGAACAGGTTTCCCATTAATGGTGCGAATCAGATCACCCGGTTGTATGCCTGCACGATCGGCCAGACCCTCTGGCACGACCTCACGCACCCACCCATACATTTTTGGCATGAATTTATTTCCTTATAAACGTCTCTGGAAAAACATACACAGCAAAAAACATGTAGGGGCGACCCTGGTGGTCGCCCGTGGCTTGTTTGCGCTTGCTCCGACCTCTGTCATCCCCGAAAAATACAATTATGTTTACTCGATTATACCTTCTCTATCCATAGGCGTCAAATTTTCTGACCCTTTCGTCCATTCATCTTTGCACCACTCTTGCCGATATCCAAAAGAAGAAAGCACCACTGTTGTAGGTGCCGCTAGTATAGCGCGAGGATGGTAAAAGAAGCATGCAACAGGTAGACAATAATTTTTCTGATATATCAAATGAAATCAGCCAATTACTAGATAGCTCAGAACAATCACGAAACAGTAGCGTACAAAGCGCGGTCGAGTCCGGGCAGATGGAAGAGACTTGGCGACAGTCAGCAATACAGGAACATTACCATACCATCATCTCCACCGCTCCCCTCATTCTCTTCACAACTGATTGTAACGGCATCATTACACTCTCTGAAGGCAAAGGTCTAGAGCTATTCGGACGTAAAGCTGGTGAAAGTGTAGGCCAATCTCTTTTTGATCTCTACCGTGATGTTCCTCAGATTCTCGATAGTGCTCGGCGCGCTCTGGCCGGTGAAACGCTCACTGCCCTAGCTCCTATCGGCAATAGAACTTTTGAAACATGCTATGCCCCTCTACGTGATGCAGATAACCAGGTTACCGGCTTGGTTGGAGTCGCGCTTGATATCACCGAGCGTGTGAGAGCTGAGCAGGCGTTACAAGCTCGCGAACGCTACTTCCGCGCCCTTACTGAGCAGGCATCCGATCTGGTCATGATCCTTGACGCCACCGGCATCTATCGTTATGCCAGCCCCTCACATAAGCATATTTTAGGCTATGCACCGGAGAAGCTTCTGGGCACCAGTGCCTTTGACTTCATTCACCCCGATGATCTTCCACAGACGCTCGCTGATTTTACCTCTGCCTTGCAGTATAGTAGTACAGCGGCACGCACCGAATGTCGCGCACGTCATGCTAACGGTTCCTGGGTCTATCTTGAATGTGTCGGTCACAACTGCCTCCACGATCCCGATATTGCGGGCTTAATTATCAACGCCCGCGATATCACTGAACGCAAAGCAATGGAAGAAGTTCTCCGTCACTCGGCCCTGTACGACTCCCTTACCGGCCTGCCCAATCGCACCTTGCTTCAGGAACAACTTGCGCAGACCCTCCAAATGACAACAGACTACAATAGCGAAACAGCTTTGCTTATCATGGATATCGACCGCTTCAAAGACATCAACGACACTTTCGGCTTCCAGTATGGAGATCAGCTTTTGCAAGAGGTTGCCATGCGCCTTCGTCAAGCTTTGCCTGTCTCATACATCATCGCGCACCTCTACGGCGATGAGTTTGCCATTCTCCTGCAAATAGCCAATGAAGATTCTGTACAGCACGCTGCAGATACTATCCATACAGCCTTGGAAGAACCCTTCACGCTCGCCGACTGTCCACTACAGATCACCGCCAGCATCGGTGTTGCCCTCTATCCCTTACATGGTACCGATCCGGTAACGCTTCTGCGCCACGCCGACATCGCTATGTATACTGCTAAACGTGCTCATGAAGGTTATGCTCTCTACGACCTCACTCACAATGAACAGGACAGCTCGCACCGCTTGACCCTCGTCGCAGCCTTGCGACACGCTATTCATCATGACGAATTGACTCTCTACTATCAGCCTAAAGTGAACCTCAAAACTGGACAATCCAACAGCGTCGAAGCCCTTGCACGCTGGCAGCATCCCACCTACGGCTTCATCCCACCCAATCAGTTTATCGCCCTGGCCGAACAGACTGGCCTCATCGCCCCCCTCACTCATTGGGTATTAAAGACGGCCATCCGCCAGTGCAGTCAATGGCTATGCGCCGGAATCGAGTTGAGCGTCGCCGTCAACCTGTCCGCCTACGACCTGCGCGAAATAACTTTGCCCAACAAGATCGCTGCCCTCCTGCGAGAGTATGACGTTCCACCACGCCTCCTGCGCATCGAGTTGACTGAAAGCACGATCATGACCGACACCGACCGCTCGCTCGACGTGCTAACGCGCCTTGCTCGCCTCGGCATACCTATCTCCATCGATGACTTTGGTACTGGCTATTCCTCTCTGGCCTATCTCAAACGCTTACCCGTTGACGAGTTGAAAATCGATCGCTCTTTCGTCCAACACATGACTCATGTCGAAACCGATGCCACCATCGTGCACTCTACCGTCACCTTAGCACACAATCTTGGCCTGCAAGTAGTAGCCGAAGGCGTGGAAGATGTGGATACCTTCCACCTCCTGGCAAGGCTTTCCTGTGATACTGCTCAGGGTTACTATATGTCGCGTCCTTTACCTGCTCAAGACACCGAACGCTGGATACGCCATACACAACAGTCCATCGTATCCCAAAACGGCTTGTAGAAGAAAGAGAAGCTATATAATGAAACTCAGTGCGATAGATATCCGGACACCCATAAAGGGAGTACTATCCAGGAAACAGGCACCCCTTGATGATTCACCCCTCCCTTGCTCTCAATGCAGTCAAGCCCCTTGTGCATGTCATACTGCCCATTCACATCCGCGTGTACTTGGTTGGATAGGTACAACAGCATTAGCTATGGGAGGCAGCAACCAGAGCCTATTTTTGATCGGCGCTCTCATACTGGGCCAGGGGAGTGCGGCAGTACCTCTCTTAATTGTCGGCCTCCTTCTCAGTTGGGCTGCCGCTTTTGGTTGGACTGAACTTGTGCTCATGTACCCTAATCGTGTTGGGGGTATCGCTGCTACCTGTGCAGAGGCGTTTCGACCATACAGCCCGGTGTTAGCTAACCTCACAGGTGTTTGTTACTGGTGGGGCTGGGTTCCTACTTGCGGCCTGACAGCCATTTTATCGGCCACCGCTATCTCCGAATGGTACCTTCCCAGCATTCCCATACCTCTATTGGCAATAGTATTGGTGCTCTTTTTCACCCTGGTCAATCTATGTGGTGTGCGCTGGGTAGGACGCCTGGCTATTCCCATCGCCACAGCCTCAGCCTCACTGGCCTTTCTCTCAGGACTTATCCCCATCCTGACAGGTCATGTTAACTGGCAGCAGGCCACCAGTTTTCAGTTGATTACCCCCTTCCCTGGCTTCTTCGGTGGACTCACTAGTGCCATGGCAGGTCTCTATCTGGTGGGCTTTGCCGCACCAGCCTTTGAAGCCGCCACCTGTCACGTTGGCGAAACGATCAACCCCGTTCGCAACGTTCCTCGCGCCATGTTTGCCAGTGGCTTCATGGCTTCCATCTTCTTTATACTCCTGCCCATCGTCTGGCTCGGCGTTCTTGGCCCTACTCCCCTCGCCGGTGATCTGGCCCAAACCTTGAACCCTACTTTTGTTCCCTTGCTGGGCAACATGGCTCATGCTGCCGCCATCTGGTTTATGATGTTTAATATGTTCCACGGAACGTTGCAACCACTGGCCGGAGCCGCACGCACATTGGCACAACTTGCCGAGGATGGTCTCCTTCCTCGTGTATTGGCCCTCCGCTCTCGCACCGACGCACCGTGGGTGGCCACCCTGATAACTGCTGGCATGGCCATCCTCTTATTGCTTACCGGTGACCCCACCTGGGTGATCGCCGCAGCCAATCTGACCTATCTGATCAGCATTGGACTGCCCAACGTGGCTGTATGGCTCTTACGACGTGATGCACCCGAGATGGCACGCCCCTATCGCGCCCCACGTGGGACGATAGTCCTCGGCCTGCTCGCCGCCGCCATATGGGGTATCTCAACTATACTCGGTTTCGAACAATTCGGATTACCAACCGTACTGGCGGGCCTGGCTCTTGCCTACTCAGGCTCCATCTTCTATGCCCTGCGGCGTTGGGAAGAGCGACGACGTACAGGTCAAAAAATCTCATTTAGCTCGCTACATATTAAACTTACAGGGGCCATGCTCCTGGTATTGATCCTTAATGGCGGTGGCTATCTGCTCGCTGTGAGCAGATTAAACGTACAGGAGGCCGCTTATAATACCGCCCTGCAAGACATCTTTGTAACTGTCGCTTTACTCACAGTAACGGTTGGCCTTGTCCTACCCGGCATGATTGCTCATGCCGTTGCCGAAGTCGCCCGTGCTGCCGATCACCTGGCTTCTGGCACCCTTGCCGACCTCTCACGCGCCATGCAGGCACTCGAAGCAGGCAGAATCGACGAGGCACATGCCCGTCTGGATATTCAACCTGTTGTCATGCATTCGCGTGATGAGATCGGCGCCATGGCACTCAGTTTCAATATCATGCAAGCTCAAGTTGCAGAGGCTGCTCTCGCACTCGACGGTGCCCGTGAAGGTTTGCGCCAAGCTCGCGACGAATTGCAGACCGCACATGATGAACTGGCCGCTCTCGCAGTCACCGATCCTCTTACCGGACTGCCTAATCACCGCGCCCTGGTCACTGCCCTCGAGCAGGAACTAGAACGCGCCCAACGCTACCATCATCCATGTGCTGTCCTCTTTGTAGACCTCGATCATTTCAAAGCTCTCAACGATGGCTACGGTCATGCTGCAGGCGATGCCGCCCTACGTGAACTGGGAGTCGTGGTACGCTCTTGCTTACGCAATATAGACATCATCGGACGTTGGGGTGGTGAAGAATTTCTCGCACTTCTGCCTGAGACAAATGAGGAGGCCGCCCTGAAAACCGCTGAGCGTATACGCTCAGCCATTGCCGCACACATTTTCTCAGCGGGCGGTGGCATGCATTTGACCTCTTCTTTAGGGGTCGCCGTCTACCCTAACCATGCCCTGGACCGTTCCGCTCTGGTTGCAGCCGCTGATCTCGCCATGTATGTCGCGAAGAAACTGGGACGCAACCAAACTCGCTCAGCCTCAGACCCAACAACGGTTTCGCTGGAAGCCGAGAAGCGCAATGGCTCACGCGAAGAGGCCGCTCTAACAGGAGCAGTAGACTCGTTGACCATGCTGCTTGAGGCACGCGATTCCTATACTGGTGAACACACCAGCGATGCAGCACTACTAGCTCTACAACTGGCTCTGGCTCTGGGACTGGATACAACGGAAGCTCGCATGATAAGTCTCGCAGGTCGCCTCCATGACTTGGGCAAAGTTGCCATACCCGATGCCATACTACAGAAGCCCGCTCCCCTGACAGAGGAAGAGTGGAAATTAATGCGTACACATCCCATCATAGGAGCCGATGTGGTGAGCCGTATGCCCAGCTTGCGCGTACTGGCCCCTATCATTCGCAGTCATCACGAACGCTGGGACGGCCATGGCTATCCAGATCAGCTTTCAGGCGAAGCTATTCCTCTCGGCGCACGCATCATCGCTGTTGTCGATGCCTATAGTGCCATGACCACCAATCGTCCCTACCGCAAAGCCCATAATCCCGCTTGGGCATTGCGCGAACTGCAACGCTGTGCCGGTACCCAATTCGATCCACAGGTTGTAGCAGCCCTGGAACTCATGCTGAGCGCAGACCTGGCTCCAGCTATCAGCGTGGCATAAGGATCGCCGCTTACAAAATACGCAGATTTACCAGCACTGCCAACACAATCACAATCACAATCACCACCGCTACAGCAATCAAGAAATAGGTATTGCGGCGTCCCAGGCTAATATTGCGTGGCCCGGTCGCCGCCACCTTCTTGACCTCCTGTCGACGCTCCTCTATCCGTCTCCTTCTCTTCTCCAGCTTCTTCCTCCGCTGCTCTACCGCCGAATTTTTATTCTGATCAGGAGCGGTCCCCAGGTGTTCCATGCGTCGACGCATATCGCGGTTCATGCTCTCATACTGCTGCTGTTGTGGATTATTGGTAGTACCAACCTGCTTCGGCTGGGTAGCCTTCGCCCCCGGCAGCGCTGTCCCGCCAACCCGTGGACGATTGCTTCTGCCTGCCATCTTATTACCTTTTACAGCACTCACTGGACGCGAAGGTGTAACCATCGCATCACGCTGTCCCGTACCTGTATCCTTTTTGTTTGTCTCACCCTTGGGCCCCTGCTTATTTATCTTCGCCATGATTGTTCTATCCTCCCAGCTTAAACCTTTGTGAGCGTTCAATCATAGATTTTCTCTCTCGATCAGCATTCTAGCAATCTTTGCCGCCTCTTCTTTATCGTCTGGCGACAACACACCATCGATCACTAACCCCAGCAAATGATCTTTAATGGGCCGCAACCATGGCCCCGGTGGACGGTCAAACATCTTCATCAATTCGTTACCATCCAACGGACTCTTCAGCGGCACCCGTTCGGCCTCCTCTTTCAATCGCTGGCAGCGTTCTTCTAGCTCGCTCACCCTTGCCGTCGCTCGCGAAACCTTCTCGGCCCGATAGCTGGTAATATCAGCTCGCGACAAATCCAACAGATCGGGCAATACATCCCCGCTATCCAGCATCAGCCGCCGTACCGCTCCATCCGTCCAATCATGAGTATAGGCATTGGCTCGCATATGCAGGCGCACGATGCGCGACACTTTTTCAATAAAATCGCGATCACAATGCAAGCGTTTCAAAATATCCCGTGCCATGTACGCCCCTACATCCTCATGCCCAAAGAAATGCACCTTATTATCCTCAACACTCTTCGTGCGCGGCTTGGCAATGTCATGCAACAATGCACTCCAACGTGTCACTAACCGTGGCGACGAACGTTCCACCACTCGCAACACATGCACATACACATCCTTCGAGGAAACCGTCCGCGTTGGCTGCTGGCTCACTCCGCGCAGTTCCAGCACCTCGGGCACAATCCACTGCATCAAGCCCAACTCCACCAGCAGATCCAACCCCTTCGCCGGATGGGGCGACACTAATAACTTATTCATCTCGTCACGGATGCGCTCGCGGCTGATCTTCTGCAACTTATCTGCCTGTCGTATCATCGAACGCCGCGTCTCCGCCTCAATCGTAAAGTCCAACTGTGCCGCAAAACGCACCGCCCGCAGCAAGCGCAACGGGTCCTCATCAAACCGCTTATCTGGCTCGTTGCCCACCGCCCGCAAAATATGCGCCTCCAAATCCTGCCGCCCCCCAAACAGATCGATAATATGCCCATTGAGTGGATCGCGTGCCATCGCATTGATCGTAAAATCCCGTCGCAGCAGATCATCCTCCAACTTCGTCCCAAAGCACACCTCCGGCTTACGCGACTCCGGATTATACTGCTCGCTCCTAAACGTCGTAATCTCGATAATATCCGACCCATAGTGCAGCCGCACCGTGCCAAACCGCTCCCCCACCAGAACCATCGCACTCGGCTGTGTCGGAGCCACGATCTGCTTAATCTCATCCGGTCGAGCATCCGTCGCCATATCCGCATCCGTCCCCTGCTCCCGATGCAGCAGCACATCCCGTACCGTCCCTCCCACCATATATAATTGTTTATGCTGTGCGCGAAACGCCTCCGCCAGCGTGGTAATAATATCCAGCATGCAAGTATCTATATCCACTACAAATGGAGACCTACCCCCAAAGGCAAGCACTCCCCTTTGTCTTTCTTGATGATAATGGGACTATTATCGCATATTTACGCAATCTTTTATAGTACCCCACACGAAGAGAGACTGACCCACGTGGCCAGGGATGGCAAAACTCTACGCGGAACGCTCGGACACGAGCGAGAGGGACAGCCCTCGGTTCACCCGTTATCCCTTGTATCGCGTGTCAAAGTGGGATCGTCTTGACGCAACGAGCCGTCCAGAGCCCGCGAAAATGAGATCAGTGCCGCTGCGGCACTGGTCCACCCGGCCTTGGTGAAAGGACGCATCATCAGTACCGATGCCATGCATACACAAAAGACCTGGTGCGCCTGTGTGCATGGGTATAAGGGGTATGACCTGCCTCTCGTGAAAAAGAATCAGCCCAGATGTATGAGAACCTGGTGGATTTCTTTGACGATCCCCAGGACTCGCAAGAGGAGTGGCAGGACGCCAAAAGCGTACACAAAGGGCACGGGAGCCTCGCGCATCCACGAACTGTGGGCCAGTAAGCAGATGAATGCCTGGTTTGAGACCGAGTGGGCTGGGGTGGCACAAGTCTTTCGCTTACGACGAGATGTCAAAGAAGGAGACAAAGAACGTGAGGAGAGAGTTTATGGATTGACTAATCTGCCACGCCACAAAGCCAACGCCTCGCGCCTGCTGGCCTTGCAACAAGCCCATTGGCGCATCGAAAATCGACTTCATTGGCGCCGTGATGTCACAGATAGCGGGAAGATGCATGCCAGGTCCGAATTCCCGGTGCTCCTCAAGCTTTGGCGGCACTCAATGGGGGGGTCCTCGCTTTAATGGATTGGTTGCAGGTTCGCAATGTGGCTTCTCAGATGCGCCATTTTTGTGCGCATCCCTTGGAAGCCTTGCATTTCCTGTGTGGCACGCTTTCACGGTAATACGGGTACACCAAAAAGCCCTGACTCTCTAAACTACATCTTGTGTTTGAAGCTCATCATGTGATACAACATGTGGTAGGTAAATAAAAAAAATCTAAAGATAGAGGGCATCAAGTCAGGAACCCCGGGCTCAAGCCCTGATTCTTACCCACATTTCACAAATGGATTTTGTGAAATGGCCTATGAAGCCCGCGTCATATCGCAGGTGTATCACACCTTCTACCATCTCGTTCCGCTCTACAAGCGAGCCAAAAAAGATGTGGGTAAGAATCAGGCGGGGTTCCGCTGGACACAAAGTGAGCAGTGCGTATATCCTCGTTCGTGTAGCCACAGCGGCGGCCAGACGAGAAAAGGCTTGGGCTCCCGTAGCGATGGCCGTAGTTGTAGCCCCAAGCCGAAAAATTCTCTACGAGTCGAATTTACTCTGGCCCTCAAATGTTCTTAAACAACTGGCTCACTTTGCAGCGAAACCCTGGCAGCAGCGGACTTTCCAGTACATCAGTCTCGTCAAGTGTCCTATTCAGCGTCAATACCGCATCTTCGCGTCGATAGATTTCAAGGCTTCGCTCTCGCCAATTCACGATCCAATATTCTTTTACGTTGCGCCGTGAATACAATTTGAGCTTGATTTCCCGGTCACGACGCTCATTTTCTGAACCAGGAGAAAGGGCTTCAACCACAATTTCAGGAGAGGCATGTAGCTTTCTATCTGCCTGTAACGCGGTTCTCAATCGTTCATGACTAATCCACACCACATCAGGAACAACATTGTTATCATCAGTAAAAATGATACCGGGCGCAAGATTGACCAGACCAAGCTGCGATTGTTCACTCCAGGCTTGAAGTAGGGAAGCCAACTGAAAGCAAACTAATTGATGTTCCCAATCCGGTTGTTTTGCCACGTACAACTCTCCATCAATAATCTCGTATCGACTACCGTCTTCTGGCAATAATTCCAGGTCATGTAAAGTCCAGCGTAGTGTCTTCATGGTTGCTCTTTCTGCTTCTGATACTAGTCTCAACGTTCCTTTTTTCGATCTTCAACAAGCATTGGCTACATTGTAACATATCTCATGAAGAAAGTCCCAAGTAGCATGAACGCTATTCAGAGCGGTGGCAAAAAACTTGCACATCGGGTTAGCTATGCATTGCCCTACTTACTGGATAATGGTACATTCTTATCGCGGCACATTTTCAAGAGCAATGGCTAGAACGCCTACAGCGTCTCTCGCCCGACTTGCACATTACCTTGCATCCCGTTCGCCATGATCAACCACTTCCGGACTCAGCATGGCAAGATGTCGAGGTAGCATATACCTTTAGCCAGTATTTGCCCCTTCCTGAACAGGCTCCGCATCTGCGCTGGGTGCAACTCTACTCGGCGGGAGCAGATCTTGTACTGCATCATCCCCTTTACCAACAAACTTCTGTAAGCTTCACCACCGTGAGTGGTATTCATGCTGTGTCGATTGGGGAATATGTGCTGACCGTGATGCTGGCGTGGTTTCATCGTCTCCCATTACTGCTAAGCTGGCAGCAGCAAGCACGCTGGCGACACCTTGAACGTTCTGCTGAGTTCAAGCCTGAAGAGTTGCGTGATAAGACCATCGGCATTGTGGGCTATGGCAGCATAGGACGCGAGGTGGCACGGCTCGCTCGTACTTTCGGAATACGCATCCTGGCAATGCAGCGTAGTAGCGATCATCGTGATACCGGCTTCATTCTCCCTGGTGTCGGCGACCCCGATGGAAGCATACCGGAACGCTACTATACCTTCGAGCAACTGCACACGATGCTCCACGAGTGCGATGTCGTGATGATAGGCGTGCCGCTCACAGAGCAGACACATCATCTCTTTAATCAGGCAGCATTTCAAGCGATGAAACCCACCTCCTTCCTCATCAATATTGCGCGTGGCGATGTATGCGACGAAGATGCTTTAATCCATGCACTGGCAGAGAAGCAGATTGCCGGAGCCGCACTCGATGTTGTACACACGGAACCACTTCCCGCCGACAGCCCCTTATGGAAGCTGCCCAACGTCATCATCACTCCCCACATTAGTGGACTTAGCTTGCATTATGATGAACGGGCAGCTATGGTCTTTGAGGAAAATCTGCGCCACTACTTGCAGGGCCAGCCACTCTACAATCTCGTGGAGAAAGCACGTGGCTATTAAGGTTACAGTACATGATCTCCAATGATTTGCCTCAAGGCATGATAGAGAACACGATCTCGCTGACGCTTGGTCATCCAGACCCGGCGACGCTCATGACACCTGAGCTACGCGACGCTATGCAACACGTCATAAGCTCCCCTCAAGCCTATAGAACACTTCAGTATGGGCCAGAGCAAGGAACGCAAAGCCTGATCGACCTTCTCGTCGAAAAAATCAATCGTGAACAGGGACTCGCTATTTCGTCCGCTAACCTCATGGTCGTGGCAGGCTCGACACATGCCGTAGACATGCTCGCCCGGCTGTATGCCCGACCAAAGGGAACGGTACTGGTTGAGGCACCGACCTACGTGGATGCGATACACATTTTTCGCGATCAGCAGATCGAGTTGTGCTCAATCCCCATGGACGAAGATGGCCTCATTCCCAGCGAATTAGAAAAACAAGTGGTACAGCTACACGCAAACGGCACATTCCCCAGCTTCCTCTACACTATCCCAAATTTTCATAATCCGACAGGCAGCACCTTACCTGAAACAC
>WNGR01000950.1_pt1 | contig 32520 bp, 24 predicted proteins | sample 5407581 | NCBI WGS metagenome assembly WNGR01 (sample SAMN13153383, study PRJNA577476) | soil metagenome | isolation source: 80 cm soil or saprolite under Garry oak tree replicate 2 | place: USA:California | collected 2016-06-15
CCAGCAGCCGGTCGTGGTCGCCAAGGTCCTCGTGTCCGATCTCATCGCATGGGACGCCCTCATCACGGGAGTTCCCACCGTCGACTCCCCCGATCTCCAGACCATGAAGGACCTGCTCGATGGGCTCCGCAAATTACAGTTCTCCGATACCGATGATTCCAACAGCGAGGATCCCGACCGCGGCGAAGATTCTGGTCGCGGGGGGCTTCGCGGTGGGTAAGACCACCCTCGTCAAGGCGGTGAGCGAGATCGAGCCGTTGACGACGGAGGAGAACCTCACCGTCGCCGGTATCGGCACCGACAGCCTGGACGGTGTCGAGTCCAAGTCGACCACCACGGTGGCGCTGGACTTCGGTCGCATGACGTTCACCGAGCAGAACCTCGTGCTGTACCTGTTCGGCACGCCCGGCCAGGACCGCTACTGGTTCATGTGGGACGAGCTGTCCAGGGGCACGCTGGGCGCGGTCGTGCTCGTCGACACGCGCCGGCTGCCGGCCTGCTTTCCCGCCCTGGAGTTCTTCGAACAGCGCGGCATCGAGTACGTGGTGGCCGTCAACCAGTTCGACGGCGGTTTCCGCTACACGCGCGAAGAAGTGCGCGACGCCCTCACCATCAGGGACCAGGTGCCGATCGTCATGTGCGACGCCCGCAACACCCGATCCGCGACCACCGTGCTGATCAGCCTGATCGAACACGTACTTCTCGCCGTCACTTCCCGTTCTGTGTAATCCGCCACAGTGTGAACCGCCTCAGATTCCGGAGCTTGTGATGTCTCTTGACCCAACCCTCCGTCCGCACGCGGGCTCGGTCGTCGACGACCGCCTGATCACCGCGCCACACGACCCCGACGCCCCGCATCGCATGGCGCGACTGCGGGAGCTGGGCGTGGAAGCCCGTCCCTACGCCGAGTTCGACGAGTTGGCGCGCCGGCTGGCGCACGACGTCGGCGCGCCGGAGGGTTACGCGATGGTCAACTTCGTCGGCCCGGACCAGCAGTACTTCGCCGGCCTGTACGCACCGGGCGCGTCCAACGCGGCCGAGCAGGCCGCCGCGGCTGCCGCGTCGGCCCAGCCCGGCCGGGTGATGGGTCTGGACCACGGCTTCTGCCCGCACGTTGTGTTGGGGCACAAGACATGGGCGCTGCGCGACGTCCGCGACTATCCCCGGTTCAACAGCAACCCGGTCGTCGACGAACTGGGCATCTACTCCTACCTCGGTACCCCGCTGCTGGACCGCAACGGCGCGGCGCTGGGCACGATGTGTGTGGTGGCAACGGAAGCACAACCGTGGGACCGGGTGGGCGTGCAGACTATCAAGGCGGCGGCCGAGGAAGTGGTGCAGCGCATCTACCACCGCGCCGGGCTCAGCTGAGCAGCGCCATATCCGTCCGGAGCACGTCCGCGAGCCGCTCCGACCACTGCTGGCCCTTGGCCGTACCGAGGCCCATTTCGGCCAGGCGCAACCGTTGGATCTCCGACGTGCCGGCCGGGGCCACGATGTGGTGGGCGTCGCGCAGGTAGCGCTGGACGGGCAGCGCGGCGTCCAGACCGATCGCGCCGTGCACGTCCAGTGCGGTTCGGGCGGAGTCGATCGCGTACTCCACGTTGACCAGCTTCGCGTTCATCAGTTCGGCGTCACACGGCAGTCCCGCGTCGAGCAGGTGCGCCGCGTGGTAGGCCGCCAGTCGCGCGGTCATCAGGCGGGACAGCATCTCGCCGAGTTTCTGTTTGACGGTCGACACTTCGTGCAGTGGCTGGCCGTAGCGGCGCTGGCTGTGCGTGAAGTCCATGGTGTCGGCCACGGTCGCCCAGTGAATACCCAGAGACACCGCCGTCAGGTTCGGTCGGCCATATAACACACTGGAGGAGTAAGCGACTTCCAGTCCGTCACCCTCCGCGCCCAACATGTTCGCGGCCGGCACGCGGCAGTTGTCGAAGATCAGCTCACCGAAACTGAATCCGTGCAGCCCCATCGAGGGATGGTGCTCGGCCACCGAGAGACCGGGACGGCTGGACTCGACGAGAAAGGCGGACAGCCCACGTGACCCGGGTTTGCCGGTGCGGACGACGACTCCGTGCAGGTCACCGACGTGCGAGTTGCCGACGAACACCTTGCGCCCGTTGAGGATGTAGTCGTCGCCGTCCCGCTCGGCCGTCGACGCCATGCCCAGCACGTGACCACCCGATTCGGGCTCGGTGACCGCGATGGTGGGCAGGCAGCGACCGGCGGCGATGGCCGGTAACCAGGTCTTCTTCTGTTCGTCGTTGCCGAAGTGCACGATCTTCGCCACGCCGAGTTGGGAGGCCTGCACCATGGCGCCCATGGCGCCGCTGACCCGCGACAACTCCTCGATGATGATGGTCTTGGCCAAATGGCCCAGCCCCATGCCGCCGTGTTCCGGATCGATGGTGACGCCGATCCAGCCCTGCTCCGCGATCAGCCGGGAGAGTTCGTACTGAACAGCCCTGGTAGCTTCCATTTCCGGCACCCGGGGGACCACTTCGGTGGCCGCGAAACGACGCACGGCGGCCCGTAACGAATCGTGGCGCTCAGTCGTGAAGTAACCCTCGGCCGGGGCGGCCAGGTCCATGATCACTCCTTGTGCACCCGTACCTTCTGGTTACCTACAGTCACAGAGGTTATACGGTAGTCAGCTTACGAGGTACCACCTAAATGGTGACCTTGCACCCAGTCACGGGTTGTGGTCATGGTGATTGGTCTCATCCAATCGGTTGGGCCTACTTCATAGCTTTCGTTCAGGTGCCGTTGTTCCGGATCGTCTCGGCTCGTGGGGCCTCAGGGACAAAAGCATCAAATCGGGCCTGTCCTCACGTCCACTGTGGACCTGCCCATGATGGGCAGGTCCACAGTGGAGGAATACTGTCAGTGTCCCTGGTCGACGGTGCTGCTACTCGCGCCCGATTTCGGACCGCCGGACACGATGCCGCCGTCGGGCGGCGGTGGCGGCATGCTCACGCAGTTGGGTACCGGGCCCTTGACCAGAGCCAGCGCAAACGTTATCCCCCTTGGCAAACTGCTCATGGCCACCAGTGCGGTCTCGCCGGCCGGCACGCCCCGCACGTCCACCGTGATCGAACCACCCTTGGTCATGTCCACCGACGCGCGGGTGTCCTGGTGCGTTCCGGTGACGTGCGGCAGCGAGGTGATGGACACGCAGCCGGGCCGCACCGGCACCACGACCACCGGCTCGCCCAAGTTGTGCAGCTTGTCGTTGGCCCCGGCAACGCCGCTCAACTGGTTGATCGAAACGGTGACCGTGCCGTCCGTGTTCTGCGTTACCGCATAGGCGGGGGTGCCGCCGCCCAGCACCACGACACCGGCGGTGATCGCGCCTGCCATGCCGACCGTACCGGCGGCCAGCCAGACCGGACGGGGAACAGCGCGCCGGGCTCGTGCCGCCGGCAGCTCGATGCTGTCCAGCGTCGGCCGGAACTCCTGCATCAGATCATCGAAAAGCTGGTCCGCGAACTTAGTCATTGCCGTCTCCCCTTGTCTTGCGTAGCCGGGCCCTCGCCCGCATCAGTCGCATGCGCACCGCGCCGGCCGACAGGCCGAGCACGGCGGCCGCCTCCGTGGCCCGCAGGCCCGCGATGTCGACCAGTTCGACCACGGTGCGGTCCAGCGTGGGCAGTGTGGTCAGCTCGGTGACCAATCGTCGGCCGTCGCGCTCCGCGTCGATCCGGTCCACCAGTTCTTCGACCTGGTCGGAGGCCAGTTCTCGGCGGCCGGCCAGGCGTAGCACCTTGTCCCGCTGTTGGCTGTGCGCGGCGCAGTGCGCCGCGTACACCCGTCGTGCGATGCCGAACACCCAGGCACGTGCGGTGCCCAGGAGCGGGTCGAAGGTGCCGAAAGACATGATCACCTGGACGAAGGTGTCCGCGGTCAGATCCGCCACCGTCTGCGGATCGGCGCTGCGCCGCGCGAAGAACGCGGTCACCACGTCCACATGGGACCGATAGAGCCGCTCGAACTCGGCGGCCGCGGCACCGCAGGCCGCCCGCGCCCGGCGTTCCGGCGGGTGTAGTGCCGATGGGTGTAGTGGTTGTGCTGTCGTCTCGCTCACGCACCTAGTTGCCGATGAGCCGGAATTGTGTCACGCGACCTGGACATACCGGGCAGGTGTTTAGACTGTGATGATCTGGAAGCGCTCTCAATCGCCCAGTTCGTGCCGGTTCCGCAACTCGAATCCGGTCGAACGCGGCATCACGTTGTGGGCACAGGGTTAACGACAAGTTACGCTGATCCCTTCCCTCGACCAGCTAGATCGGTCTAGTGTCTTTGGTGTGAGAGCGCTCTCATATGTGCCTACCTGGGGTTTCCCCGCCCATGGGTTCCTCTGCCTGGAGGTGTCACCGTATGAATCGGAGCCTTGAGCGACCGGCGCGCCGCCGGTTGCGTTGGCGTGCCGTGCTGATCACGCTCGCGGTCGCCGCATCCCTTGTCCTGTCCGTCGTCAGCTTCGGTGGCGGGGCCGCTGCGGCCTCGTCGGACTACACCCAGAGCATCGCGTCGCTGAACGCGACGCAGGCCCAGATCTCGTTCACGCCGACGACGCCCGCCCTCTACGTCGACGTCCACTACCTGATCAACGGGGCCGGTCAGCAGAACTTCCGGATGACCAACAACGCCGGCACCTGGCAGCAGACCGTCAGCTCGCTGGTGACCGGCACCGTGCTGGAATACTGGTTCACCTACGAGAAGAGCGGCCCACAGTTCGACACGCCGCACTTCACGTTCACCCAGGGCGGCAGCGGTGGTGGTGGCGGTCCTAGTTCGGTCGCGACACCGACCTTCGGCCTCGCCGCCGGCGTGTACCAGGTGGCCCAGTCGGTTGCGCTCGCGGACAGCACGGCCGGTGCCAGCATCCGGTACACAGTGGACGGTTCGACGCCGACGGCCACGTCCACGCTCTACACCGGCCCGATCAGGATCGCGGCCACGACGACGATCAACGCGGTCGGCATCGCGAGCGGTCTGACGAACTCCGCGGTCGCCAGCGCGACGTACACGATCGGCACCGCGGCGACGTGCACGCAGTCCAACACGCCGAACTTCGGTCCGAACGTGCACATCTTCGACCCGACCATGTCCGCCGCGACGATCCAGGCGCAGCTCGACGCCGACTTCAACGCGCAGAAGGACACGCTCACGGCCCAGTTCGCCGAGCGGCGGGTGGCGGAACTGTTCAAGCCGGGCACCTACCCGGTCAACGACAATGTCGGCTTCTACACCTCGATCGCCGGTCTGGGCCAGAACCCGGACGACGTGACGATCAACGGTAACGTCACGGTCGACGCGTTCAACGCGTCCGACAACGGCGTCGCGCTGCAGAACTTCTGGCGGTCGGCGGAGAACTTCGCCATCAACCCGGGCGGCGGCACCGACCGCTGGGCGGTGGCGCAGGCCGCGCCGTTCCGCCGGATCGACGTGCACGGTGGCCTCGCGCTCTACCCGGCCAGCTTCGGCTTCGCCAGCGGTGGCTACATCGCCGACACGAAGGTCTCCGGTCAGGTCGCGTCCATCTCGCAGCAGCAGTGGTACACCCGCGACAGCAGCCTCGGCAGCTGGGCGGGCGGCGTGTGGAACATGGTGTTCTCGGGTACCACCGGTGCCCCGGCCAACACGTTCCCGAACCCGCCGGAGACCACGCTGGGCACCACGCCGGTCTCCCGTGACGTGCCGTACCTGTTCATCGACAGCACCGGCAACTACCACGTGTTCGAGCCCTCGTTGCGCACCAACGCCTCCGGCCCGAGCTGGGCCAACGGCAGTACACCGGGCACCTCGGTCCCGATGAGCCAGTTCTACGTGGTGAAGGCAGGCGACACCTCGGCGACCATCAACGCCGCGTTGTCGTCGGGCTGCAACCTGTTCTTCACGCCGGGCGTCTACCACCTCAACCAGACGCTCAACGTGACGAAGGCCAACACCGTCGTCCTCGGCGTCGGCTACCCGACGCTGGTCCCGGACAACGGGGTCAACGCCATGCAGGTCGCCGACGTCGACGGCGTCCGGCTCAAGGGCCTGCTGTTCGACGCGGGCACGACCAACTCGGCCGCACTGCTGACGGTGGGTTCCGCTGGTTCGTCCGTGAGCCACGCGGCCAACCCGACGACCATTCAGGACGTGTTCTTCCGTGTCGGCGGCGAGAACGCGGGCAAGGCGACGGCGAGCCTGATCGTCAACAGCAATGACACGATCATCGACCACATCTGGGCCTGGCGTGCCGACCACGGCAACGCGGGCACGGTCGGCTGGACGGTCAACACGGCTGACAACGGCCTGATCGTCAACGGCAACAACGTCGAGGCGACTGGCCTGTTCGTCGAGCACTACCAGAAGTACGAGGTCACCTGGAACGGCAACGGCGGCAAGACGATCTTCTTCCAGAACGAGATGCCGTACGACCCACCGAACCAGGCGGCGTGGAACAGTCCGGCCGGCGTGAACGGCTATGCCGCGTACAAGGTCGCCGACAACGTCACCACGCACGAGGGATGGGGATTGGGGAGTTACAACTTCTTCAACGTCAATCCCTCGGTGACCAGTTTCCACGCGTTCGAGGTACCCAACACCCCGGGCGTGAAGTTCCACGACCTGTTGACCGTGTCACTGAATTTCATGGGCACGATCACGCACATCATCAACAACACCGGCGCGACAACGCCTTCGGGCACCGTGCCGAGCAACCTGGTGAGTTTCCCTTGATCTGACCGCGATCCAAGGGAAAGACGTCGGGCCGGGCACATTGCCCGGCCCGACGTCTCATCGGCGTACGGTGCGCGGGCCGAGCACGCTCGCGCCGATCGCGCTCACCCGGTGGCGCAGTTCCCGGTCCGCGGTGATGACCACGGTCGGCCGGTCGGCGCCCTCGGTGCGGACGAGGTCCACGATCGCGTCGTCACCGGAGCCGGCTGCGACGACCACGCGTACCTGGTCGGTGCCGCGGACCTTGCTGGCACGACCCTCGACCACGAGCACGACCTCCCATGGCGGCTCCGGTGCGCCGGTGCCGGGCAGCCCGTCGGTGGCCAGCGTGGCCAGGTTGTCGCGCAGTCGTTCGGTGGCACCGGCCCGGTCGCGCCACCAGCCGTCGGGCACCGAGCCGACCACGTTGGCCGAGTCGATGATCACCAGCGGCGGCGTCACGTCCGGTCCAGCCGTGGGAAGACGACCTCACGGAGCACCAACAGCAGGGCAGCGGCCACCGGGATGGCCACGAGCGCGCCGATGATGCCGAGCAGGACCCCGCCCAATAAGACCGCGACCACGGTGACCAGCGACGGCACCTTCAGCACCGTACCGATGATCTTGGGCACCAGGAAGTAGTCCTCGGCGAACCGGTAGGCGATGAAGTAGCCGACGGTGGCGATCGCCACCGGCAGCGACACGGTCAGGGACACGAGAGCCACGATCGCACCACCGATCGACGAGCCGACGACCGGTACCAGGTCCAGCACGGCGACCAGGATCGACAGCAGCAAGGGATAAGGAACCTGGAAGATCAACAGCCAGACCAGCGTGAGTATGCCGGAGATCAGCGAGGTCGCCAGGTTGCCCAACACGTAGCCGCCGACCTTCGCGAAGATCTCGTCGCCGATCAGGATCGCCCGTGGCCGGCGGGAGTGCGGGATCAGCCGGTAGATCAGACGCCGGATGCGCGGTAGATCGGCCAGGAAGTAGACGGTCAGCACGGCGACGATGAACGTGTTGCTCAGCGCGCTGAGCACGGCAGCGCCGGCCCCGAGCACCCCGTTCACCACGCCGGAGTTCTGGCCGTTGAGCAGTTGTTGCAGCCGCTGCTCGACGTGGAAGCGGTCGTTGAGCTGGCCCAGCAGCGAGCTGTGGTCCTGGAGGGTGTGCAGATATTGCGGCACGTTGTGCGCCAGCGTGGTGGCCTGCGCGACGACGACCGGGATCGCCGCCGCCAGGAAGCCGCCGACGGCCGCGACCAGCACCAGCATCACGGTGATCACCGCGGCCCACCGAGGAAACCGCCCCCGCACCAGCCAGGACACCGCGGGTTCCAACCCGATGGCGATGAACAGTGCCAACCCGATCAGGACGAGCACGTCACGCGCGGTCACCACGAGCTGGAACGTCAAGTAGGTGACTGCGACGCCTGCCGCGCCGTACAGCCCCATGAAGAAGGGAGACCGGCGGTTGAGCGGCTTACCCGGCTGGCCCAAGGGCTGCTCATCGGTGCTGATCCGCGCGGCCACCGCCTCGGCCTCGGCGACCGGCCCCTCCTGGTCCGCTTCCGATGGTTCCTGCATGGTGCGACCGTCCTCTCCGACCGCGAGACTAGAGGCATGGCCAACCTGGACGAGTACCGGCAGCGCCGGGACGCCGCGCGCACCCCGGAGCCGGTCCCGGCCGAGGGTCCGCTGCCGCACGGCGACGACGACGTGTTCGTCGTCCAGGAACACCACGCCCGCGCGCTGCACTACGACGTACGTCTGGAGCGCGGCGGCGTACTGGTGTCCTGGGCGGTGCCCAAGGGCCTGCTGATGCCCCCCGGCGCCGTGCGGCTCGCGGTGCACACCGAGGACCACCCGATGGAGTACGCCACGTTCGAGGGAGACATCCCACGCGGTGAATACGGCGGCGGCAAGGTCACCATCTGGGACCGGGGCCGCTACGACACGCTGAAATGGACCGACGACGAGGTCCAGGTCGAGTTCCACGGGCAGCGCGTGCAGGGCAGGTATGTGTTCTTCCACAAGGGCGACTCGCGCGACTGGATGGTCCGCAGGACCGGTGTCCGCGCCACGCCTTCGGTGCCGGTGGAGGTGGCGGTCGACGGGCGTCGGCTGCGGCTGACCGACCTGGACAAGGTGTTCTACCCGTCGACCGGGTTCACCAAGGCCGAAGTGATCGACTACTACCGGCGGGTGGCCCCGGTCATGCTGCCGCACCTGGCCGGTCGACCGGTGCGGCTGCGCCGTTACCCCGACGGCGTGGCCGGTCAGTCGTTCTACGAGAAGAACGTCGCCCGCCACGCCCCGGACTGGGTGCGCACGGCGACCACCGACTCCGTCGTCATCGACGACCTGCCGACACTGGTGTGGGCGGTGAACCTGGCGGCGCTGGAACTGCACGTCCCGCAGCGGCCCGACATCGTGGTGTTCGACCTGGATCCGGGCGCGCCGGCCACGATCGTCGAATGCTGCCGGGTCGCCAAGCTGATTCGGCCGATTCTGGATGAGGACGGTCTGGTCGGGTACCCGAAGACCAGCGGCGGCAAGGGTTTGCAGCTGTATGTTCCGGTTGGGGTGTCAGAGGCTGTGCGGTATGCCAAGGCGGTCGCGCGCCGTCTGGCCCGCGAGCATCCCGACCAGGTGGTGGCGGTGATGGCCAGGGCCCGGCGTGCCGGCAAGGTGTTCATCGACTGGAGCCAGAACAACCCGGCCAAGACCACGGTCGCGCCCTACTCGCTACGGGCCCGCGAGCAACCGACGGTGTCCACACCGGTGACCTGGCAGGAGGTCGCCGACTGCCGACGGCCCGAAGACCTGGTGTTCATCACGCCGGACGTGCTCACCCGGATTGAGGAACGCGGCGACCTGCTGGCCGACCTGCTCGGTGACGAGAGGAACACACGTGAGTCCTGACGTGCCAACGATCCGGTCCGTCCAACCTGGACGGTCGCGGTCCACGTGAACACGGAGACCGTGGACGCCGTGGTCATCGGCGCCGGACCGAACGGCCTGGTCGCCGCGAACCTGCTGGCCGACGCCGGTTGGGACGTGCTCGTGCTGGAGGCCGCCGCGCAACCGGGCGGCGCGGTCAAAACCGCCGAGCTGATCGAGCCCGGTTTCCGCAGTGACCTGTTCAGCGCGTTCTACCCGCTGGGCATGGCATCGCCGATCCTGCGGGCGCTGCGCCTGGAAGAGCACGGCCTGCGCTGGGTGCACGCGCCCGCCGTGCTCGCTCACGTCCTGCCCGACGACCGGTGCGCGGTACTCTCCCGCGACCTGGACCGGACCGCCGCGTCGGTCGCGTCGTTCGCGCCCGCCGACGGTGACGCGTGGCGGGAAGAGTTCGCCCGCTGGGTCAACATCCGCGACGAGTTGCTGCACGCGTTGTTCAGTCCGTTCCCGCCGGTCCGCTCGGGCGTCCAACTGGCCAGGAAACTCGGTGTGTCCGACGGGCTGCGGCTGGCGCGGATGCTGACCATGCCGGCCAAGGACTTCGGCGACGAACGGTTTGCCGGTGACGGCGCGCGGCTGCTGCTGGGCGGCAACGCCCTGCACTCCGATCTGGGACCTGGGCAGTCCGGCAGCGCCGTGTTCGGCTGGCTGTTGTGCATGCTGGGCCAGGAGATCGGGTTCCCCGTGCCGGCCGGCGGTGCCGGTGAGCTGACGGCGGCGCTGGTGCGCAGGCTGACGGCGCGTGGCGGGCGGCTGGAATGCGGCCGGGAGGTCACGAAAGTACTGGTCGCGGGTGGGCAGGCGGTCGGGGTCGCGGACGCGGGTGGCGGGTTGGTCCGGGCGCGGCGCGCGGTGCTGGCGACGGTGCCGGCGCCGACCCTGTACCAGGAACTTGTCGCGGCCGAGCACCTGCCGGCGCGACTGCTCGCGGACCTGCGGGGTTTCCACTGGGACGACGGCACGTTCAAGGTCGACTGGGCACTGTCGCGGCCGATTCCGTGGCGCAACCCGGCCGCCGGGCAGGCCGGCACGGTGCACCTGGACTCGGATCTGGCCGACATGGCCGAGTTCGGCTCGACGCTGGCCGCCGGCCGGCTGTCCGAGCGGCCGTTCCTCTTACTGGGCCAGATGACCACAGCGGACCCCACACGCTCACCGGCGGGCACCGAGTCGGCCTGGGCCTACACGCACGTGCCGCGCGGCCATCGCTGGGACCACGACGAGACCCTTCGTTACGCCGACCGTATCCAGGAGATCATCGAGCGCCACGCACCCGGTTTCACGTCCGCCATCCGTGGCCGGTACGTGGCGAGTCCCGATGATCTGCAGTGCCGCGATCGCAATCTCGTCGGTGGCGCGCTGAACGGGGGCACCTCCGCGATCCACCAGCAACTGGTCTTCCGCCCACTGCCCGGCCTCGGCCGCGCCGACACACCGATCGACCGGCTCTACCTGGCCGGGGCGTCGGCGCATCCGGGCGGTGCCGTGCACGGTGGACCCGGTGCGAACGCCGCGCGTGCCGCGTTGGCCCGCAACGCCGTGGGCGGTGCCGTGTACGGGCGCGCGATGCGCACCTTGCACGACCTGATCTATCGCTGACGTGGGCGACTTGGCCAAGTAGGCTCAGTATGTCGCTGGTACACCATATATGAGGGGCAGACATGCGGTTCGCGATCAAGACCCGGCCGGAGCACACCACGTGGGCGCGGATCCGCGAGGTGTGGATCGCGGCGGACGAGTTCGACGTGTTCGAGTCGGTGTGGAACTGGGACCACTTCTATCCGCTGACCGGTGATCCGGCCGGCTCCAATCTCGAGGCCTGGTCGATGCTGGCAGCCTTGGCCGAGGCCACCAGCCGGATCCGGATCGGCTGCCAGGTGAGCGGGATGATCTACCGGCATCCCGCGCTGCTGGCGAACATCGCGGCCACCGTGGACGTCATCTCCGACGGCCGGCTGGAACTGGGGCTCGGCGCGGGATGGAACCAGCAGGAGTGCGACGCGTTGGGCATCGACCTGCCGCCGTTGCGCGAGCGGTTCGACCGGTTCGACGAGGGCGTGCAGGCCATCATCGCGTTGCTGTCCCAGCCGGTCACCTCGTTCGACGGCAAGTACGTGCGGCTGACCGACGCGTTCTGCGAACCGAAGCCGGTGCAGCGGCCGCATCCGCCGATCACCATCGGCGGCAAGGGTCCTCGCCGCACGCTGGGTGCGGTGGCGCGGTGGGCGCAGCAGTGGAACGCGATCAGTTCGGACGCGGCGGAATGGTCCGGTCTCAAGGAGATTCTGGTCGAACGTTGTGGCGAGGTCGGTCGTGATCCGGCGGAGATCACGTGCTCGGTGAACGTGCGTATCGACCCGGCTGCCGAGTTGGCCGTGGTGCTCGACCAGATCGGGCCGTATGTGGACGCCGGGGTTGACTTGATCGTGCTGAATCTGCCGGTGGACACCGATCCGGCCATCCTGGCGCCGCTGGCCGAACTGGTCGCGCCCCTGACCTGAGCAGTTGCTGTGTTCGCGGCCGATAACATGTGGAGATGCCAGCGTCCCCGGATCCCGCGCGGCCGGCCCTGCGGCGGGACGCCGAGCGCAACCGCCAGCGGATCATCGCGGCGGCCCACGAGGTGTTCCGTGAGCGTGGTCTGACCGCCACGCTCGACGACGTCGCCCGGCACGCCGGTGTCGGCGTCGGTACCGTCTACCGGCGCTTCGCCAACAAGGAAGAGCTGGTGGACGCCCTGTTCGCGGACATGGTCGACACCGCGGATGCGATCACGGTCGAGGCCGCCGCCGACCCGGATCCGTGGCACGGGCTGGCCACCAGCCTGGAGAAGCTCTGCGAACTACAGGCGTTCGACCGCGGCCTGCGCGAGGTGATGCTGGGCACCGGCCGCGGTCCGCAGCGCAAGCGGCAGATGCGACGGCGGGTCAGGTCGGCCGCCGACCAGCTCGTGACCAGGGCCAAGGAGCAGGGCACCCTCCGTCCGGACATGCAGCCGTGGGACCTGCCCATGATCCAGCTCATGGTGGCGGCCGTCACCGACAACACGGGGCACCCCGACCTGTGGCGCCGCTACCTGCACCTGCTGCTGGACGGCCTGCGTGCCCAGCCCGGTGCTGAACCTCTGCCGGACATACGTGTGGGTGGGCCCGGGCTGATCGATTCGATTCTGTGAGTCCTGCCTCAAGCGGAGATGTCTTCTCCGCTTGGTGCTACGGTGGGCACTAACCGGAGGTTTGACCTCCGGTTAGTGCCCACCGTAGCGAAAGGACAGTCATGGTCAGCCAGCTATCTGGTCGGCGAAGGAAAGTGCTCGCGGTGCTCGCGGCCTGTGTGGTCGGGGGCCTTGCGCTGGCTGCCTGCTCGTCGACCAAGTCCGCGTCCTCGTCCGCGCCGAAACTATCGGCCTGCCCGCAGTCGCCGGGCGCCCCGGCCGGCGCGCCGGCCGGTGGTGGCCTGAGCATTCCGGTTGCCAAGACGGTCGCGAAGACCAACGTGAGCACCAGTGTCGTGATCAACCCGACCGGTCCGCAGATCCAGTGCGGCAAGACATCGCTGACCAGCACCAACAACATCGTGTACGCCACGCCGACGACCAACGGTAAGCAGATGTCGTTGAAGATGGACATCCAGGTGCCCAGGACCGCCGGCAAGAAGCCGTTGGTCATCTACCTCACCGGCGGCGGGTTCATGATCGCCGGCCAGACCGCCAACCTGGGGCAGCGCACCTACATCGCGGAGCAGGGCTACGTGGTGGCCAGCATCCAGTACCGCACGATCGCCGACGGTGCCGTCTATTCCGACGCAGTGGCAGACGTGAAGTCCGCCGTCCGCTACCTGCGTGCGCACGCCGGCCAGTACGGCATCGACGGCAGTCACGTCGCCGTGTGGGGCCAGTCAGCGGGCGGCTACCTGGCCGCGATGACCGGGGTTACCAACGGGCTCAAGCAGTTCGACGTTGGCGCTGATCTGGACCAGAGCAGCGATGTGCAAGCCGTGGTGGACCAGTTCGGCCCGTCGAATCTGTCGAAGGTGGGGGACGACTACGACACTGCGGCCAAGGAGGCGAACCTGGCGCCGGGGAACAACCTTGCGCAGTGGGTTTATGGTGCTGGTACTACCAAGTCGGTTGCGCAGTACACCGCGCAGGTGGCTGCTGCGGATCCGACCACGTACATCACTGCTGCTACGCCGCCGTTCGTGTTGTTGCAGGGGAGCAATGACGAGTTGGTTTCGCCGAGCCAGACGCTCCTGATGAACAATGCGCTGAAGGCCAAAGGCGTGCAGAGCACCCGCTACGTCGTCGCCGGCGCCAACCACGGTGATCTGGCCTTCACGGGTAACACATCCATCAAGGATTGGTCGACTCTGGTTGTCATGGGCAAGATCACCGGTTTTCTTGGCGAGCATCTGTAAGCTGACGTGCCCCGGCCGGAATGTCCGGCCGGGGCACAAGTTGTCCAAGGATCAGCCGTGGTGAATAGTCAGTGCGTAGAACTGCACCTTCGCGCCGACCGTGCTGCTGCTACCGACAGACTGGTCGTAGTCGCCGGCCTTGAAGTACATCGTGAAGCCGTTGAACGTCGACGACATCGTGAAGGTGTGGTTGGTGCCGTTGAGGTTGATGCCGATCTGGTTGTTGTTGGTCAGGCTGATCACGTAGTTGAACTTCGTGCCCAGCGGCACGTTTCCGACCACGTGGTGCACCTCGTTGCCGCCCGCTGGTGTCTGTTCGATCGCCAGGTCGACGTTGCCGTTCTTGTAGTAGAACAGTTCGAGCAACGGCTTGGTCGAGCCGCTGTTCTGGCCGAGGTGGATCTGTCCGACGGCGACGTGGTCCGGGATCTGCGTCGCCTTGACCGTGGCGGTCAGCGTGTGGGTGCCCGGCGGCAACCACGCGGCCGCGGAGCCGTTCGTGTTCATCTCACGGAGTTCGGAACGTGGGAAGCTCGAGTTCGGTGTCGTGACGCCGTTCTCGGGGTCCCAGAAGCTCATCGAACCGTCGGTCGTGTTGGTGAAGAAGTACTTGTCCTGGAACCCGCTGGCCCCTTGGAGCTGCGACGACGAGATCGTGGTCGGCGAGCCGGGGGAACCGATCGGCAGTTGGAGCTCCCACACCGACATGTTGAAGTTGCCCCCGGGAGCGACGGTTGTGCTCAGGTGCGGCGACACCGCTGCCGAGGCCGTGCCCGCGGTGCTCATGCCGATGGTGACCGCGGCGGCGACCGCGACGGCCCCCACGGCGATGCCGGCGGTACGGCCTCGGATCTGGTAGTGCGTCATTGCACATCCTCCTGGTTAGTTCGTGACAACCGGTATCCGCGCGACGGCAGGTGGAACGGTGAACTTGCATGCTGTTCATGTATATGAATTTAGATCTGGTTTATGGCAAGAGTCATATACGCGGCATGTGCCGGACGCTAATCGGGTGAAGTCTCGGCTGTCAACTGGTAGCGGTGCGTAGGGGCGTACCAGTTATTAACACTCCGGAACCGCTGGTCAGAGCCATGATCAACGGGCTTGCTAGGCGCCGCTGTCCTGGTGGGCCCCGACCAGGGCGGCCAGCACGATCGACTCCATGCCGTGGGCCAGCGAGGCCACGTCCGCCAGTGACATGGACCGGGTGTCCACGAACAGGGACACCCGGATCGCTTCGTCGGCCAGGTCGTCGATCTCCACGAACAGCGGCTCGGCCGGCGGGTCGTCCTGGCTGTGCACCCACCGGAAAGTGCCACGGTCGGCTCGCGGAACCGGTTCGGTTTCCCGCTGTCCGAGCACCCCTTGGCGGTCGTTGAGGAAACATGCGGTCTCGATGGGGGCGCCGCGCTCCGCCGTGATGCGGGCCCGCAGGGCGACCAGGTCCTCGTGATCGAAATAGGCGTATTTGTAGGCGTTGATCACGGCTCGCTGCACCCGCCGCAGTGCCTCGTCGAACGGCACGTCGGCCACGTCGAGCACGCACACCCCGGCCTGCGCGACGGTGCACACGACACCGGCGAGACCGGGCCGGAACCGGTTGCCCACGATCGGCCGGACCACGACCGGGTTGATGCCGGTGATGTCACCCAGTGCCACCGCGAAGGCGGTGAGAAACACCGTGGACGTCCCCAGTCCGCTCGCCGCCGCGATGGCTCGCACGGCCGGCAGCAGCGCCGCCGACGTGAACTCCCCGTGCCAGAACCGGGGACTGTGCTCGCGCCGCTGGTGGAACCGGCGCGGCTCGATCGTGCGGAGAACGCCCTCCCAGTAACGCATCGCGGCATCGTTGTGCCGCCGCCCGGCCGGTGAGCGCTGCCAGAGCGCCTGGGCCAGCGGTGCCATCCCGGTGACTGGTGTGCCACGCCGGGCCGCCAACTCGTCCATCAGGATGAAGATGCCGGCGGCGTCGGCGGCGACGTGGCTGATCATCGTGGCGGTATGGGTCGGTTGCCCGCCACGGTGAATCAGGCCCATGCGCAGCGGCCATTCCGCGGTGAAGTCGAGTTCGGTTCGCCGGTACCGGTCGCATACGGCGGCGGCGACCGCGTCCGGGTCGGCGTCGCCCGCGTCGATGATCTCCAGTGGGATCTCGCCCGACCCGAAGACCACCTGGGTCGGGCGGCCGTCGGTGTCCAGGCGCAGCCGGGTGCGCATCGACTGGTAGCGACTCATGATGTAGCGGAGTTGGCCCACGATGTCCTCGACCGTGGTGCCGGCCGGCAGCGGTTGCGGGCCGCCCAGTGGCAGCCAGTTCCGCTCCCGGACCACTCGTACCCAGTTTTCCTTCTGGCCCCAGGACAACTCGCCCTCGCCGGCGCCTTCGCCGGCGAAGGCGACCATGATCTGTTCCGGTGCCCTGGTCATCGAGCGGCCTCCGACGAGTGTGGTGTCAGCGCTCATGATGCATGGCCCGCCGCCCTGGTGGACGGCGAGCCATGCACGATGTTCAGCAGTCGGGTTACGGGTAGGAGACCACGTTGCTCACGCCCGTGCCGGCGGCGGCGGGTGCGCCGGTGCCGTTGATCACCGACTGGAACCCGCCGGAACCGTTGAGGAACACCGTGAGCAGGTCGTGGAACTGCACGCCGGGCCGTTGCGGTGCCTGGAACGCCATCGAGCTCTGGATGGGCACGCCCTGGTTGAAGAACGAGTAGCTGCCCATCGCGTAGCCCTGGAAGGTGTTGACGCGGTCGGTCACCAGGAACGCCGGGAAGCCGTTCTGCTTACGGTTGGCCATCCAGACCGCCTGGCTGGGCACCTCGTAGGGATTCTCGTTCTGGTAGAACAGAACGAACCCGTGCTCGCCGCTCCAGATCGTCTCGGTCTTCTGGTAGTGCTCGACGAACAGGCCGTAGGCCGTCACGTTGTCGGCGTTCACGACCACGCCCGTTGCGCCCTGGTCCGACGTCCACACGGCGGCACCGGCACCGTGGTCGGCCCGCCACGCCCACACGTCGTCGATGATGGAGTTGTCGCTGAAGTCCTCGAAACTCGTCACCGCCGAACCGGCTGTGGCACCGCCGACCCGGAAGAACACGTCGTTGACGGTTGCCGGGTCGGACGCGCGGCCACCGCTGCCGCCCTTCTCGCCGAGACGCAGCAGCACCGGCGAGGTGACCGGACCGGCGTCGAACATCAGGCCGGACAGGTTGATGCCCTTGACGTCGGACACGTCCATCGTCACGTTGCCGTGCGTCGGAACCAGCGTCGGGAAGCCGAGGCCGATGACCTTGGTGTCCGGCCGGGTGACGTGGATGGTCTGCGGGATGGCGTAGACACCCGGCGTGAACAGCAGGTTGTCACCGGCACGCAGCGCGTCGTTGATCTGGTGCACGGTGCTGGACGCGTTGACCACGTAGAACGTGTCCAGCGACAGCGACGTGCCGGGGGTGTTGCCGTTGACCCAGGTCGGCCCGTTGGACGCCTGCTGCGTCGACGGCACGAACACCCGGTACTTGCCGGCGGCATCCGTGTAGAGGTAGGGCGCCTCGCGGGTCACCGGGCAGGTGGCCAGGGTCGTGTAGGGCGGTGGGCCGCCTGGGTGTGATGAGTCGACGGCGAAGCTCTGCGGTGGCGCGCCAGGGCTGCCGCAGAACACCTGGTTCCACACGCCGTTGGTCCAGCCGTCCAGGTTGCTGTTGCGGGTGATCCACTGCTGCTGCGAACCGTTGATGATGGTGCCGCCGCTGAACTGCGAGTCGGCGATGTACCCGCCGCTGGCGAAGTCCGGACCGCCGTTGCAGTAGTCCATCAGCGTCATGGTGCCGTTCATGTTGATCCGGCGCATCGGCGCGGCCTGCGAGACGGCCCACATGTCCACGCCGCTGAAGCAGCCGGTCAGGCCGGCGACGTTGATCGTCATGTTGGACACCGACCGCCAGAAGTTGACCAGGGCGATGCAGTTGGTGCCGAAGCACTGGTTGTAGGTGTCGATGGTGCCGTTGATGACGACCTGGTTGGGGTTCTGGCCCAGGCCCTGGATGCTGGTGTAGTAGCCGACCGTGATCTTCAGCGGGTCGGCGGCGGTGCCGTAGGTGCCCGGCGCGAACAGGATCGCGTAGCGCTGGGTGCCGAACTGGTTGGGCACCTGCTGAGTCGCGATGTTGTCCAGCGTGGTCTGGATGTCGGCCTGCGCCATGCTCGGCGTGAACACGAGCACGTTCGGGCCGAGGCTGCCACCGGTTGGCGGCTCATGTCCGTTCATACTCTGCGCCGCCGCGGTCGCGGGCACGAACATGAGGCCGAACGCCGCCGCGGCGGCAACGAGCGCGATGGCGAGGTGGCGCAGCACTCTGGGCGGCGGGTCGCCGCGCCGGCGAGCGAGCCGTGGTGGTCTGGTCATTTCTCGTCCCTTTTTCCGATGTGCACGAGTCCCCGACCGTCCGGTTCGCCGCTGTAGAGAGCGCTCTCGAACGCAGCGAAGTCAACTCGGGTGTTACGGCAGTGTCAAGATAATGTGCAGGCCAGCAGTGGAGAGCGCTCTCAGTGTCAGGGCATCCTGGATGATCAGGTGGTACCGCGACCATAGGAGGCGATGTGATCGAAACCGGCACGCTGATCGAGTTCGGTGGCCTGCCGGGCACCGGCAAGTCGACGCTCGCGCGGCAACTCGCCGAACGCACCTGCGCGGTCCTGTTGCGGATCGACGAGATCGAGGCCGCCATGCGCCGCAACGGACTCACCCCGGACCAGACCGGCATCACCGCGTACAGCGTCGCCCACGACGTGGCCGGCAGCCACCTGCGCCGGGGACTGACGGTGATCGCCGACGCGGTCAATCCGGTCCAGGAGGCCCGCGCCGGCTGGCAGCGGTTGGCGGTGGACTGCGGCGCGCGGCACGTGGTGATCGAAACCCGGTGCCCGGACGCCGACGAGCACCGGCACCGGGTCCGGTCCCGCCCCAACGACTTGGCCGGGTGGACCTACCCGGACTGGGACCAGGTGCGCCAACGCCAGGTGGAGTACGAGCCGCGCACCGACGACCGACTGATCGTCGACACGACCCGGCCGGTCGAGATCTGCCACGACGACATCGCCCGATATCTGGGCCTGTGACGGCCTAACCGACCCGCCGCACTCAGCCGTTAACGATCTCGCACGGTATCCAGTCCGGTTGATCGGCCACCATGCTGATCTTCATCGTCGCCCTTTCCGACGGTCTTGGCAGCCGTGGATCGGTGCGTCGTCATCGCCGGACGGTCGGGTTTGAGAAAAGGATTGAGGGCAGCGTCGCGTGCAATCGATTGCGGCAGGATGGCCGACGGCAACGCCAACGTCCCTGGTCGCGCCGCTGACCCACTGATACCACACTGGTACCACGGTCTGGCCGCAATTCCGCACTATCGGAACTATCGTCGGAGAGCAACAGCATTCGCGCCGATCGCATATCTTCGGACGAAATGGCATGTTGATTGAACTCAAACCACGTTGCTCTGTCCGGGTGAACGGTGTATCCGAGCGTGATTGTGCGAGTGGGCAACGCCATAGGGTGTAGGTTGAGTTTTCCGGCTCAACTGGAGGAAGCGGAAGCGTGGCCGTGTCACGTGATGGCCGGCGCTGGATGGGCGTTGGTCACTCAGAGTACCGGGACTCGGGTGCTGCGGCGACGATGGCCGCAGGGGCCGCGTTGGTCGGTGACGATCCGAAATTACTGGTCATCTTCTCCTCGATCGAACACGATGCGTCAGCACTGCTGGCGGGCGTGCGAACGATCGCTCCCGGTGTGCCGGTCATGGGGTGTTCCACCCACGGCGAGATCGGGCCGGGCGGGGCACAGGACGGCACGGTCGTGGTGGCCGCCATCGGCGGTCCAGGCTTCTCCGTGGCTACCTCGGTGGCCACCGAGGTCTCCGGTCGGCAGCGTGCGGCCGGCGCCGAGGTGGCCGCCTGCGTGCCGGAAACATCCGATCACCCGTACGGCATCCTGATGCTGCTCACCGACGGCCTCGTGCGCGACCAGGAGTCCATCCTGCGCGGCTGCTACCGCGAACTCGGGGCCGGTGTCCCGCTGTTCGGCGGCGCCGCCGGGGACGCGTGGCGGATGACCGGGGCCTACGTGCTGGCCGGTGACCGGGTGCTCAGCGACGCGGTGGTCGGCGCCGCGATCATGTCCGACGCGCCGCTGTCGGTGGCGGTGTGCCACGGGTGGCGCGAGGTCGGCGAGCCGATGATCGTGACCAGCAGCGGCGACGGTCGAGTGTATACATTGGATGATCGACCCGCGCTGGACGTGTACCTTGATCGCCTGGACGCGCCACCGCTGGCGTACACCGACGCGGCGGCGTTCACGGAGTTCGCGCTGCCGCGGCCGCTGGGCGTGCGCAGGCGGCGCGGCCTGGAGGCGCGCAACGTGAGCACGGAGGTCGACATCGAAGGCCGGTCCATCGGCGGCAGCGGCATGATCGATCACGGCAGCCTGGTCTGGGCGATGACCGGTGACGAGGAGTCGATCGCGAGCGCCACCGACACCGCGTGCGCGCAGGCGCTGGGCGGCCTCGGCGAGCACAGCCCGATCGGCATGCTCACGCTGAGCTGCGCCGGGCTGCGCGCGGTACTGGGCGACGACGGCACCCGGCGGGAGTGTGACCGGCTGGCCAAGTGGGCCGATGGCATCCCGTTCGCCGGCTTCCACACCTACGGGGAGATCGCCCGCATTCGCGGTATCGACGGCTATCACAACCAGACACTCGCTGTTCTGGCGCTCAGCTGACATGACCGAGGTGCCAGGGCCGCCCCACCTTCAGCTGCTCGAACTGCTGGCCGTGATGTCCTCGTACTCGGACGAGGACTCGGCCATGGGCGGCGCGGTCGAACAGGCGGCACAGGCACTGGCGGCCGAGGTCGCCGCGATCGTCGTGGACGGCCGGGTGACGGCCTGCATCGGCTTTCCCGCCAACGCGGTGGTCGACACGGACCTGCTCGCGGTGGCGCGGCGCGAGCGGGACTGCGTGCAGGTGCCCGGCATGGGCCGGTGCCCAGCGGTGTCCGTCGAGTGGGGTGGTGTCCGGCGCGGCCAGCTGGTCGTCGCCCGCGCGGGGGAGGGCTTCTCGGTCGAGGAACGCAGCATCCTGCGCGGCATGGCCCGGCTGCTGGGCCTCACGTTGACCATGCTGCGGACGCTGCAGGCCGAACACTCGATGCGCGAACGCAGCGAGCGCGAGGCCCGAGAGAAGGCCCGGCTGCTGGACTCGCTGCGGCAACGGCAACGCCTGCTGGAGCACCTGTTCGACATCCAGCGCGCGATCTCCCGGCGCCGGCCGCTGGCGCAGATTCTGGACATGATCACGTCCGCCGCCCAGGACCTCCTGGGTGACGAGGTGGTCGGGCTGTGGCTGTGCGACCCCCGTGACACGACGCGGGCCAAGCTGGTGTCCGCGGTCGGCCTGCACGCCGACATCGACCGGCAGGTGCCGATCGTGCCGCTGGCCGACGCGGGCGCGACGGGCGCCGCGATGATCACCGACGACGTCGTGGTGCGGTCGGGCTACCAGGACACGTCGCAGGTGATCGTCGAGCTCACCGGCGGCAAGCTGTGCGAGTCGATGGCCGCCCCCGTGCACGACAGCGGCACCGTCACCGGCAGCCTGCTGGTCGGCTCGTACCGGCCGGACCGCACGTACACCCCGTCGGACGCGCAGACGCTGCGCGCGTTCGCCGAGCACGTGAGCCTGGCGCTGACCGACGCCAACACCGTGGACCGGATGTACCAGGCGTACCGGGACTCGCTGACCGGCCTGGCCAGCCGCGGCCTGTTCCTGGACCTGCTGCGCGAGCGCCTGCGCGCGGCCGAGCACGTGGCGCTGCTGTTCGTCGACCTGGACCGCTTCAAGGTCGTCAACGACACCCTGGGCCACGCCGCCGGCGACTCGCTGCTGGTGGTCATGGCGAACCGTCTCAAGTCCCAGATCCGCGAAACCGACATCGCGGCTCGCTTCGGCGGCGACGAGTTCGCCGTCATGCTGCCCGGACTGACCAGTGCCGCGGAAGCGTCCAGCGTCGCCCAGCGCATCCTGCGGGTACTGGGCGAACCCATGGTGATCGCGGGCCGGGAGTTCCTGGTCGGGGCCAGCATCGGCATCGCGCTGAACCCCCCGGACGTCACCGACCCGGCGGACCTGATCCGGCGCGCGGACATCGCGATGTACCAGGTGAAACGCAACGGCAGAAGCGGCTACCGCCTGTTCAGCGAGGACATGCAGCCCGCGTTGCCGGAAAGCACCATGCCCGCGCACATCCCCGTCGACCACGAAACCCGTTCCTACCAGAATTGAATTTCTCGACAATTCAGAAATGACGATGCCGCGCCCCGAAAGGGACGCGGCATCGTCAATTACCGGTTGTCAGCTCTTGCTCTTGGCCGCCGGTGTGATGCCGGTCAGCCAGCCGGTGTTCGGCGTGCCGATGCCGGTCACCGTGTCCCAACCCGGCGCGATGGACAGGCTGGAGTCCTGGTTGAAGGTCCGGACGCTGTACAACAGGCCGGCCGACGTGTCCAGGCCGTTGGCGAAGTCGATCCGGACCGCGGCCGGCGTCGGCGGGGTGCCCGCGACGTCGGTGAACGTGCCGGCCTTCGCCTGGCTGTAGATCGTCGGGTTGAGCAGGCCGACCGAGCCGCCCGCGCTCTGCAGCGCCAGTGCGGTCATGCCGGCGAACAGCGGCGACGCGAGGCTCGTGCCGCCGATCCGGAACTCACCGTAGGCCGGGCCGGACGGGAAGCTCTGGGTCAGGCCGATCAGCATGCCGGTGGTCGGGTCGGCGTCCATCGCCACGTCCGGCACGGCACGGCCCACCGAACTCGGTGGCACCACGCCGTTCTGGTACGCGGGCCGGTTGAACAGCGCCGAGAAGCCGCCGCCCGCGCCGTACAGGAAGCCGGTCGGCGCCCAGGTGTTGGCCGACGTCAGGCCGAACCTGTTGACGCCCCAACCGGTCTGCCACGTGACCGAGCCGTCGGGGCCGATCGCGGTGGACGTGCCGCCGACCGAGGTGACGAACGGGTCGCTGGTCGGGTAGTCGGCCTGCTTCAGGCCGGTGTTGGCGACCTCGTCGCCGCTGTCACCTGAGGAGAACATGAAGCTGATGCCCTGCAGGGCGCCCTGCATGAAGACCTGCTCGAAGGCCGGGATGCTGCCGGCCGACTGGCCTTCCTCGACGCCGCCCCAGGAGTTGGTCACCAACTGGACCTTGTTCTCCTTGACGATCTTGCCCAGCATGTCGGACAGGCTGGTGTCGAAGCAGTCCTTGCCGGCGTAGTACCTGATCTTGGCCGCCGGCGCCATCGCGTGCACGGCCTCGATGTCGAGGGCTTCCTCACTGGCCACGCCGCTGGGGTCGCAGCCGGGGTCGAAGTTGAACGCCGGGTGCGGCGCCTGGGTGAGCTGGCCGGGGGCGTAGCTGCCGTCACCGTGGTTGTTGGTGTAGGTCGCGGTGTCCGACGCGATGGTCGGCGACGCGAACCACAGCGTGGTGGCCACCGTGATGCCACTGCCGTCCAGGCCGGTGTTGCCCTCGTACGCGGCACGGAACTGCGGGCCGGTGTAGCCACAGGGGGCGTAGGCCAGCGTCTTGCCGTTGAACTTGGGCAGCGGGGTGGTGAAGTCGGCCTGGAACTTGGCCTGGATCTGGCCGTAGAAGATGGAACAGGGCCGCGCGTTGGCGAATCCGGCCGGCGGCGGCGGTGTCGGCGCCGAGACCTTGTTGGCGTGCTTGGTGGTGTCCAGGCCGGTGACGGTCAGCACCTGGCCGGCGACCGCGGCCGGCACGGTCAGCGCGCCGGATGGCGCCTGCACGGTCTGGCCGTCGTGGGTGAAGCGCTGGACGGACGTGCCGAACGCCGCCTGTGCCGCGGCGACCGTGCCGCGCACGGACAGGTACTGGTGGGCCGGCTCGACCCCGGTGACCTTCAGGCCCGACGAGGCCAGCCACGATGACACCGAGCTGACCTCGGCGTTCGTCGGCGCCCATGTCGCGTTGTACTGGGCCGGGGTGATGAAGTGCCGGTAGGAGGCACTGCCGGGCGTGGACACGGCGGCGACCGCCGCTTGCAGCGCGGCGACACCACCCTTGGGTGCGAGATAGACCCGCAGGTCGACGGTGCCGGCGTTGTCGGCCTTGCCGACGTTCTTGGCATGCGGCATCCACGCTGGGGCAGAGTTGGCGAGCATGGCACGGGCCTGCTGCTGGGCCGCGCCGGCCGTGCCGGCCGTCGCTCCCAACACCAGGCCGGAGGCCGCGACGGCGCAGGTGACGCCGCGGAGGATCGCACGTCTGGACATAGAGTCTCCACAATCCAGTAATCGCGTTCAACGGTTGGGAAACGCGTACCCCCCCGACTGAGGACGCCTCGATCACGCTACGTTGTGAAAGTGCGGTGAACCAGACCCATTCGATGGGTACCGGTTACATCAGTTCGGGGTACTGTCACTCCCCGCTTCGTTTGGTCTTGGACGAACAGCGCGAACCGGGCACGATGGCGACCGTGACCTGACTGCGCACGCGGCCCCACCTGTACGGCCCAACAGCCCCGTGGTCGGGACACCCTCCGCCATCCACAATGGCGCCGTCGGTCACCGAAAAGAGATCGGCTCACTCATTCGAGTGCGCGGTTGCTGGATTCCCTCGAAAGCATATTTCCATTTGATCAACTGACATCTTCGCGGATCCCGGTGGTAGCGTCGGCGCACGGCGAGAATGCCTACCGGAGGGTTTCGCAATGGCGGTGGCGAATGTCGGTCTAGGGGCTGTCCTTCTTCGTCTCATCCGTGCTACGGGATTAATCTGCGTGCGTGTACCACGGTTGTGGTGGCTTTATCGGGCACGTCGGACAACGGACTTTGACGGATGGCTGGCGGACACCGTCGTGGCGCTCGGGCCGGCTTTCGTCAAGGCGGCGCAATTGTTGAGCACCCGCGCCGACGTGCTGCCGCCACGGATCTGTCGGGCGCTCGCCCGGTTGTACGACAACGTTCGACCGGACCCGGTCGACGCGACCGCGGTGCTGGCCGCCACCGGCATTCCGGTGTCCGGGGCGCGCCTGGTCGGTTCGGGCAGCATCGCCTGCGTATACCGGGTCCGGTCGGCCGGCCGGGAGTTGGCCGTCAAGGTGCGCCGGCCCGGCATCGACCGGTCCCTCAACGGCGACCTCGCCATGCTGGAGAAAGTGGCGTGGCTGCTGGCGAAGATCCCGCCGCTGCGTGGCGTGCCGGTGGTCGAGATCGCCGGCCAGCTGACGGACTGTATTCGCGGCCAGCTCGACTTGGCCCGTGAAGCGGATTTCCTGCGTGAGATCCGGGAGTCGATGCGCTCCGTGCCAGGGATCACGGTGCCCGCCGTCGAGATGTCCACGAAGGACGTTCTGGTCATGGAGTTCGTCCCGGACCTGCGGCGTCGGCGGCCGGACGAGTTCGCCGAGGCCGACCGGGAGCGGGCCGTGGTGAGGGCACTGCGGGCCGCGTACCGGATGCTGTTCCTCGACGGCGTGGTGCACTGCGATCTCCATCCCGGCAACCTCTACTTCCGCGCGGACGGCACGATCGTCATCGTGGACGCCGGTTTCACCGTGCGGCTCACGGATTCGGCCCGCGAGAAGTTCGCCGCGTTCTTCTACTGCATGAGCCAGGGTGACGGACCGGCGTGCGCGGACATCGTCCTGTCGACGGCAGTGACATTGACTCGCTCCGCTCGCGGGCGCGGCCCCCTTTACGCGGTGTCTTCGTCCCTCCGCTCGCTTCGCTTCGCTCCGAAGGACGAAGACACCGCGGCGGCCGCGCACAGCACGGACGTGGCCGCGTTCCGTACCGGGATGACAACGCTGATCGAGGACGCCGCCGGCCGACCCGCCGCCGAGTTCGACCTCGTGTCCTTCGCCGCCGCGCTTTTCGACCTGCAACGGCGGTACGGGTTCTACGCCGATCCGCAATTCGTGTTCCCGATTCTGTCGCTGCTGGTGCTGGAGGGCGCGGTGCGCGAGTTTCACCCGAAGGTCGACTTCCAGCGGGAGGCCAAACCGTTTCTCACGACGGCCCTGTTCGAATGTGTGCTCACCGCCGGCATGGCCGCGAAATGATCCGGTTGCCACGCCAGGAACTCGGGCAGATCGACTTCGGGCTGCGCAGATTTCGGTTGCGACCCGGACTGGCCCGCGACGTTCTCGAATCGGCCGCACGCGCGTTCCTGACCGGCCTGAACGCCGTATCCGACGGTGACCTCACCGAGCGGCTGGGCGCGCTGGATCCGGAACATGTCGGCTTTGCCTGCGAGGGCGCCGGAATGGGCGCGGCCATGCTCGACCTGGTCACGTTCGGCCGTGGCCGGCGGGTGGCCGCCCTGCTGGCCGGACCGGCGGCGGCACATCCGCACCTGGTGCATGTCGGCGTCGGCTGGGCCTACGCGCGGCTGCGGCTACGACCGGGCCGGGGCTCGCCGTCCGCCGACCCGCTGTTGCGCTGGCTCGCCTGGGACGGTTACGGCTTCCACCAGGGCTTCTGGGCCGCCGACCGGGTGATCGGCGGCCAACGGGTGGAGCGGGGCCTGCCGCCGGACGTGCGCGCTGTCCGCGACCAGGGGCTCGGCCGGGCCCTGTGGTTCCACGAGTGCGCCGAGCCGGACGGCGTGGCGCTGCGCATCGGCGAGTTCGACCCCGCACGGCGCGCCGACCTGTGGAGCGGCATCGGCCTCGCCGCCACGTACGCCGGCGGCGACCGGGCCGACGAACTGGCCCGCCTGCGTGACCTGGCCGGTCCGCACCGGGCGCGGCTCGCGCAGGGGTGCGCGTTCGCCTGCAAGGCACGGCTGGTCAGCGGGGTCGTGCCCGAGCACACGGCGTTGGCCGCGCGGGTGCTCGCCGGCACCGATGTCGCCACGGCCGCCGGCTGGACCGACGAGGCCCGCGCCGTGCTCCAGACCGCGACACTCGCCGACTACCAGCGGTGGCGCGCCGGGATCAGCACACTGTGGGAAAGGACGGTACTGGTCAGATGACCCGGTTGTTCCGGCGACACCTGGCGGCGGTCGTCGCTGTCGTGGTCTGCGCCGTCGTGTTCGCGTTCACCGTTCAACCTGCGGCATCGGGCACGCCGGCACAGCGGTTCGCGTTCACCGCGTACCCGGTGAACGCGGCCGACCATCCCGGCGAGCGCCGGGTCCGCACGGTCGCCCCCGCGTACGCGCACATCAACGCATGGGTGTCCTCGGTCGGCGCGGCGGCGGCGTTGTTCGCGGCGGATGGCGGTGTCGTCGCGCACGACCTGTGCCTGGTCGATCCGCGCACCGACACGGTGACCGTCGAACCGGTGGCCACGACCGGCGAGCGCTACGCACCGTTCACGCTGGTGCCGGCCGGCCTGCAGATGCCAGGGTCCGCCGCGCCGATGGGCTGCCTGCCCGCCGATCTCAACGAGGACGGCTGGCAGGACGTGGTCGTGTACTACTGGGGCCGCTCGCCGGTGCTGTTCGTCCGCACCCCGGATGTCGCGCCGTCGGCCGCCGCGTTCCACGCGCGGGAGCTGGTCACGCCATGGCAGGTGTGGAACACCAACGCCGCCACCATCGGCGATCTCGACGGCGACGGTCACCTGGACCTGGTGTTCGGCAACTACTTCCCGGACGGCGCACGCATCCTCGATCCAACCGCGGGCCGGACCGGGCTGGTGATGAATGACTCGCTCTCGCACGCGTCAAACGCAGGCACCCTGCACATCTTGCGGTACAACGGATCGACGTTCACCGACGTGTCCGACGCCGTGCCACCGGACGCCAGAATCGGCTGGACGTTGGCACTCGCCGCTCAGGACGTCGGCGGCAACGGCCTGCCGGACCTGTACGTGGCAGAGGACTTCGGCCCGGATCACCTGCTGGTCAACGAATCCACCCCAGGGCACATCGTGTTCGGCGAGGCGTACGGCGTGCGGCACGCGACCACGCCGAAGTCCAAGGTGATCGGCCGGGACTCGTTCAAGGGCATGGGCGCGGCGTTCGCCGACCTGAACGACACCGGCGTACCGGACATCCTGGTCAGCAACATCACCGAGCCGTATGCGTTGCAGGAGAGCAACTTCACGTTCATCGCCACCGCCGACCGCGCCACAGTCGGGAACCGGTTGCGGGCCGGAATCGCCGATTACGACGACCACAGCGCGGAGTTGGGCCTGTCGCAGTCCGGCTGGTCGTGGGACATCAAGGCGGCGGACTTCGCCAACGACGGGTCCGACGAAGTGTTGCAGGCAACGGGTTTCCTCGCCGGCACGGTCAACAGGTGGCCGCAGCTCCAGGAAGCCGCGATGTCCAACGACCTGGTGCTCAGCCATCCCGAACTCTGGCCCGACTTCACCGCGGGCGCGGACCTGTCCGGGCACGACCACAACACGTTCTTCGCCCGTGACCCGGACGGCCGGTACGTGAACGTGGCCGACCAGATCGGCGTGGGCACCGACCGGGTCAGCCGCGCCATCGCGGTGGGCGACGTGAACGGCGACGGCCGGCTCGACTTCGTGGTCGCCAACCAGTGGGCCCAGTCCACGTTCTACCGCAACACCTCACCGGCGGGCGCGTTCCTCGGGCTGCGCTTGCGACAACCCACCTGCGCCGGCGCCGGGCCGACCAGCCCCGCGATCGGCGCGGAAGCGGACGCGCGCCTCCCGAACGGCCGTACTCAGCTGCAAGAGCTCTACCCGGCCAACGGCCACAACGGCGTCAACGCGCCAGACCTGCTGTTCGGCCTGGGCCACCAACCGGTCACTGCCGTGCCGGTCCACCTGAGCTGGCGGGACGGTTGCGGGAAGCGGCATGCGACCGACGTGACGCTGGCACCCGGCTGGCACCAACTTCGCCTGGCACCCGACGGCACCGTTGCGGAGGACCAGTGAGCGAGCTTGCGAGCGAACCAATGACACAGCGCCTCGGTCACGAGTCCGACGAGCGTCAGCGAGGAGGACTTGTGACCAAGGACCGCAGGAGCGCGGCGCTGCGCCGGTTCGGGTTGTCCATCACGGCATTGACCGTGCTGGGGCACACCGTCCTCGGCTTCGAGCAGGCGTACCTGACCCCGGTGGTCGGCGTGGCCGCCGCGCTGGGCACCGAGATCCTGCTGGACTCGGTCGACGCGCTGGCCCACCACCGCAGGCCCAAATACCTCGGCCGCACGGCGTTGGACTTCCTGCTGCCCGCCTACATCGCCGGTCTCGCGTGTGCGATGTTGTTGTATGCCAACGATCGCCTGATGCCGACGGCGCTCGCGGCGGTGATCGGGGTGGCCAGCAAGTACGTGGTCCGGATCCCGGTCGGGCCCCGGCTTCGGCACGTGCTCAACCCGAGCAACGCCGGCATCGTCGCGGTGCTGCTGCTGTTTCCGTGGGTCGGCATCGCGCCGCCGTACGAGTTCACCGAATGGGTCACCGGGTGGTGGGGTGCGGTGATACCCGCGCTGCTGCTGGCCGCCGGGACCATGCTCAACGCGAAGCTCACCGGCCGAATACCGCTGATTCTGGCCTGGGTGGGCGGATTCATCGCGCAGGCGGTGCTCCGTGCCGCGTTCACCGACGTGTCGCTGGTCAGCGCGGTGCTGCCGTTGTCCGGTACGGCCTTCATCCTGTTCACCAACTACATGATCACCGATCCGGGCACCACGCCGATCCGGGTGCGCAACCAGGTCGTGTTCGGCCTCACGACCGCCGCCGCGTACGGCGTGCTGGTGCAGTTCCATGTCGTATTCGGGTTGTTCTTCGCGTTGTTCGGCACGTGCGTGCTGCGCGGAATTGTGTTGGCAACAAAGGCGATCCAAGCACGACGTGCCGAGATCGTGTTGCCGGCGGCCCGCACGGCGACGGTGGCACCGCTGCGGGAATCGGTATGAGCGAACCGATCGCGATCGTCGGCATGGCCTGCCGCTACCCGGACGCCGACGACCCCACCGGCCTGTGGGAGACGGTGTTGGAGCGGCGCCGAGCCTTCCGCAGGTTGCCCAGGCAACGGCTGGACCTGACCGACTACTGGCACCCCGACCCGGCCACATCCGACACCACGTACAGCACGCAGGCGGCCGTGCTGACCGACTGGCAGTTCGACCGAGCGGCCTTCCGGATTCCCGGCCAGGTCTTCCGCGCCACCGACCCGGCACACTGGCTGGCCCTGGAAACCGCGTCACGGGCGCTGGCCGACGCTGGCCACACGGGCCTTGATCCGGACCGGGTGGGCGTCGTCGTCGGCAACAGCCTGACCGGCGAGGTCAGCAGGGCCAACACGTTGCGGCTGCGCTGGCCCTACGTCCGCCGGGTGCTCACGTCGGTGCTGCCCGAATCCGGTCGCGACGCACTGATCGACCAGGTGGCCCAACGGTACTTGGCGCCGTTCCCGCCGGTCGGCGACGAGACGCTGGCCGGCGGCCTCGCCAACACGATCGCCGGCCGGATCTGCAACCACTTCGACTTCCACGGCGGCGGCTACACGGTGGACGGCGCGTGCGCATCGTCCATGCTGGCGGTGATCGCCGTGTGCCGCGCGTTGCGGGACGGCGACATCGACTTCGGCATCGCAGGCGGTGTCGACCTGAGCCTGGACCCGTTCGAGCTGGTGGGTTTTGCCAAGACGGGCGCGCTGGCCGCCGACGAGATGCGGATCTACGACGAGCGGCCCACCGGCTTCTGGCCCGGCGAGGGTTGCGGCATGCTCGCCCTGATGCGGGCCGGCGACGCGCGGTCCGCCGGCATCCGGGCCTACGCGGAGATCCGTGGCTGGGGCGTGTCGTCGGACGGCCACGGCGGCATCACCCGACCGGAGGTGGCCGGCCAGGTGCTCGCGCTGCGCCGGGCCAGCACGATGGCCGGGATCGCGCACGCCGACGTCCGGCTCTACGAGGGCCACGGCACCGGCACCGCCGTCGGCGACCTGGTCGAACTGACCGCCCTGAACCAAGTACGCGGCGACGCGCCGGCGGCAATCGGCTCCATCAAGGCCAACATCGGGCACACCAAGGCGGCGGCCGCTGTGGCCGGCGTGATCAAGACCGCGCTGAGTCTCGCCGGTGACGTCCTGCCGCCGACAACCGGTTGCGCCACACCACATCCCGCGCTCGGCACGCTGCGGATCCTGGACGCGCCCGAGCCGTGGCCCGCCGGACCGCGGTTCGCCGGGGTGAGCGCGATGGGGTTCGGCGGCATCAACACCCACCTCCTACTCGCCCGCGACCCCGACCGACCCGTGCGCGCTGTGCCCCGGATCGAAGTGGGCCAACCGGCAGCACCGGTCGAGGTGCTGGCGCTGAGCGGCCGGGACACCACCCAGGCGCGTGACCTGCTGCACCGGATCGCGACACTCGCACCGCAGCTGTCCCAGGCCGAACTGCATGACCTGGCCTGCCACCACGGCCGGCTCACCCCGGCCGGCCGGGTCCGCGTCGCACTGACGGCACGCACCCCCGCCGAACTGGCGGCCAAGGCCGCCGCGGCCGCCGAACGGTTGCCCGAACCGGGACACCTGACCGGTGGGTGGTTGGGCAACGACGTGCCGGGCCGGGTCACCATGCTGTTCCCCGGCCAGGGCACGGGCGCCGACGTGGACACCGCACTGGCCCAGCCGGCGATCCACCGCGCCGGCCAGGCCGCGATCGACTGGCTGGACCGGCTCGGCGTCACCCCGGTCGCCGCCATCGGCCACAGCCTCGGCGAGATCACCGCACTGGTCTGGGCCGGCTGTCTGTCTACTGAGGACGCCATGCGCCTGGTGCGAGAGCGTGGCCGGATCATGGCCGAGCTGGGCGCGCCGGACACCGGCATGCTCAGCGTGGCAACGGATTCGGCCGACGAGCTGTGCCGGGGGACGGGGCTGGTGGTCGCCGCGTACAACGGGCCGCGATCGCTGGTGCTGGCCGGTCGGCTGCCGGAACTGCGGATCGCGGCCGAACGCGGTGGCCGAGCCACGATGCTGCCGGTGTCGCACGCCTTCCACTCGCCGGCGATGGCCCGCTGTGTCGAGCCGCTGCGCGCCGTGCTGGACACCGTGACCTTCCGGCCGCCGTCCCGCACCGTACTGTCCACAGTATACGGACGCGCGCTGCGCGAGGACGACGACCTCCGTGAACTATTGGCCACCCAACTGCTCGCACCGGTGCTGTTCGGTCCGGCCATCGAATGGGCGGCACCGGACACCGACCTGTTCTGCACGCTCGGCCCCGGCCAGCACACCGCCATCCCCACGGTGCATCTCGACCTGCGCCAATCGGCGGAGGCCGCGGCCGCCTTGTTCGCCGCGTCGGCGGTCAAGGACCTGGCACCGCTGTTCGCCGGACGGTCGGCCCGCCCGTTCGACATCTGGCGGGACCGGACGTTCCTGACCAATCCGTGCGCGATCGACGCGCCGGCCGAAGCCATCCCGGTCC
>WNGR01000952.1_pt1 | contig 32488 bp, 30 predicted proteins | sample 5407581 | NCBI WGS metagenome assembly WNGR01 (sample SAMN13153383, study PRJNA577476) | soil metagenome | isolation source: 80 cm soil or saprolite under Garry oak tree replicate 2 | place: USA:California | collected 2016-06-15
GCTAGGTCAGGAGGGTTCTTTGGCATCGGCACATCTCCAAATCACGACCTGGAGGAATCCTTCCGACTCTAACCCCTGAAGGACGGCCTTGTCGAACTGATCCGGGCGATGAGCTCAGCACGGCACTAGGGCAGGCCATGCCATGTGATCTCGTAGTAGACGACAATCGCGGTGACCGCGACCACGATCAGAACACCTATTGCGGCAAAGCATCCGTAGCCTATGTCTTGTGACCCGGGGCCGGTCTTCACGACCCTGCGATCTGCGCGAACACTCTCGGACTGTGTCTCGGTCCGCACGCCGATACCGGACCGAAACGATGCAGCTGGCCATCGCCGATCCTCTCACTCACTGAGGCGCCATTTCACGAAGGACCGGGTGACCGTTGAGGTTTGTCAGAGGCAGGTAAACGAGATGGGTTTGAGAGTCGACTGAAACCGTGTGTGCAACCCCCACACGCAGGACGACCGACGGTTCCATCGATCGGCCAAGCATCATCAGACGATCTGAAAAGCGGCGACCGAGCAGCTGACGGGCCTGGTTGCTCCAGCGCTCGTGAGTTTGCTGCACGCTGCAATCTCCACCCGAAGTAGAACCCACAAACAGACTCGTCCGGAGCGGGCCTCGGCAGCATTGCCTAGAGCGCGGCCCTCAATGACAGGTGGCATCTGTGCCACCGGGTTGTAAGGTGCCCGCTGCTCGATGTCGATCGGAAGGAGTCGCGGTTGTAGTGCGGTTGTAGTGCGGTTGTAGTGCGGTTGTAGTGCGGTTGTAGTAAGGCCAGTCGAATGGCGGACCGCAGGGGCCCGATTTAAGATCGATTTTGGCTCCGGACCAGGGATTCGAACCCTGAACCTTGCGGTTAACAGATCGCAGCGTCCCGTTCAGAAATCGCGACTCGAATTCGTAGAGCGCTGCTGAGTGCCGCCCTTTGCCGCTGTTTAGCGCCTGCGTTGCTGTACGAAAGGTCTTCTGGCGCGGGCCTCGAGAGCACCTTCGCAGTCAGCAGTCCAGGCAAGAACCACTCGCTGCGGAGCGGTGTAGCGTAGATCTCACCAGCCTTCGCTTTGCCTGTGGTGGCATCGGTAATCGCCTGGTCGCGACCCAACGCCACGCCTGGTCTCTGTCATGCGCGTTTCCTTCTGAGCTGACCTCCGGCGGTTTCGAATCGCTTGCAATGTGAGGGGCCATCTTGACGTCCTGTTACTCCGCAACTTCTCCCGCAACGCCGATATCGTTGCGGCTGACGCTCGGGCCCTTCATCGAGAATCCGCGCCTTGCGTGTGTCTGTGTCTATTCGAGGACGGCGATAGCATCGACCTCCATGAGCAAGTCTGGCAAACCGAGGTTAGCGACTTGCACCTGCGTGCAGATCGGATACTTACCCTTCTTGAAGAGCGCACCCCTGACGGCAATCTCATCCTCAGCGTGGCGAATGTCCTACAGAAAGACGGTGATCTTCACGATGTCGGTAACCTTGCCTCCCGCTGCCTCGACCGCAAGCCGGATGTTGTGCCAGACCCGTTCAGCCTGCTTCCGAGCATCACCTACCCCAACCACGCGATTCGATTCGTCAAAGGCGACCTGTCCGGCGATATAGATCGTGGTGCCGCAGCGGATCGCGTGGCTGTACGGCTCGGGTGCCCCTGCGATGCCAGGCGGCTCGAGATACACACGTTCCATCGCTTCTCTCCTAGCTCTTCAATTTCCTGGTCGCTGTCTCGAGGTCCGGGACACCGAGCGGCCTGGCGGCGCGCTCAACCGCCAGCGCGACACGCAGCGCGGTCTCCTCACCGAACGGCCGAGCGGCGATCTGCACGCTGGTCGGAAGCCCGAATGCTCCGATTCCGGCGGGTACGGCCACCGTCGGCAACCCAGAGAGATTGAATGGCGCCGTGGTTCGAACCAGCGCTTGGATCACCGGTTCGGACTGTCCACCGAGTTGAAAGTCCAGCTGGTCGGCCAATTGCGCCTTGGCCGGAACCGTGGGCGCAATCACCGCATCCAGCCGGCGTTCTGTGAACAACCGTCTGAACGCCTCTTGAATGACGCGGCGCGTTTTCTGCGCCCGCAGGTAGACAGCGGCCGGCAGGAGAAGGCCGGTTTCAAGAAGGCCACGGACGTCCTCGCCGATCAGACTCGCCCGGCCTGCCATGCGGGCTTCGTGGTACGAAGCTGCCTCGGCCGCCACGATCGAAAACTCTGCGGCCAGCCCAGCTTCCAGCTCAGGCAGCCTCGCCTCGGTCACTTCCGCTCCGGCGGCTTCAAGGTGTGCCGTCACCCTGCCGAGCGCGGCACTCATGTCGTCTTCAATGGGATCGAAAGGGCTTCCGCGCAGCACGGAGATCCGCATCCCGCGGAGCCCTTCGTCGGAAATGTTGGCTCGTGGCACCGGCGGGCGCCCGAGCGTCGTTGGGTCCGCCGGATCAGGGCCGGCCAGCACCGATAACATCAAGGCACCGTCAGCGACGGTGCGGGTGAGCGTGCCGACATGGTCCAGCGACCAGCTGAGCGCCAAGGCGCCGGCCCGGCTTACGCGGCCATAGGTGGGCTTGATGCCAACGAGTCCGCAGTGGGACGCCGGAATTCGAATCGAGCCTCCGGTGTCTGATCCGATCCCACCGGGCACGATTCGAGCCGCGACGGCTGCACCGGTGCCGCCACTCGATCCGCCGGCGCTGCGATCGAGGTCCCACGGATTTCTTGTGGGCGGCGTGTACACACCACATGCAAGCTCGTGTGTGGTCGTTTTCCCGAGGACGATCGCGCCCGCCGCCCTGAGCCTGGCGACAGCGGCTGAATCGTTGCGAGCCGGCGGCGCATCACTCATCGCCTTTGATCCGCAGCCGGTCGTCCGACCTGCGACGTCGAAGATGTCCTTGATCGCGACCGGGATTCCGTAAAGCGGACCACCTGAACGCCCATCCTGAGCCCTGGCGTCCCGCCGCACATGGTCCTCGTCGACCGAGACGAAGGCGTGGATCAGCGGTTCGACGACTCGCCACCTGTCGAGAACCGAGTCGGCCAACTCAGAGGGCTTCAGCTGCTTCCTTCTGATTAACTCCGCGGCCTCGACCATGTCGAGCGACCACGGGGCCGGCGTCATTCGCGCCACTCTGGCGCGAAAACCGTTGCGGGTTCGATCCCCTCGACCTCATCGGCCCGCAAGCCTCCCCCCTGCGCGATCAGGCCTTCGAGCTGTGCCGTGACTGTCTCGATTCGGTCGTCAGGCAGCTCGACTTCGAGCATTCGCGCCCACGCAGAAACTGTCTGCTCGTTCATTTCTTATCCTCCGGAAAGGCTCTGAACGTCGACTCCACGTTCTCAACGAAGCGGACGCAGGCCTCTTCGATTTGGTCGAGATACTCGCGGCCCCGCTCCGCAGTGGATTGCGATGGATCTCCCCAGACACCGGATCGACTTGCCCTCGGGAGCGTGCCCAGCGCGGAGAAGAAATAGGCTGAAACCATGGCAGGTGATGGTTCCACCGGAAACTGTGGATACTCACGGACGGCATGCTCGAGCTTGACGAGTGAAGGGTCAACCGCCATCACGGCAGAGGTCTCGCCGACGTTCGCGTGCAAGCCAACCTCCGAGCTGAGGTACTTCGCCAGTTGATCTGGCGGCAATGCGTCCCAGTAGTTGAACGGAAACGCGATGGTTCCTTTGGGCAGCTTCTCCCCGATTTCCATCAGAGCTGCGGAGAGCACGATCACGTTTGTGTAGTGACCGTTTACCAGGATGATCTCGCGGAATCCACGTTCGGCCAGCGACATGACCACGTCCTGGACGAAGTCAATCATCGTCTTAGCCTTGAGGAACGGAATGCCAGGATAGCCCTTGTGATCACCGGATAACCCGTAGGAGAAAGGCGGCGCAACGAGTGCTCCGATTCGCCGCGAGAGCCGGACCGCAATCTCGCTGGCGAGGATCGCGTCGGTGCCGTACGGCGAATGCGGTCCATGCTGCTCTGTCGAACCGACTGGGATCACTACCTTCGCGCTTCGCTCGAGATGCGCCTTGACCTCGAGTAGCGTGCACTCCGCCAGATAGAGCGGCAACTCGTCCGAACCCGCCTTGCGTTTGCTCGTCGCTACCTCTTGACTCGCTGACGGTAGATGCCCAGCAGCGCCAGGATAATCAAGCCCTCAATAAGTTGCTGAAAGAAGGCGTTGACCTGGACGCTATCGAAGAACTGGCCAAGGAAAGCCAGAACCAGCGAGCCACCGAGCACCCCAATCACCGATCCCTGACCGCCAAACAGGCTGACGCCGCCGATGACCACCGCTGTGATCGTGGTCAGCAGTAGTGTGGCGCCGAGGTCAGGGGTGCCGACGTAGGTCTGCGTCAGCTCGAGCAGGCCCGCCGCGGCGGCGACCACAGAGCAGATCACGTATGAGGCAAAGCTGACGCGAGTGGTACGAACGCCCGCCAGGCGAGCCGCCCCGCTGTCTCCGCCCACCGCATACAGGTGCTTTCCGAACGCCGTCTGTGTTGCCACATACCAGCAAATGCCCCAGAACCCGGCCATCACCAGGAGCAGGACGGGCACCCCGGCGATCGAGTCCTCATAGAGGTTGTAAAAAGACGGTGCCGCCTGGCCGACCGGATTGACGCTGTAGGAGTAGGCAACGCCCTGGAGGACGTAGAGCATGCCGAAGGTCGCAACGAACGGGGTTATCTTCACCCAGGTGACCAGCAGGCCGTTGATCACGCCGACCACAAGTCCGACACCAAGGGCCGCGCCCACCGCCAGTGGGATGTTCTGATCGCGGCCGTTCATGAGCACCGCGGCAGCCATCCCGCTGATGGTCGCGACCGAGCCGATCGACAGGTCGATGCCGCCGGCAACCACGACGAAGAACTCGGCCGCCGCCGCCATGCCTACAAACGTTGCGCCCTTGAACGTTTCGGTCACGACCGCCGGCGAACGAAACGTCTCTGACAGGACGGTCGTGAGGACAAACAGAAAGATGAGGAGCGACCATGCAAGCAGGGTTCGCGCTTGGCGCTTGACCCAATGGCTTGGCCATCCGACAGACAGAACGGACAGCGCCGGTTGCGAGCTCATCTCGCCGTCATGCCGTGTGATCAAACAGCATGGCCGCTGCCTTCGGACGTCGCCAGCTCCTGCTCTCGGCCGAGCACAGCAAGCCTGAGGATCCTCTCCTCGCTGAGCTCGCCACGTACGAGCTCGCCCACGATGTTGCCAGCGCTCATAACAAGAACGCGGTCGCTCATCGCGATGACCTCGGGCAGCTCCGAGGAGATGAGAACCACACCGCTTCCTCGAGCAACCAGCTCATCAATCAGGTTGTAGATCTCGTACTTGGCCCCGACGTCGACACCCCGTGTTGGTTCGTCCAGGACCACCACCTCGGCCGCCGGTTTGTGAACCAACCATTTGCCGAGCACGACTTTTTGTTGGTTTCCTCCGCTCAATGTTTCAGTCGCGACGTCGATCGCCGAAGGACGCACACCAAAGGCCTTGACTGCCTCCGAGGCAAGGCGACGTTCAGCCTTTGCGCTCACCATTCCGATCGTCGAGAGCTCCCTGAGCGAAGCCAGCGCGAGGTTCTCGCGCACGGAATGCGCCAGGATCAGGCCTTCGCGCTTACGGTCTTCAGGTATGACCACGATCCCGGCCCGCATGGCGTCGCTGGGTCGCTTCAGCCTGATCGGACGACCATTTCTCAAGACCACGCCGGCTCGCGCCGGACGGATGCCGCCCAGCGCGTTGGCCAGGCGGGTGCGGCCGGAGCCGACGAGCCCTGCGAGGCCCAGCACCTCGCCGGCGTGAAGCTCGAAGCTGATCGGCTCGCGGTCGTGGCCGAGCGCGAGCTTGTCCAGCTTCAGCACGATCTTGTCCCTGGCCGCTTCTGGCCTTAAACGCCGTGCTCCAATCTCACGGCCGACCATCAAACGGATCAGGTCCTCCATCGTCAATTCGTTGACGGGTCGGCCGGCCACCACGCGCCCGTCCTTCAGCACCGTCGCGCGGTCAGCGAGCTCGAAGATCTCGGCCAGCCGGTGCGAGATGTAGAGGATCCCTAGACCGTGTGAGCGGAGCTCCTTGATCACGCGGAAGATTCGTTCGAGCTCGACTCCTGAAAGCACGGCCGACGGTTCGTCGAAGATCAGAACCCGCGCTTGCAGGACGAGGGCGCGCGCGATCTCGACGAGCTGGCGGTCTGCGACGCTCAGGGTTGCGACTTCGGTTTCGAGATGGATTCGGGCGCCGATATTGTCGAGTGCGGCGGCGGCTTCTCGCCGCATCCTGCGGTGGTCGAGCAGGCGGAGGCCGAAGCGCTGCTCCCAGCCAAGAAACACGTTTTCGAGCACGGTCATGGCCGGGATCAGGCTCGGCTCCTGATATACCGCGCCGATGCCAAGCTCACGTGCCTTTTCCGGCGTGAGCTGAGCCTCTCTGCCGTCGACCAGGACCTGGCCTGCGTCCTGCTTTTCGGCCCCGGTCATGATCTTCACCAGCGTCGACTTGCCCGCGCCGTTCTCGCCTACAAGAGCGTGGATCTCAGCGGACCCAATGTCCAGGGAAACGTCGGCGAGCGCTCGAATTCCGCCGTAGTGCTTGTAGATGCCTCGTGCAGAAACGAGCGCCCGCTCAGCATTCATATATTTGGGCTTTCCGCCTTTACTTCACCAGGTTCAAAGCCTTCAGTTCATCGACCGTTAGAACTGAGTCAGTCCCGACGTACATGTCGTCGCTGAATTGAGGCTTGTAATACTTGTCCAGCGGCGGAAGGATGGGCCCGTACTGCGGAAGATCCGAGATGTTGATGCTTTTCGGAACATTCTCGCCCTTGGCCGCCTTGTACGCGGTGTCGATACAAACCTGAGAGCTCGTCGGCGGGAACTGCAGCGACGCGACCTCCATCTTGTTCTCGATGGCCAGCCGCAGAATACCGTTGGTCGCAGCTGCTCCCCCGATCGGGGGCGCGGGGCTCACCTTGCCATCGATGAGCGCCTGCATCAGTCCCGTGACGGCTTCACCACCCACTCCCCAGGCTCCATTGAATGTCTTGCCTGAGGCGATCGCTGTGGCCGCCAACTGCTTGGCTGTGCTGATCGAGTAGTTCGCGTTGCCGCCGTTGATGATGTGGATGTTTGGATACTTCTGCATCACCGAGTTGAATCCCTGGTCATAGGTGATGGTCGTCGTATTGCCGGGCAATCCACCGATGTAGAGGAGGTTTCCCTGATGGTTCATCTTGTCTGCCAACCACTGCGCCAGTGGCACCGCGGCTGTCTCAGCATGCGGGGTTACCAATGACGTGTAGTTTTGAGAGGTGATGGTGCTGTCGCAGAGTACGACCTTGATGCCTTGGGACATCGCTCGCTCGACCGGACCGGTGTCCGCAGCCCCACCAAGCGGGACCAGGACGATTGCGTCAGGCTTCTGGGCAATCGCCGTGTCGATTTCGGGCAGCTGTTTCGTCGCGTCACCCTGGCCATTGAAATAGACGAGTTTCACACCATCAGCGTTCGCGGCTTTGCGCGCCACCGCGTCGAGCTGGGCGGCCCAGCTGTTCGACGTTCCCTGGGAAATGAAAGCGATCGTGTATGTCTTTGCTCCTGGTGTGCCGGAAGGGCCGCCACACGCCGTCAACGCGAGCAGCGCGGCGGCGAGTGCAGCAAAGCCGGTTCCCGAACGACTGAACACGCGAGGGACGGACTGTCGTGACATGACTCTCTCCTTTTGCTATGCGATTGAACTTCTCTTGACGAGGTGAAACAGCGATACCGCCACCAACATCACCACGCCCTGGACGATGAGCTGAGTGAACGGATTGAGCGAAGAAAGCGTGGTGACGTTCAGCACGGTCAGCAGAAAAAGGGCGCCGATCAGAGCACCGGCCGGCCTGCCTTCGCCCCCGATGAAGGAAACCCCGCCCACCACGGCGGCTGCGATCGACTGCAGGTTGTAGGTGCCGCCGATTGCTGGATCGACGTAACCGACGTATGCGCTCAGGATGATGCCGGCCAGAGCCGCGAAGACCCCGCACAGCATGTAGGCCGAGACGCGAACCGCCGTCGTCGAGATTCCGACCCGGCGCGCGACCTCCGGTGAGCGCCCGACGGCATAGATCGTCCGACCGTAACTTCCTCTGGACAGAAAGACGATCACCATGAGTCCGATCGCAAGGCAGATCAGCAGCGAAAACGGCACGATGCCAATCCCATCCAGGGCGATTGGCCTCAGTGCGGTTGGGATGTTGCCCGCCGGGATCCCCTTGGTGTAGACGAGAATTGCCCCCTGCACGCATGCCGTCATGCCGAGCGTGGCTGCAAACGGCGGTACGTTACGGAGCGATACGAGCAATCCGTTCGTGACCCCGACGCCGGCACCGATCAAGATGCACAGCACAAGAGAAAGGAGGAGGAGGTTCTCGTTGTAATGGTTCATGAGCGCGATCGTGATCAGCGCCGCGTTCATCACAGCGCCCACCGAAAGGTCGATTCCACTAACGAGAAGGACGAGAACCTGGCCGAGTGTGACGAGACCGAGAACCGCGTACTGCTGCATGACCACGTGCAGATTTGCCGGCCGGTAGAAGCCTGGTTCGACGACCGCCACCACCGCCGCCACAAGCAAGCTCGCACCGATCGGTAGGCCGTAACTACGGACTGTCGGCGGGAGGCGTAACCACGTCGATGCGACGGATTCGTAGGCCAAACGCACGGCCCCGGCGGCGCGCACAGGATTCCCGGGCGATGACGATCCGCTCACAGGGCGGGGTTCTCGGCCATCCCGATTCGGAGACGCCGCGAAAGCGCTCAGGTGAAAACCTGGTTCCGGCCGGTCCAACGGTTTCATCAGTGGCGCGCCCCATCGCGATTGGACGAATCAATCAGGAGCACCTCAGACCCGGCGACAGGTTTGAACATCGTCGAGCGGTCCCCCTTCCACCCCATTGCGTGCGAGACCTCGACCGCGGCGGCGCCGACGAGGGGTCCCGTCTTTTCCGGCGTGAAGAAGTCCTTGATAGTCGACAGGCTGATCGCAGCAACGGAACGGCCAGTATGGTCGCGGACGGGCGCCCCGACGCAGAACACGCCAACGATCGACTCCTGCTGATCGACCGCGTAACCGCGGCTGCGCGTCTGTGCAAGATCCGTGAGGAGGTGACGTGCACCAGTGATCGTGAAGGGCGTGACGCCCAGGAGCCCGGTCACGCCGAGAACCCTGGTCACTGACGCGTCGTCAACTGCCGCGAGAAGCGCCTTGCCCAGGCTGGAACAGTGCAGCGGAACGCGAGAGGTGACTCTTGGATCGGTTCGCACATCGCGCGCATCGCTTAGGACCTTGTCGACATAGAGAAGCTCGCCATGGGCAGGGACAGCGAGCATGGCGGTGTCGTGAGTGGCGGCGACGAGTCTCTCCAGTGACCGGCGCGCCACGGACCGCAGCTCGAGGCGATCGCCTGCATTCAGCCCCAGCTGAACCAGCCGGGCGCCGAGCTGATACCGTCGCCCGCCATCCTGCGACAGATAGCCCCGGGACTCGAGAGTGTGGACCAGGCCATGGGTGCTGCTGCGTGCGAAGCTGAGCCGAAGGCCAATCTCCGAGATCGTCAGACCGCGTGGCTCACCCGCGAGCAGCTCGAGGATGTCGAGGGTCCTGTCCGCAGACTTGACCGGTGAGGCGTCGGATGGTCTGCGTGCCACGGCCTGTTATCGCGACGTAGGCTCGTCCGGCCGCGGGTTCGGTATTGGAGGAAAGTCCTCGGACTCGCAGATCATGATCGTCACTCCCCCACTTGCGAATCGCGGAACGTCGGCGAGCGCCGCCGCCATCTCCGGAGTCGCCTGCGCCGCATCAAGCGCCTGCCGATTATCGAAGTACACGTCCGAGACGAGATAAAAGGGCGGCGGAGATCCATCCTCCGTGCGCACGACGCGTCCGAATCGGATGTTCCGAACACCGGGGATCCGCTGAACCAGAGGCGTGTGGACCTCACGGTAATAACGATCGAACTCGGCGGGATCAACTGGATGCCCGTGTAGGGAGACAATCCGGGTCATTGTTCACATAGGTGAACACGCATCATGAATGTGACAAACTCTAAGGCCACTCTGAAAAAAAATCAAGCCAGCCACCTGGCTGAAATTGACCTCATTCATCAAACCCATCAAAGGCATCCGAGAGAGGCACTACCCGCAAGCAGCTATCGATGAATGTCCACGCCTGCGAGTCCTGAAGATCTCCGAGCGCCTGGACCAAGAAGACCGCGATCAGATTCGTCGACTACGGACTCGAGAAGCTTCTATTTCCTGTGTTGCAGATCCAGACCAATAACATTTCAGAGAGTACGTCGCGGTCGTGCCGGCGGCACAAAGCACGCGTACGGCATTGTTCAGACCCTCGAGCCCTTCCTCTTCGTATCGCGCCAGCCAGCCGTGCATCGTCTGCCGACTGACACCCCAATCCTTTGCCACCTCGGTCACGCTGCGACCGTCAGCGATTACCGCCAGCACTGCCTTGTACCTTTTGCTCACTCACGCTCATTTCCCTCATGCGCGGGAGTGTCAAGGCTCAGCCGAAGTAGGTGTAAAGCATCACCCGAAGTAGTGACAACCATCAGCCGAAGGCCGTTGGTCGCCCTTCAGCCGAACTTCTTCGCGACCCTCCAGGGAGTCCCTGTTTAGCCGCCAGCGAACGCCGGCCGACCTGTCCGCGTTCGCTAGCGATCTCGCTTCGTTTGCAGAAGACCAGTTCGCTTGCTATGACACGCCGCCGCCACCGTCATCGGTTTTGGGCTGAATGGGCGAGGGCTTCTGGACTAACCTTTCGCGGCGCCTTTACGTGTCGAGCGGGCTGCTCGTGCCTCCTGAGCAAGATAGGGTTGCAGTGCGGTTGCAGTACGGCGGGGCGAACGCGAGCCGCGGCGCGCGATTTAAGATCGATTTTGGCTCCCCTTAGTGGACGCTCTTCGAACCATGCTCCTGGCCCACACCCCTGAACTGCGCGAGACCATCAAGCACCTTTTGGTTCTTCGATGTACTCGATCAGCAAGCAGCTGACGCTAGTGACAGCGAGATGCATGATCGCGACCGCAGTCGAAAAGGTCGGCGCATTGCAGACCTTCTCATGTCCTCGACGTGTCGTCGCCTCCTTGGTTACGCAGCCACCTCGACCTCGATGCTTGGAGCGGCGGTTGCTGCTGATTGACGGTGGCGGACTGCGACCAGGACGGTCACGAAACCGGCGAGCGCTATCAGGCCGGCGATCTCGAAGGCCGAGCTGAAGCCGGCGGTAAGGGCGCGGTTCACTGCTGCCTGGGTGGAGGGGCCTGTCGCGAGCTGATTCCTGGTCACCGTTGTGGCGATGGTGCCCATGATCGCGATTCCGAGCGAGCCCCCGAGTTGGCGGCCGACGTTCAGGAGAGCAGACGCCAACCCCGATTCATTCGGCTCGACTCCTGAGATGGCGGTGACACTCGTGGATACGAACGCCATCCCCAGACCGATCGCGAGAACGACCAGGGGGCCGAGAACGTCGGCGAAGTAGTTGGCGTGAGCTGTCACAGCGGACAGCCAGAACATGCCGGTGGCGGCAAGCAGCGCCCCGGTTGTCATCGGCACACGTGGGCCGACGCGGCCGATCAGACGCGAGGTCAGGCCTGCGCCCACCACCACGCCTAAGGCGGTCGGTAGAAACGCGAAGCCGGCCTGCAGCGGGCTGAAGCCAAGGACGTTCTGCAGGAACAGCGTCAGTAAGAACAGCATGCCCGAGAGGGCCGCGCCGATCGCCAGCGACAGTCCGTAGGCGCCGGACCGGTTGCGGTTAGCGAATATGCGGAGCGGCATCAAAGGGTGCCGGCCGCGGGATTCGAGCGCGACAAAGGTCACGAGAAGGGTGACCGCGATGGCCAGGGTGGCGCGGGTCAAGCCGTCGCTCCAGTCGTGGGTCGCCACGCGTGCGAGGCCGTAAACGAGGAGGGAAACGCCGGCGGTCACCGTTAGGGCGCCGGGAAGGTCGAGACGCCCGGGCTTGCCTTCGCCGCGAATCAGAACTCGCGGAGCCGCGAAGGCCAGCAGCAGGCCGATCGGCACGTTCACGAACATGATCCAGCGCCATGACAAGTAGTTCGTGATGACGCCGCCCATCAGCAGTCCGATCCCGCCACCGCCGGCGGACACGGCGGAGTAAACACCGAGGGCACGGTTGCGCTGAGCTCCCTGCGGGAACGTGGCGGCCAGGAGAGAGAGCGCGGTCGGGGCGAGGATCGCTGCGCCGACTCCCTGAGCGGCCCGGGCGGCGATCAGAAAGGTCGACGACGTGGCTAGTCCGCCGGCCATCGAGCCGGCGGTGAACATGAGGGCGCCGATGATGAACATGCGGCGCCGGCCGAACGTGTCGCCCGTGCGACCACCGAGTAGAAGCAGGCCGCCGAAAGCGATTGCGTACGCGTTGACGACCCACTCGAGGTCGGTCGCGGCAAAGTTCAACTCGCGCTGGATGGACGGCAGCGCGACGTTTACGATCGCCACGTCGAGCACGACCATCAGCTGCGCGAGCGCGATCACGATGAGGGCGAGATTCAGATTGCGAGGCGTCGATTTGAGTGCGATTGCGCTTTTCGTATCCATCTTGGTTTTTTCCTCATTGGTTTGGTTGATATCGTCTGGCAAGGCTCGCAGACGCAAGTACTCGTTGATCCCGATCAGGCGGAACTGCACCAGCTCGTAGCGCGGGAACGCCGGCTTGGCTGTCGCGTAGTCAACCACCTCGGGCTCGACCACCCGGTAATGGCGACCCAGGTATGTGATCCGCCCCTCGCCGGCGGCCTTCACGTTCTGATACCAAGCGGCGTTGTCGCTGAACGTCCGCGGGATGACGAAGCCGTCGCCCAGCGGCCGCATCCCGATCGGCGTGGCGTACTCGCGGCCCGAGCGCCGGCCGCGGTGGCGGAGGATGCCGACGACCGGCATCCAGCGGCGTCCTGCGATAAGCAGGACGAGCGGGTTGACGAGCCGTGCGGCGAACCGGACGACTCGGCGCGCGCGTGGTCCCAGGTAGATCTTGTTGATCGAGGTGCTCATCTGATTGCCTCCATGGCTAATTGCTCGCCCGCTCCGGTCAGCGATTCGCTGACGCTCCAGAGCTGTGCGGCGACGCTTGCGTCGTACGTGATCGGTTTGCTGCGCGCGGGCTTGCCGTGGAAGAAGTACTGGCCGGTCACCCCTTCCATGTCGGGCGACGTGGCGAGGTAGACGGCCGTTCGCGCGCTCTCCTCCGCCGGCCGGCCGATAAGCCGCATGAGCCCGCCCATGATTCCGATGACCCCGCCGATGCCACGCCCGAAGTCGCTCGCGGTCGGCCCTGGAGTGAAGCAGTTGGCGGTGACCGCCGTGCCTTCCAGGCGCCGCGCCAGCTCGTACGTGAAGAGGATGTTTGCGGTTTTCGAGCGCGCGTAGGCCGAGAAGAAGCTGTAGCGGCGCTCGCCTTGCAGGTTACCGAAGTCAAGCCGACCGCTATGCGTTTCGGAGACGGTGTTGACCACCCGCGCGGCTGGGGCTGGGACCAGGAGGTCGAGCACGAGCTGCGTCAGCAGGAATGTGGCGATATGGTTGACAGCGAAGGTCCCCTCGAGGCCGTCGACTGTCAGCACGCGGCGTCCGGATGCAGTTCCGGCGTTGTTGATCAGCACGTCGATGCTGCCAACGCGATCGTGCAGCGCGACCGCGAGAGCTCGGATCGAGGCCTGGCTCGAGAGGTCGGAGGCCAGAAAGTACGGTTCTGGGCCGGTGGCTATGCTGGCGACCTCCTCTCTGGCAGTCGCACCGCGGGCAGGATCGCGCGAGACCATGACCACGTGGGCGCCGCCAGCTGCCAACTGCCGAGATGCGGCGAGGCCGATGCCGCTGCTCGCCCCGGTGATGAGGACGGTCTTTGTGTTGCTCATGCACCTAGGACGGGGGCCGCGGTAAGAATGTGACTTTCGGGGCCGATGTCACATTCCTGCCCCTGTCCCGTCCTTATATATGTGGCGGTCTCAGTGATAGAGAGCAACGAACGTTTCACCGACGCGTGGACGAATCACCACCGTTTCCTGCTGGACGTCGCCTACCGGCTGCTCGGCAGCTATAGCGACGCTGAGGACATCGTGCAGGAGGCTTTCTCGAGGCTCCTCCGCACGGATCTCGACCCGATCGAGGATGTACGCGCCTGGCTCGTCGTGGTCGCGAGCCGGCTGTGTCTCGACCAGCTGCGATCAGCGCGGGTCAAGCGTGAGGCCTACATCGGCCCATGGTTTCCCGAGCCGCTGCTCTTCTCCGACGACGCGAGTACCGACCCTGCGGACGTCGTGACGATGGACGAAAGCGTGCGCTTCGCGCTCCTTGTCGTCCTCGAGCATATGTCGCCCGCAGAACGCGTCGTCTTCGTGCTGCACGACGTGTTCGACCTCCCGTTCGAGAAGATCGCGCCGATGGTGGGGCGAACGATCGCGGCATGCCGCCAGCTCGCGAGTCGCGCGCGCAAGCGCGTTGACGCCGAGGCGGGATCAGCGCGGTTCGCGATTGACCCCGCAGAGCAGCGCCACGTCGTGGACGCGTTCATCGCGGCTTGTGCCGGTGGCGACATCGAGGCACTGCTCCCGCTGCTCGACCCGTCGGTCGTAGGCTGGGCCGACATGGGCGGAACGCTGCCTGCGATCAGCCAGCCGAACGTTGGCCGCGAGACGGTCGCCGCGCGGGTTATGCGGTTCTTCGGCGCCGGATCTGGCAACAAGCTCGTGGCGAAGGTCATCAATGGCGAGCCGAGCGTCGTCGCGTTCTTCGAGGGTACGGTGGTTTCCGTGCTCGCCTTGAGTGTGACCGACCACCTGATCTCCAGGGTCTATGTCGTTTCGGATCAGCGCAAGCTAGCCCACGTCAAGCGGGCGCTCGAGCAGCAGTAGCCAGCACGAGTGCGTCGAACCAACCCTGGGCAATCATTCAATACAACGGAGGCGTCAAATGAACCCGGAAGACTTCCCAGCCCCGAAGCAGGGTTTCGTCATCACCCACTTTCTCGTCGTGGCAGATCAGGACCGGTCCCGCGAGTTCTATCGGTCGGTGTTCGGCGGGCAGGTTCTCCTTGAGCGCGACCCGGTCATCATGAAGGTCGCGAATACGTGGCTGATCCTCAATGTGGGCGGTGGACCCACAGACGACAAGCCCACGGTCACTCTCGAGATCCCGCGCGATCCGAGCCGGACGAGCGCCTTCCTCAACATTCGCGTCGCGGACATTCACCAGGTGTACAAGGAATGGTCCGCCAAAGGGGTGAAGTTCCTGACGGAGCCCAAGGACCATGGACAGGAAATTCGTGCCTACATCCGCGACCCTGATGGCCACCTAATCGAAGTCGGCCAATCAACGCGCACGCCCAGGTGAAGTAACGGCCCGAGGCTCTGCCTTTGCAGTGGTTGGTGCTGACCAGGTCGAATCTGAACCCGGAAGTTCGAATCCTTGATGGGTCGTTGGCAGGCATAGTACCGCTTGACGATATGTGGATGGTGACGAAACTGAAACCACAATATCTTGGGCCGATATGAATGGCAAACTGGCTCCGGACCAGGGATTCGAACCCTGAACCTTGCGGTTAACAGCCGCCTGCTCTACCGTTGAGCTAGTCCGGAACGGCTCGTTGAATTCTAGGCCCTGACCTTCACGAGCCGCCCAGTCCTACGCCTGTCGCGCGATCTCCTGCTCGAGCTCCGCGAGCTGCCCGTCGACCTCGTCATTCCCATCGACATCAGGCACGCTCGGGCCAACGCGCATTGGTTCCAGCAGCCCTTCACGGACGAGGCGATCGATGGCGCTCACGCGCGCTTCCATACCTTCCGTCTTCTCCTCGGCTTCCGTGAGGGCGGCGGTCAGCTCGTTGAACTCGCGGGACACGCCCGTCACCGCCTCCTTGATCTGGATCTGCGCCTCGGCCGCGTTGTAGCGCGCGACGATCAACTCTTGGCGAGCCAAGAACTCGTCGACCTGGCTCGCCAGCCGGCGCTCCAGCACCCTCAAGTTCGTCTCGTCCTGCTCCACCTCGGCCACCTGCGCCTCGAGCGCCGCCAGCTCTAGCACCACCACATGTCGCCTCTGCAGGCGAATCCGGGCCGCGTCAGTGTTGCCGCCGACGAGCTCTGCACGCGCCTCCTCGAGCATCTGCGGTAGCCGCGCCCTGTCCTCCAGCACCCGCGCCTGCATCCGCTCCTTGGAAGCAGTGACGTGGTTAATCGCCACCCGCACCTGCGCGAGGAGCGCTTGCTGTTTCTGGTGCGCGTTTACGTATGTCGTACGCGGGTCCACCGCAGGCGCAAGCGCGGCGTCGAGGCCCGCCTTCAGGCTGGCTGCGATCTGGCCGAGGAATCCCACCTGCCCTTCTCCCCCGATCGCCAGGTCACGAACGGATGGCACGACGCGGTGCGGGCGCGAGCTTCGACTTCAGCTCGTCGAGCGCCGACGGCGTCCCCTTCGACGCGCGCCGCAGCCGATCGCGCTGGATCCGGAAGTAGTAGTTGCCGAGGAAGCCCATCGCGGCCATCACGATCAGACGCATCATCAGCGTCTTCAAGTTCAGCGCGCCGTCGGCGAACAAGACGGAGCCACTCAGAACCAGACACGCTGTCGCATACGCGACTATCGCGAGCACCGTGTAAGCCGCCTCGATGACGCGTGGGAAGACCAGGGCGAACGCGAACACGACCGGGTAATAGAGGACGAAGAACTCGTTGTTGAGCCCAACGGCTCCCGGCCAGAAGACCACGATCGCCGTGATCAGCACCAGGTCGGCGACGCTCGCCGCCACCACCACCGTCCGATTCAGCGGGCTGCCCATCACGTATCGACCATGCAGGAAGAAGTTCATCGCCATCAGGACGAGGAAGAACGGGAACGTTCGCGTCAGCTGGGCGACGGTGGTGGACGTCCACAGCACCAGCACCGCACCGGCGAGGATGACGCTCCATCGCGCCCACAGGATCACCGACTGCCCGAAGAACACGTCTTCAAGCGCCGCCTGCTCGTGAGACCGGACCTCTCTCAAAGCCTTGGCTTCCATCTCTCTCCTTTCAGCCCACGCCTGCGGGCACAGGTTCCGGCCCTGGGACGGTGGACGGCAGCGTGACCTCGGCAGACGCGCTTTCGTGCACCGCCAGGGCCTCCGCGCGCCGGTGCGCCTCGCTTTGTGCAAAGAGCGCGCCGCAGACCGCGATCGCCGCGATCATCAGCAGCCGCGTGAACACCGCGGGGTACTCAGCGCTGTCGGCAGTGCTTACACAGACGATGCCGTAGACGACCACGACAGCCGCGGTGTACAGAGCCGTCAGCACAGCTGGAAACGCGACCGAAAGGCCGAGCACGGCCGCGAAGTAGAAGACGAAGACGGGCGAGCTGTAACCGTTCTGGGAGATGACCAGCGTGGTCACGACCGCAAGATCCGCCGCGCTAGCCGCGTAAACGACCCGATCGATGGCCGGGCGGCCGCGAAGCAGCTGCACATGCAGATAGAAGTTGCCGAACGCCAGCGCGATGATGGCGGCCAGCTGGATCTGCAGCAGCCCGAGGCTCTGTGGCTCCCAGAACGACAGCACGAGACCAGTCGCGATCAGAATCCAGCGCGCCCAGACGATGACCGCCTGGCCGAAGAACAGATCCTCGGACGTCGCGCCGCCCGCCCAAGAGCTCAAGCCTTGGCTCGACGCCGGCGGGGGTTGAACCGGCGCCGGAGCCAGGGCTGAGCTCTTGTTGAGGTGTGAGGCGGTCCAGTTGAAGCCATCCCAGAACCACCTGCCGTCGGGCGACAGGTGCGGCTTCGAATCGACCGCCGGGGCGGCGGCCTCATCCCAAGGGGCTCGGTCCGGAATCGATATCGCCAAATCCGTATATGCGGCCCTGGCCGCGGTGGCGGCAGTGGCGAAGCCGGCGCCTGTCCGCTGCACGGCGTCGGCCGCGCGCGCAGCCGCTCGTGCGCGAGGCTCGTCGCCGCCGAGCGCGGACATCGCCCACGCAAACCACTGGTCTTCGCGCTCACGGTCGACGTCACTTGGCATCGTTGCCATCTCCCGTCGCCGCCAATCGCGGCGCACCAATCTCGGCCTTCAGGCGCTCGAGCTCGTCATCGATCTCAGCCCCGCTGGTCAGCCGCCGCAGCTCGGTCTCGACGTAATCGCCGCCGCCGGCAGGCTGCAGAGCTCCGATGTCCACCAGGGAGTCGAGCGCCCTTGCGCGGGCCTGAAGGCGGTCGGCCTTCTCCTCGGCCCGGCCCACTGCCATCCCCAGCTCGGCCAGCTCGCCGGACACGCCGGACAGCGCTTCTTTGACCTTCACCTCGGCCTCTGACGCGCTGTAGCGCGCCGAGACCACGTCGCGGTGCACGCGGAACTCCTCGATGCGGAACTGGAGGGACCGCTCCTGGCCGGCAAGCCGCTTCTCCTCGACGTCGACCTCCGCGATCTGCACAGTCAAGCCTTCGACCTCAGCGAGAGCGGTGCGCTTGCGCTCCAAAGCGATGCGCGCGAGGTCGTCGCGGCCGGCGACCAGAGCTCGCCTGGCCTGCTCGTCCAATTGTGGGACGCGAGATTCCAGCTTCTTGGACTGGCGCTCGAGCTGCTGCTTCGAGGTCGCCACCTCGACCAGGCCTTGGCGCAGCTTCACCAGGAGGAGCTGCTGCTGCCCGTAGGCGTAGTCGAGGACCTGACGAGGGTCCTCGACGCGGTCCATAGCGCTCGAGGCCTTGGTCGAAAAGATCAGCTTGAAGCGGGACCACAAGCCCATCAGCACTCGCCTCCAGACAACTTCGCCGCCGGAACACTACGCATGACGGCAGGCTAGGCGAGGCAGAAGGGCGTGTCGTCCGTAAGGCTACTGAAGTATTAGAGAGTCTCTTGGGGGCCGGCGGGGCCGGGCGGCCTGAGGCTGGCATGATTCACGCGTGACCGCGACCCGGGTCGAGGAGCTGGTGACCCCGGCCCTCGTCGTGGACGCGAACGCTTTCGAGCAGAACCTCTCGGTAATGGCCGCGGCCTTGCCAGGGCCCCGACTGCGCCCGCACGTGAAGGCCCACAAGTGCACCGCCCTCGCGCGGCGCCAGCTCGCGGCGGGCCATCAAACGTTCACGTGCGCCACCATTCGGGAGGTCGAGGGCATGGCCGCCGCCGGCCTGGGCGAGGACCTCCTGCTCGCCAATGAGGTGCTCGACGCCTCCAGGCTCGGCCGGCTCGACGCCAGGGTCACGGTCGCAGTCGATTCGCTGCAGACGATCGAGGCCGCGGCCAAAAGTGGCATCAAGGAGGTGTTGATCGACGTCAACGTGGGGCTTCCGCGGTGCGGCTGCGCGCCTGAGAACGCCGGCACGCTGGCTGAGATGGCCCGCTCCAAGGGGCTGACCGTACGAGGGGTGATGGGCTACGAAGGCCACGCCGTCGGGTTGGACGATCGCTCTCTGCGGCAGGACCTCACGGCGCAGGCGATGGAGCTGCTGGTGAGGGCACACGAAGACGTCGGAGGCGACGTGATCTCGGCCGGCGGCACCGGCACGTACGACCTCAACACGTGGGCCAACGAGATCCAGGCCGGGTCATACGCGCTCATGGATACCGCCTATGCGAAGCTCGGCCTGCCCTTCAAGCAGGCGCTGAGCGTGCTCGCGACCGTGATCTCCACCTCGGCCTCCGGCTACGCCGTGGCCAACTGCGGCCTCAAGGCGCTGGGCATGGACCACGGCAAACCCGACGTCGACGGAGGCGGCGACGTGATGATCGTGTCGGACGAGCACCTGACGTTCGTCCCGGGGGATGGTGTCGCTGTGGGCGACCTGATCCGGGTGATGCCGGCTCACTGCGACCCTACCGTCGCCCTGCACGAGCGCATGCACCTCGTGCGCGACGGTGAGGTGCTCGAGACCTGGGCGGTCGACCTTCGCGGATGGTGAGCGCGGCTCGCCTGACGTGGACGAACTGGAGCGGGACCTACACGTGCAGCCCGGCGCGAGTCGAGTCACCTTCCTCTGAGGAGGAGATCGTTGGAATCGTGCGCGCGGCGGCGGAGCGGGGCGAGCACGTGAAGGTCGCCGGGAGCGGCCATTCGTTCACCGATATCGGCGTCACCGACGGCTGCCTGATCAAGCTCGGCAGCTGCAACAAGGTCCTCGAGGTCGATCGCGACGCCCGCACGATAACCGCCCAGGCGGGCATCACCATCCTCGAGCTCAGCGACGCCCTCGCCCATTTCGGCCTCGCCATGGAGAACATGGGCGACGTCGGCTACCAGACCATCAGCGGCGCCATCTCCACGGCGACGCATGGCACCGGCGAGCGCTTCGGCAACATCTCGAGCCAGGTGGTGGCTCTGTCGCTGGTCACTGCCGCCGGCGAGGTGGTGCACTGCTCCGCCGAACGAGAGCCCGAGACGTTCAAGGCCGCACAGGTCGGCCTGGGCGCGCTCGGGGTGATCTCCAGCGTGACCCTGCGGTGCGTGCCGGCCTACAACATCCATTCCATCCAGCAGCCACGAAAGCTAGACGACCTGCTGGAGGAGTTCGACGAGCTCTGCGCGAAGAACGACCACTTCGAGCTCTTCTGGTTCCCACACACGGAAGTGGCGCAGTCGATCGCCAACACCCGCACCGAGGACCCGCCGCATGAAAACCAGCGCCGGACCGGCGTCGGCGCGTACATCAACGACATCCTGCTGGAGAACCACCTCTTCGGCATGATCCAGCGCGCTGCGCAGGTGCGCCGGACGTGGATCCCCGGCCTCGCCGCCATCACCGCGAGAACCATGTCGCGCAAGGAGATGACCGACCGGAGCGATCGCATCTTCGCCAATACCCGCCTGGTGAGGTTCGCGGAGATGGAGTACGCGGTCCCGCGCTCAGAGCTCGTGGCGGCGATGCGCGACATCCGCTCCATGATCGAGCGCCAGGGCCTGCTGATCAGCTTCCCGGTCGAGGTACGCGTGGTCGCGGCCGACGACATCCCGCTGAGCCCCGCGTACGGTCGCGAGACCGGATACGTCGCCGTTCACGTCTACCACAAGTTCGAGTACGAGCCGTACTTCCGTGAGGTGGAGGCGATCATGAAAGCCCACGACGGCCGCCCGCACTGGGGGAAGCTCCACTTCCAGACCGCCGCCACGCTGCGTGCGCGCTACCCGCTGTGGGACCGGTTCATCGCCGTGCGCGATCGCCTCGATCCGAATCGCACGTTCGGCAACGCCTATCTCGAGCGGGTGCTCGGCGATAACACATAAGTAAAGGAAGGGGACAGCAAATGCCCGGGCCCTCGAGCACTGCAGACGAGGCCATCAACCAGTCCTTCGGCTACAAGCAGGAGCTGCGCAGGGCGCTCAGGCTCTTCTCCCTCTATGCGGTCGCCTTTTCGATCATCTCGATCACCACCGGGCTCTTCGCCAACTATGGCTTCGGCCTCGCCCACCTTGGCGCCGCGATGATCTGGCTGTGGCCGGTGGCCGCCGCCGGCCAGATGCTGGTGGCCCTGGTCGTCGCCGAGCTCGGTACACGCATCCCACTGGCCGGCTATTCCTACCAGTGGGGCGCGCGGCTGGTGAACACTACTTACGGCTGGTTCACGGGCTTCGTGGGCCTGTGCTACCTGGCGGTCGGCGCGGCCGGCATCAACTTCGTGGTCCTCGCCCCGCTCGTCGCCACCATCCTCGGCCTGGACTCCGGCAACCCGACCATCAACCTGGTCATCACCATCGTCATCTTCGCCGCGGTGCTGGCGATCAACATCATCTCGATCGCGCTGGCCGCCCGCATCAACAACGTGGCCGTGTTCACGGAGATCGTCGGCATGGTCGGATTCGGGGTGATCCTCTTCGTGCTGTGGGCAATCCACCCGAACCACTCGATCACCTTCCTCGGCGATACCGGCGGGGTTCACGGAGGCGACATCGTGCGCGCCCTCCCCTATGCGGCCCTGATGGGGATCTTCACCATCGTCGGCTTCGAGCTTGCCGCCGACCTTGGCGAGGAGGCCGTCGCGGCGCGGGTTACCGTCCCAAGAGCGGTCGTGTGGTCGGTCGCGAGCTCGGCGGTCCTCGGCATGGTGGCGCTGATCGGCTTTACCATCGCCATCCCGGACCTCGCCGCGGCCAAGGCGTCGCAGGTGCCGCTGGTCGACATCGTTGCGTACTGGATGGGTGACGTGGCCAAGGACGTCTTTGTTGTGATCGTCGTGTTCTCGATCTTCGCGCTCGACGTCGTCGGACTCGCCGCCACAGGCCGCCTGATCTTCTCGTTCGCGCGGGACAACATCATCCCGTTCTCGTCCTCGCTGAAGAAGGTGAACCCGCAGACGCAGACGCCGATCCGGGCGCTCGTCACGGCTTCGTCACTCGGGCTGGTCTTCGTCGCCTGGGGCTACATCAGCACGGTTACCGGTACCGGCGGCTCGGCGTTCCTGCTCCTGATCACCGCCACGGCCACGCTGCCGTTCGTCGTCTACTTCCTGACCGTGCTCGCATATGTGACCCGTCGGCACCGTATGGACAAGATGCCGGAAGCTTTCGACCTCGGCGTGTGGGCGACGCCAGTCATGTACGCCGCGCTCGCCTGGACGCTGATCGCCCTCGGCGCGTTGATGATCCCCAAAGACTTCTGGGGCGCCGACGTGATCGTCGGCATCGTGCTCGTGGTCGCCGCCGCGTGGTACTTCGCGGCCCTTCGCGGCCGGCTGGCTCGAGGCGAAGCGGGCGTGGAGCAAACCGCCACCTCCTGACCGCGTCCCAAGGATCAATATTTAACAGCCGCCTTCCAACGGCTTATCCACGCCACGCTCTCCCGACAACCAACATCGAATTCAATGGGCCGACGGGAGGCTGCGAAACCTTCTGGCAGTGCGGGGTTTTTGGAGGTGCGCATGGACGAGCGAATTCTCGATCGGCCGATCAGCCGTCGCGGCCTGCTGAAAGTGGCAGGCTCGCTCGGGATCGCGGGCCTGGCGACTCCCTGGTTGGGAGCGGTCCAGGCAGCGTCGACCCCCAGGGGGAGCAAGCCGCGAACCATCCCGATCAAACACGTCGTCGTCGACATGCAGGAGAACAGGTCCTTCGACCACTACTACGGCTTCGCTCCGTTCGCCGGGCGGTACGGAGTGCCTGCGGGCTACTCACAGCCTGATGGGAACGGCGGGTCGGTGACTCCTTACCACTTCACCAGCCTTTCGACGCCGGATATCGGGCATGGCTGGAACGCGACTCATGCCGAATACGACGCCGGCAAGATGGATGGCTTCTACACCACCGACGGCATCAACTGCATGGGGTACTACACCGGATCCGACCTGGCGTTCTACTACAGCCTATTCAACGATTTCACGCTGTGCACCAACTACTTCTGCTCGTTGATGGGGCCGACGTGGCCGAACCGCTTCTACCTCGCGGCCGGAACGTCCGGCGGGATCACGACCAACGGCATCTGGGGCTACGGCGTCTTCGACTACCCGATCATCCTCGACCTCCTCGAGGCCGCCGGCGTGAGCTGGAAGATCTACAACATAGGCTGGGACACCGTTCCGTTCGGCAACACGGACAATGTCTTCGTCTTCTGGAAGAGATGGGCGCACGATCAGCGCACCCTTGGAAGCAAAGGCGATTACCTCAACGATCTGCAGCTGAGCCGGCTGCCGCAGGTGTCGTTCGTGATCCCGAGCTTCGCCAGAGGCTGGGACGAGCACCCGCCGGCGGACGTGTCGGTCGGGATGGGGATCCAGAACGAGCTGATCACCGCGCTGATGCAATCGTCCGCCTGGGACAGCTCCGTTTACATCGTCACGTACGACGAAGCGGGCGGCTACTTCGATCACGTGCGGCCGCCCCAGCTCGATTCATTTGGCCTTGGCATCAGGGTGCCGACGTGGATCATCTCGCCGTGGGCCAGGCCGAGCCACCTCGAGCCGACGCTGTATGAGCACACCTCGATCCTCAAGTTCATCGAGGCCGTGTTCGGGCTGCCGACGCTAGCCTCGGTGAATCACACGTTCGACGCCGCGACGCCGGTGGGATCCAACTACCAGGCGGCGGCGGGAGGCGCGACCGCCGGGCCTCCGGCTGCGCCTCGGGACGGCCGGTCTGACATCGGAAATCTCCTGGAGTGCTTCACCTTCTAGGTCGGCAATTGGGCGAGGGCGACCATATCGGGCAAAGTCATGTGCTCGCCCTCAGCCCAGGCTCGCTCGAAGCTGTCTGGCGCGAGCGCGGCCTCGGCCGCCGACCGCGTCGTCTCGAAGTGTGGCTTCTCATCGGGCGGCCACGCCGTGCCCATCCGTTCCATCATTCCGGCGGCTGCGCCCAGCAGTGTTGCCGCGCGGGCGAAGTCCTTCTTGGCGGCGGCAATGCCCGCGAGCGCGTTCAGCTGATAGGGGAGCATCCATTCGTCGCCCCGTTGTTCCGAGAGCGCCAGCGACTCCAGCGCGAGCTGGGTTGCGCGCTCCATGTTGCCCAGCTGCCTTTCCACAACACTCAGGTTGCCGGCCTCGGAAGCAACTGAAGCCAGGTGATTGAGCTCGCGCGCCAGCTGCAGACGGCGGTTCATGAACTGCGCAGCTTCGTGAAGGTCTCCTCGCATCTGCGCAGTTACTCCCAGCACGTGAAGGGCATTCGAACGTCCGAGCTTGTCAGCGCTTCCCTCGACTCGCTCGAGGGCCTGTTCGCATAGACCTCGGGCTCGGTCGAGGTCTCCCTCGCGCAGCGCGACTCTCGCCATCCCGCACAGGGCGACGGCCTCGCCCGTCGCGTCGTTCAGGCTGCTGGCGGCATCGAGGCTGCGCGCCAGGAGCGATCGCGAAATGTCGTCGTCACCCTGCCAGAAAGCGAGCAGCGCGTTCTCATAGAGGGCACGCGGCAGCGTGGCGTCGTCGGGATCAGCAGCCGCACATGCCCGGTCAAGCCAGCCTCTGCCCTCCGGGATGCGGCTGGTGAGCGTCCAGAAGCCCACAACGCCCGTAGCCATTTGCAGGGCTGCAGAGCGATCTTCGTCGAGGAGCACCTCGAACGCGGAGCGGAGGTCGTCGAGGCTGCCCTCGAGGCGATCGCGCCACGACCTGGCATCCAGGCCTTTGAGCCCGGCATCCGCGGCCTTGGCCACGGCCCCGAGCGCCACTGCTTCATGGGTGTCCATGACCTCGTCCTAATATGTGCTGATGGCCACCGCCCTGTCCCTGTCGCACATCGGCTCGCTGATGCGCGGTGTGCGCAGCGTCGATGAGGTGGGGGCCGACGAGCGGGCGGCGTCGCTGGCCAAGCGTTCGATCAAGAAGTCGTCGAAGCTGTGGGCGCTCGATCTCGCCATCCGGTGCATCGACCTGACCACTCTCGAAGGCGCCGACACCCCCGGAAAGGTGGCGGCCCTGTGCGCCAAGGGAATCCGCCCCAAGCCGGGTGACTCCACGATCCCCTCGGTGGCGGCCATCTGCATCTACCCGGCCCGCGTCGCAGACGCCAAAGCCCACCTGCGCGGCAGCACGGTGCGGGTGGCCTCGGTTGCCACAGCGTTCCCGTCCGGCCAGAGCTTCACGTCGATCAAGATCGCCGAGGCCAGAGAAGCGGTCGCCGCGGGCGCCGACGAGGTGGACATGGTGATCGACCGCGGCGCGTTCCTCTCCGGCGACCACGAGAAGGTCTACGACGAGATCATCGCCATCAAGGAGGCATGCGGCACAGCCCACCTGAAGGTGATCCTCGAGACCGGCGAGCTCGGCACCTATGACAACGTGCGCCGCGCGAGCATCCTCGCCATGGCCGCGGGCGCCGACTTCATCAAGACGTCCACAGGCAAGGTGCAGCCGGCGGCGACCCTGCCCGTGAGCCTGGTGATGATGGAGGCGATCCGCGATTTCGTGCGCGAGACGGGCCGGCCCGTCGGCTTCAAGCCCGCCGGCGGCATCCGCACCTCCAAGCAGGCGATCGCCTACCTGGTCGTGCTGTACGAGACGCTCGGGGCGGAGTGGATGACGCCGGAACGCTTCCGGCTCGGCGCGTCCACGCTTCTCAACGACGTGCTCATGCAGATCGAGAAGGAACGCACCGGTGTGTACCAGTCGGGCGACTACTTCACCATCGACTGACATGGCGATAGCGAAGCGGCCGCTGCGGGCACACGCCCCTCTCCCTAACCCTCCCCCCGATGGAGCGAGAGCCCTCGCGAAGCAGACATTCGAGTACGCGCCCGCGCCCGAGTCCACCGAGTTCGTCAAGATCCAGCCGCGCTACAACCTTTTCATCGGCGGCAAGATGGTCGCGGCTCACAGCAACAAGACCTTCCCGACCATCAATCCCGCCACCGAGCAGAAGCTGTCCGAGGTGGTCGAGGCCGACGAGGTGGACGTCGACCGCGCGGTAAAGGCGGCTGACAAGGCCTTCGATTCCTGGTCGCGTATGGCGGCCTCACGGCGGGCGCGCTACATCTTCCGCATCTCCCGCATCCTCCAGGAGCGGGCGCGCGAGCTGGCCGTGGTAGAGACGATGGACGGCGGCAAGCCGATCAAGGAATCGCGCGACGTCGACATCCCCCTCGCGGCCGCCCACTTCTTCTACTACGCCGGGTGGGCCGACAAGCTCGAGTGGGCGTTCCCCAACCGTAAGCCGCGCCCGCTTGGGGTGGCGGGCCAGGTCATACCGTGGAACTTCCCGCTGCTCATGCTCGCGTGGAAGATCGCGCCCGCGCTGGCCGCCGGTAATACGGTCGTGTTGAAGCCCGCCGAGACCACACCGCTTTCCGCCCTGCTGTTCGCCGACATCTGCATGCAGGCCGAGCTGCCGCCTGGCGTCGTCAACATCCTCACGGGCGGCGGCAAGACCGGATCGCTGGTGGTGACGCACCCCGGGGTGAAGAAGGTCGCGTTCACCGGCTCGACCGAGGTCGGCAAGCTCATCCAGCGGTCGCTGGCTGGGACGGGCAAGCGGTTGACCCTCGAGCTCGGCGGCAAGGCGGCCAACATCGTCTTCGACGATGCGCCGCTCGACCAGGCGGTAGAAGGCATCGTGAACGGCATCTATTTCAACCAGGGCCACGTGTGCTGCGCCGGCAGCCGCCTGCTGGTGCAGGAGTCGATCGCAGAGCCGCTGCTCGAAAAGCTGAAGCTGCGGCTCGGCACGCTTCGGCTCGGCGATCCGCTCGACAAGAACACCGACATAGGCGCCATCAACTCCAAAGCCCAGCTGGAGAAGATCGAAGAGCTGGTCGAATCCGGCATCGAAGAGGGCGCTGAGATTTTCCAGCCGGAATGCAAGCTGCCGGAGCGAGGCTACTGGTTTCCGCCCACGCTGTTCACCAACGTGTCGCAGTCGTACCGCATCGCACGCGAAGAGATCTTCGGCCCGGTGCTGTCGGTGCTCACATTCCGCACCCCGGCCGAGGCGGTAGAAAAGGCGAACAACACGCCCTACGGCCTATCGGCCGGCGTGTGGACGGACAAGGGCTCGCGCATCCTGTGGATGGCGGAGCGGATGCGCGCCGGCGTCGTGTGGGCGAACACCTTCAACCGCTTCGACCCCACCTCACCTTTCGGCGGGTACAAGGAATCGGGGTTCGGCCGCGAGGGCGGCCGGCACGGCCTGCTGCCGTACCTGGAGCTCGTCTAGATGCCCACCGCTAAGAACGGAGCCGGCGGCCGCATCGATGTCCGCAAGACTTACAAGATGTTCATAGCGGGCGAGTTCGTGCGATCGGAGTCGGGTCGGGCGTATCGGTTCGATGGCAGCATTAACGTCCCTCGCGGCTCGCGCAAGGACCTACGTGATGCGGTGCGAGCCGCGCGGGGAGCGGTGGCGGGATGGTCCGCACGGACGGCCGTGAACCGCGGCCAGATCCTGTACCGCGCCGCCGAGATGCTGGACGGCCGGCGCGCGCAGTTCGTCGAGCTTTTGGGTTCCGGCAGGGCCGCGAACAAGGAGGTCGACGACGCGGTCGAGGCGCTGGTCTGGTACGCGGGGTGGACTGACAAGCTCGCGCAGGTCATTGGGGGCACCAACCCGGTGTCCGGCCCGTACTTCAACTTCACGATTCCAGAGCCGACGGGTGTGGTTGGGATCGTCGCGCCGGAGGAGCCCGCGCTCGTGGGCCTGGTGCGGCGCGTGGCCCCGGCCCTGTGCGGCGGCAACGCGGTGGTCGTGCTCGCCCCGCAGGAGAACCCGCTGCCGGCGCTGACCCTCGCCGAGGTGCTGGCCACGAGCGACCTGCCGGTCGGCGTCGCGAACGTGCTGAGCGGGTTTCGCAAAGAGCTGCTGCCCTGGCTCGCGGCGCACATGGACGTCAACGCGATCGATGTCGCCGGCTGCACCCCCGACGAGGTGACCGAGATCGAGAAGGCCGCCGCAGACAACGTCAAGCGGGTGGTGAAGCTCGCCCCGGGCGAGCTGAGCCCGTACCTCATCACCGCCTTCATGGAGATGAAGACCGTGTGGCACCCCGTCGGCGTTTAGGCGAGTTCATATTCGATTTTCACCTCCTAAGTCGATTTCTCCGCTTCACCCCAGTCCCTTCCGCAGCGAAGGCAGCGATGCTCGGTACGTCCCAGTTGCGTCTGAGGCCCCCACGGGGCGTTAGGCCCGACGTCTGGGCGAACTTTGGGCGCGACGATGAGCGCGTCGTCTGTTGGTGCAGTCATGACGTACTCGGTTTCCCACCCGGTTGGGCGTAAGGACCCAAGTCCTCTTTGACCGAGGGCACAGGAACCGACGGATCGTCGTGCTGCGAGGGTTGTTCACGGTGAGGCGGCGTCCACCCGATCTCCGAATCGCGTGATCCTGGCACAGGTTTCATCTCTGGGCGGTTGCTCAAGTCATCTCTCCTGGGACAGTAGCAAACGGGTTCGCCGCTTCGACCTTCGACTTCTTGAGCCCGAGGCGAACTTCGTCAGAAGGCAAAATCCCAAACGATGCCATGAACCCGCGCAGGTTCCTCGACGCCTCTTCGACTACACCGATGGCGGGATGCCGCCCTTTGTCGGGATCGTGACCGAGCACGCCTTGAGTGCGGATGATCCGAGTCGCTTGCATCATTCGGGCGTAGCACTCGGCCATTGCAATCCGGCCAGCGAAGTTGGCCTCTCCAACCAGTTCCAGACGCTCGAGTTCAGGCACCACCTTGTCCCAAAACTCAGAAGCATCAGTCGATAGGTCGCTAGGTTTCTGAACGCCTCCCTTGGCGAAGGGTGGTGGAATCTTGATCGCATGTCCACCGCGGTCGAACCCGGGCGCAGACGAAGTAAGAATTTTCAACTTGTAGGGAACTGGTTTTCGACCTCGCATCGAATTTCATTTTTGAGGCCGCTAGACAGTCCTGCAACCTTTCGACCGCAGCATGGCTCAGTCTCTGTTGCTTCTCGCCACCCGGATGAAGCGACAAGCGAGGAGGGACGGTCTGTAGGCGACCGTCCCTCCCCGGTAAAGCTCTAGCCGCAGGTTGGCTTGTCGAAGAAGAGGGTGATGCCAGAGGCGGACATCGACATGTGGAAGACGTCGTGGAACGTCAACGAGGAGCCGTCCGAACCGGTCCCGTGCACGACCAGGATGCCAGTCGCGGCAAAGTTCTGAAGGTTGACGTTTTGGCCATCCCAATTAGTGAACCGGCCGCTGAAGTTAACCCCGTCGCTACCGACAAAGGTGAACGTCCCGGTTGCGGTGAAGGTGAACCAACCGGTTCCAGCACCCACCCCCGAGGTCAGGAACGTGGAATGCGCGACGCCGTTGTAAGTGAGCGTCAGCGTCCCCGGTACACCAGTGCACGGCTGGACGGCAGTCGGATCCGGGGGCACGAACTGCTGAGTGGCGTTATGGAACGTCTGGGTAACACTGATGGCGCCCGCCCCGCTCGCTTGAGCAGTCACCGCCATCAGTAGCACCGCGCCGAGTGCGACGAAGCTGGAAATGAGTCTCTTCATCTGACCTCCTCCAATTAGCAAGATGGGGGCGCAGCAAAGCCCTCTGGAGCCGCCAGCCTACCGCTGGACAGGTCGAAGTCAATAGGACCTTTCGCCCAGGAAGCTGTCCCCGAAACGGCTCCGATGCTTCGTGAGCCGATTTTGGCGCGTCAACCACTCCCACCCGGGCACAGTTTTGATGACGAGCGAGGAAGGTCGGGGCGCCTGGGGAGTAGGGGTGCCGAAGTTTTGGGACCACCCGGGGTGTAACTAAGAACGACTTCAGTGATTGGAGGAGCGTTCATCTCGACGCCCGCACGCTTGTGGCACCGTCGAGACGGCACCCATAATTACAGCCGTCTCGCATCTGTATCGAGGGCACCTTGCTGGGGCGCCTTCGGTTTGTCATGCGGAGCCTGCCTTCGCTTTGCAGCTTCCGCCGTTCAAACGACGTGTTCGCACCATGGTCGCTTCTGGGATCATGGAGATGAAGACCGTCTGGCATCCCGTCGGGGTTTGAATTTGAGCAAGAGTGAGTCCCCCCACCCGGCCGCGCTTCGCGCGACCGACCTCCCCACGTTGTGGGGAGGTGAGAAGGCCGACCTCCCCACAACTGGGGAGGCGAAAGCCAAGCCGGCGCGGGCGATGATCAGCTCGCAGCGCATCCGCCGTCGCGTGCGCGAGCTGGGCAAGCAGATCTCCGAGGTCTACTCCGATATCGAGACGCCGCTGGTGATGATCGTCATCCTCAAAGGCGCCACCGTCTTCGCCGCCGACCTGCTGCGGAGCCTCGCCATCCCGGCCGAGCTCGAGTTCGTGAGCGCGGCCAGCTACGGCTCGGGCACGTCGAGCAGCGGCCACGTGAGGCTCGCGCATATGGTCGAGGGCCCATTGGTCGGCCGCCACGTGCTGCTCGTCGAGGACATCATCGACTCGGGACGTACCGTCGACGTGATCGCCAAGCGGCTGCGCCGCCTAGGTCCCGCCTCACTCAGGCTCGCGGCCCTGCTCGACAGGCCCGCGCGCCGCGAGGTGGAGGTGAAAATCGACTTCACAGGCTTCGTGATCCCTGACAAGTTCGTCATCGGCTATGGGCTCGACTACGCCGGGCTGTATCGCGAGCTGCCTGGAATCTACTCGCTCTCCTAGAAGCTATTTCAGGAGACGTCTTCGTAGTCGGACCGCCGCGATGGTGACACCGGCTATCCCCATCAAAACCAGGTACGCCACGTCGACAAACTGTCCCACGCCGACCGCGCCAGTCGTGAGGCCGCGGATCAGGTCGATGCCGCGATAGAGCGGGGTGACCTCGACCAGCATCTGCAGCGCGGGCGGATAGACGGTGATGGGAAAGAAGGTGGCCGAGAACAGGAACATGGGCTGCAGGCCGAGCTGGACTCCGTCGAAATCCTGCCAGCTGCGCATGAACGTGGTGATGACGGAGCCCAGGGCGGCAAACGCGAAACCCACGAGAATCGCGGCCGGGATCGCGAGAATCGCCCATGGTGAGGCCACCAATCCGAGAGCGAGCATCAAGACGAGGAAGCCTACCGAATAGAGGCTGCCTCGCCCAACCGCCCAGATGATCTCGCCCACCGTCGCATCCTCGATGCCGACCGGCGTGGCGATGATGGCGTCGAAGCTCCTGACGTAACGAAGCTTGTAGAAGAGGTTGAACGTCGATTCGTAGATGGCCCCGTTCATCGCCGACGACGCCATGAGGGCCGGGGCGACGAACATCGCGTAGCTGATCACCTGGCCATGGCCGACGGGGACGTTTCGCACCAGAGAGCCGATGCCAAAACCGATCCCCAGCAGGTAGAGCACCGGCTCGACGAACCCGGTGAGCAGGACGATCCAGTGGTGGCGATACGCCATGACGTTGCGCTCGAGCATGTGAATAGCTCGCGTGGGCAGGCGCCTCGAGGCGACGCTCAATTGGCGAGCCTCCGCGCGAGTCGTGGCCTGGCGATGACCACTCCGGCCGCCGCGAAAGCGAGGAGCACCGTCACATGGGCCAGGGCGTCGCCGGCGAGCAGGTTTCCGAGCACGATTCCGCGGCAGAGGGCAACGCCGTGCGCGAGCGGAGTCGCCCAGGCCACGGCCTGTAGAAACAGAGGGAGCTTGTCGATTGGAAAGAACGCGCCCCCGAGGAGAAACAGCGGCGTGATCACGAATCGAGCGATGGTGCCGAACCCGGTGTCAGAACGCTGGCTTGACGTAAACGCAAGAATGGGCGTGGCAAACGCGAGCCCGTTCAGGGCCGCGGCCGGGATGACGAGCAACGACACCGGTGTGCGAGCCACACCGAAGACCACCATCGCGAACCAGAAGAGGGACGCCACCATCGTGAGCCGCAGCGTCAGCCACGTCACCTCGCCCACCAGAACGTCACGCACCGAGAGTGGAGTGGCCAGCATCGCGAAGTAGGTGCGATCCCACATGATCTTGCCGAGGATCGGGTACATGCTCTCGAAGGCCGCGGTCTGCATCGTCGTCGCCGCGATGAGGCCCGGCGCAAGGAAGTCGATGTAGGGCACGCCACCCACACCTCCCGAACCGCGGTTGACGAGACCACCCAGTCCGAGGCCCATCGCGGT
>WNGR01000953.1_pt1 | contig 32464 bp, 36 predicted proteins | sample 5407581 | NCBI WGS metagenome assembly WNGR01 (sample SAMN13153383, study PRJNA577476) | soil metagenome | isolation source: 80 cm soil or saprolite under Garry oak tree replicate 2 | place: USA:California | collected 2016-06-15
AACAACCGACGGCTCCTGGAGCCTATCGGCAACGTCCCGCCGGCCGAAGCCGAGCAACGCTACTACGCCATGCTGGAACAACCCGCCATGGCGGCATAACTTAAACCAAATGGCCTCCGGCAAACCCGGGGCAGTTCAGGGGGTACTTTGAGACCCGCATTGAGAGGCTTCACCGTTCGGCGATGCGCAAGCTCCCGCAACGCGTTCTGGACGACCAGCTCAAACGCTATTCCGGAATCGGAAGCCGTCTCTTCGATTTGTACAGGATATTCTTCGGCACAACCTATTTCGACGATCTCCGCGATCACGGATTTGTGGCCGTTGCCGACTTGCTCAGCGACATTCACAAGCGTCGGAACGAATTCAGTCATGGGAAGCCCCAAGCGATTAGCGAGGCGACGGTGAAGGCCCTCGTCGAAAATCTCAAGGCCGAGCATGAAGCTTGGATCGCCGTGTACAATAGTCGGGTAAAACCTTGAGCGAGTATGGGTGAAGCCAGGCGAAAAAGAGAAGCCGTTTTGAATGGCCCTTGCCCTTGCGGTTCTTCGCGCTCGGGAAAGACAAAGTCGAAGATAGCCGCGCAGTCGTCCTTGCTGACGTTATGCAGCAAGGGTCTGACGAAGATCGCTACACCGATTCATGGCTTGAAACGCGGCTTGGCCCTGACGCACTGCAGAAAAAGCTGCTGAAGATAGCGCGGGAAGCTCAAACTGCGGAGGAGGAATCCGGCGTCAATGTCCTGTACCTCGCGATGGGCTTTCTAACCTGGTATGAGGACAAGGCGTCGAGCTTACCCCGTGAAGCACCGCTCGTCCTCCTTCCCGTAAACTGGATGAGGTCCTGCCGCCCGAAAAGCTATTCCATGTGGTCGATGCGGATGCGTCGCAAGCGAAAGTGATCGAGGAGGTGCGGTCGGGGCGCAATCTGGTCGTTCAGGGGCCGCCCGGAACGGGCAAATCTCAGACGATCACTAACATCATTGCGGCTGCAGCCAAGGAAGGAAAGCGAGTTCTCTTTCTTGCCGAGAAAATGGCGGCGCTCTCTGTGGTGCACGACCGCCTCGTGAAGGTCGGGCTACGTGATGTATGCCTCGAATTGCATTCGAGAAGCGCAAACAAGAAGGCTGTCTTAAGCGAGTTGGCGCGCACCTTGTCGCAGGCTAGCGTCGTGCCAGAAGTGCCGGGGGCGCCAACTGCCGTGAGGGAAAGCCGCGACCGGCTGAACAATCTTGCGGGAGCGTTACACCGACCGATCGGAGCAACCGGAGAGACAGCCTACAGAGTGCTTGGACGGCAAATCCAGTATATCGGGAAAGGCATCGCGCCTCCAAGTCTGGAGGTCGAAAGCCTGAGTTCGATGTCGCGGCAGCAAGAGATCGATTTGCTAGTGACGATCGAGGAATATGGCGCTCTCCTCGCGGAAGAGGGGCGAGCAACCACTCACCCTTTCGAAGGCACAGGTAATCTTCTTCTTCAGCCGGTGGACTTAGCTCGTCTGAAAGCTACGCTGACTGAAGCTCAAGCTGCCGTGACCTCGCTTGCAGCGTCATTGCGCGTGCCCGTCGACACACTTGCTTTGCATGGTACTGCAGCCCTCGATATCGTTGCTCCGTTGGCCGATGTACTCGGGCGACTCGAAGGACTGCCTCTTGGCGCTGCCGACATTGCGCAGAAGGTGCTAGAAGCACCGGACATTCCTCGCCTTCACCAAGCATTGCGAGCTGGCATGGCGTGGCGGCAAGCGCTCGATCAAGCGTCAGAAGTATTCGTCGAAACTGCCTTCAGCATTTCGTCCAGCCATCTACGCGCTCCGCTGGCGGCAGGTATTCGTTCATTTTTTGCTCGCTGGGGTGGTCGCTATCGCGGCGCTTCACGCGAACTTGCCGGCCTATTGCGGGGAGGCCTAGCGGAACACGCGAGAGCAAACCCATCACACTCTCTCGGTGTAGTCACGTTTTCGTTTGCACAGCGAAACCTCATCACGGAGCTTTTGGAGCTTCGTCGTCGCCAAGACTCCACGCTGGATCAATTTCTGCGCGAAGGCCAATCGGAAGATCTGTTCGTCAAGAACATCGAGAACGTGCAGGGCGATGAGCGCGACGTTATTCTCGTTAGTGTTGGCTATGGCCCCGTTATCGCCGGCGGAAGGTTGAACAGCATGTCGTTCGGTCCGGTTAACGGCGAAGGCGGCGAACGACGACTCAATGTGTTGTTCACCCGAGCTCGGATACGCTGCGAGGTGTTTGCATCGTTCGATCCCGGTGACATTGATTTGAACCGTACCTCGAGAGAAGGTCCGCGAATCCTCAAGCGCTTTCTTGATTTTGCAAAGAATGGTCGTCTGGAAGTAGACTCGCCGACGGGCCTCGATGCAGATTCGCCTTTCGAGGAAGATGTTGCTGACGTGATCCGGGGGTGCGGCTTCCTCGCAGACGCGCAAGTCGGATCTGTTGGTTTCCGAATCGATCTGGGTATTCGTCACCCTGACAGGCCGGGCAGCTACATCCTCGCCGTCGAGTGTGATGGCGCGACATACCATAGCGCTCTTTGGGCCAGAGAACGAGACCGTCTACGTCAGGACGTGCTTGAACACCTGGGTTGGCGGTTTCATCGTATTTGGAGTACCGACTGGTTCTATAATCGCCACTTTGAGATAGAGCGACTGCGCACGGTGCTTTCGGAAGCGCGGGATAGGTCTGACCAGGGGCCGCGAGTCGAGGGAGCAAATCAGGCGCGATCGATCGAACCAGCCGAAGTGGAAGCTACACCGATTTTAGTTCCCGAGGTCGTTGTTCGGCAGATGCCTCCATATCAGCGGGCGTTCTTTCGCGTCAGCACTTCGAACGAGCCGCATGAGGCGCCGGTTTCCATGCTTGCGAATCTGGCTCGAAGGATCGTGGATGCCGAAGGACCGATCCATGTGGAAGAAATCGCTCGGCGCGTCGCCTCCTGCTTCGGCAAGGAAAAGGCCGGATCGCGAATATTGACTGCGACTGAATCGGCTTTGTCGGTCGCCCGATCGGGAAGTGCCGACCTGCTTACCGATGGAATATTCTGGTACACACGAGGTCGGTCGGATGCGCCTGCGGTTCGCGATCGTTCTGCGGAAAGCGGTGCAACTATCAAGGCCGCGTGCATCTCTATTCTGGAAATACAAGCCGCGTTCATGATAGCCCGTGAAGATAACGCCGGGGGTGAAGACGAGGAGCTTGTCAGAACAGTGGCTCGCCTACTTGGTTTCAAGCGGGTGGGAGCGGATTTGCAGGCGCGACTAGCCGAGGGCTTAACTTGAGCGGGTCATCACATCGATGGAGCCAAGGATCAGTCGCAAGCGGAGTTATTAGGCTGACTAATTAGGCAGGCCGACAAATGAAGTCAGTCCGCTAACTGATAAGCTTTGGTCGCAAACCTTATCAGTCGCCCAAAGTCCACAACGTTCACAGTCGGGCGGAGAGACTTCAATTTGCTTGAACGCGATTCTCACTCATCATCCAGAATAGTGGTACCCACACGTCAAGAAGAGCGCGCCGCATTGAGACGATAAGGACTGGGAGAAGGGAGCCGACAAAATACTTCCGATAAGGGCAATTATTGGAACTTAGGTTATACAATTTTAAATTGTATTGCTGGAGGCATGTTCACCGATGTCCCGGACGGCTCCAGATTTGGTGGTGCGGGAATCCTGACCTACTCCATCGAAGCCGGCATCATTGGGAGCAACCTGGCACCGCAAGCCAAAGGACAACGTGCGAAAGCGTCGGCTCTCGGAGGCGGAGTATCTAATATTGGGTCGGATGCTCCGCGAGGCCGGCAAGCCAGGAGAAAGACGCCGCGATCGTAGACATTATTCGCCAGCGTGCGCTGACCGGCTGCCGGCGCAGCGAGATGATCAGCTTGAAATGGACGGAGGCCGACACCGAGGCAAGCTGCTTGCGGTTGGAGGACAGTAAGGAGGGTGAATCCATCCGTCCCATTGGGTTGCCTGTGGTCGAGTATCTTGAACGACGGCGCACCGACGATGTCGGCACATACGTCTTCCCAGGGCAGGGTGAGGACAACGCCTTCGGCAGCTTCCCGAACCATTGGAAGCATCTCTTCGAGGATTCCCCGCTATCCGACGTGACTCCCCACGTCCTACGTCATAGCTTCGCGAGTATCGCCAACGATCTCGGCTTTACCGAGGTGACCATCGCGGCGCTCGTGGGCCATGCCAAGGGTTCGGTGACCAGCAAATACATCCATACGCTTGATACAGCGCTCATCATGGCCGCGGACACGATCTCCGGCTACATTCAAGGGCTCCTCGACGGCATTGAGTTCAAGCAGACTGCCTACGCGTTGGACCGCGATTCAAGGAAAGCCGCCCTGGCCCGCTTCCTGAAGAGGGCTTCGGCCGGTGACCCAGAGACGATCGAAGAGGAGCGCCGCTCGGCTGCTTGGGCGCTGCGTCGGCCTGTCATGCAGCCTCAAGCGATCCAATGGTTTTTCTTGAGATGCTCGGGCCGCTGGGGTCGATCGGCTGCGGAGTTTGAGCTAGGTCCTGGCGGTTGCCGACGGCTCCTTAGCCGCCACCGGGGTCACCAGAGGCGCCGCGATTAGACCGGCGGTCACGAAGATCGCGAGCGGCTCGTAGGCGCACTCAGACTGTCGATGACCCGGCATTCGGCGACACAGCCGCCGTGGCAATCGTCGAGCGTCCTTTTGAGTTCATTCCGGAGCGCGGTCAGCTGCTTGATACGCAGGTCGACGGCATCGAGGTGGCGGGCCGTGATTTTGTCGGCGTTTTCGCATGGTCTGTTGGGTTGGGCGCTCAGGGACAGCAGTTCCCGGATGTCGTCGATTTCGAATCCGAGTTCGCGCGAATGACGGATGAAATTGAGCCTGCGAACGGCTTCGGGATCGTAGCGACGTTGCTGGCCTTCGGTACGTGGGGGCACCTCGAGGAGACCGATCTGTTCGTAATACCGGATGGTCGGAACCTTCACCCCGGCTTCCCTTGCTAACGCGCCGATCGAAAGCATGTCGATTTTTCCTCTTGAAGCTCTAGTGACTAGAGGGTTTATAACCCTCATCCGGACGACCGTGAAGGATGAAACCATGAGCGCGGCCTGTTGTGGTCATCATGACAATGAGCCGCAGACGCAGATAAACGCGGCGTATCGCCGTGTGCTGTGGGCGGTTCTAGCGATCAATGCGTCGATGTTCGCCGTCGAGATCGGCGCTGGTCTGCATGCGGGCTCGGCGTCGCTCCAGGCCGATGCGCTCGATTTCCTCGCCGATGCGGCGAATTACGGAATCAGTCTCTTCGTCGTGGGCATGTCGCTGCGCTGTCGCGCCGGGGCCGCGCTCGCCAAGGGCGTATCGATGGGCCTGTTCGGATTCTGGGTCTTGTCCGTCGCCATCTGGCACCTTTATTCCGGCACCAGGCCTGAAGCCGTTACGATGGGTGCGGTCGGCATGGTGGCCCTTGCGGCAAACGCCGTCTCGTTCGGATTGCTATGGGTCTATCGCGGCGGCGACTCCAACATGCGGTCGGCGTGGATCTGCACGCGCAACGACGTTTTGGGAAATCTCGCGGTGCTGCTCGCAGCCGTTGGCGTCTTTGGGACCGGCACCGGATGGCCCGATATCGTCGTGGCCGTCGTCATGGCCTGTCTTGCTATCCAGGGCGCTTGGCTCGTCGTCAGGCATGCCGCATCGGAATTGACGCCTGGGAATTCTCGTCACGCTCCGGTGGGTGGATGATATTCGCACTTTCCAGACCGGCGCATGAGGAAATCGGCAATCGCTTGGTGCGGTTGCCGCTGGTCCTGATGTTGACCGTCGGACTGCTGCTTTCGCTGATCTCCCCTTCGCCAACGATGGACCGGCGATCGTCGTTGCCATCCCGGACCAAGGGACAAGTCCAGATCTTCCCGAGCAGCAGTTGCCGCCTCACTGCGGCCAATGCCTTTCGCACATCACGACCCCTCGCATGGCGTCGGCAGTTTGGTTGGCCGATGCAATGCCTGCGGCGCCCTCCTTCGAGCACGTCCCGCCGCTGTCCGGACTTACGGGCTTGCCGTTGTTCAAACCGCCCCGCGCCTGAACAGCGACGGCCACGACGGCTGGGCGCTGCTGCCAACGGACGACGAGGTGCCCTAATGGTCATCGACAATTCCAATTCCGAGTCCATTTCCAATTACCGTTGAGGACGAACCGGCGTTTGCGTCGGCTTCGCATCAGAAAAGCATCATGGCAAACAGGCCAACGATCATCGTCGTCGCGTTCGTGGCAGGAGCCGCAATCTTCGCGCTCGCCCCGGGGCTGTCGACCAGTGTCCAGCGCATGGTCGGGATAGGTTCGCAGACCAAGCCGGCAATCACTGCGAAGCCGGCGGCGCCGGAGCCGTCCGTGAGAATTCTACCGATGAGCGAGGCGCGGATCGAGCTTGCGCAAATCGAACAACGGAGCGTCGGGCCTGCGACCATAGCCAAGCACCTCGCCGTGCCGGGCACGATCGTACCCGACGCTGGCCAGGTAACCCATGTCTCCGCCAAGTTGGCGGGCACGGTCGCGGAACTGCGAAAGAATATCGGTGACGATGTCGTGAAGGACGAGGTCATCGCCGTCCTGGAGAGCCGTGAAGTAGCCGACGCGAAGAGCGAATATCTGGCTGCCCGACTTTCAAACGAACTGCAGCAGGATCTGACCGCGCGCGACAAGTCACTGTGGGAGGGCCGCGCCGTTCCTGAACAGCAATACATCAAATCGCGTAACGCTGCGGCGCAGACCGCGATGCGTTTTGGCATCGCGCGTCAGAAGCTGCTGGCATTGGGCGTGCGGGACGACGAGATTATAACGCTTCCACAGGCCCCAGACGCCTCGCTGCGCAGCCAGAACGTACGCACGCCAATCTCAGGACGGGTCGCCGAACGCAAGGTCGAGCTCGGCGCGGCCGTCGGGCGAGACAACCTGGAGACCGAGCTCTTCGTCGTCGTCGACCTCAGCCGGGTGTGGGTCGAGCTCTCGGTTTCCTCGCCAGACTTGCCGATGGTCCGGGAAGGACAATCAGTCGCCGTGACGCTGCGAGGCTTTCCGGACGCGACGACGGGCAAAATCGTGTTCGTCAGTCCCTTGCTCGACAAGGAAACGCGCACCGCGCGAGTCGTCGCGGTCATCGACAATCCCGATGGCCGCTGGCGCCCCGGATCGTTCGTCACCGCGGCGATCGCGATCGAGGAGCATGAGGCCCCCGTCGTAGCGCCGTTCAGCGCCGTCCAGACCGTCGAGGGCCGCAAGGCCGTCTTCGTGCGCACGAAGGACGGTTTCGAGACGCGCAACGTCGTCCTCGGCCAGCGCGATGGTCAGTCCGTCGAGATCGTCTCTGGTCTCAAGGCCGGTGAGACCATCGCCGTGTCGAACACCTTCTCGCTGAAGGCTGAACTGACAAAGCCGGGCGAAGAGGACTGAGCGATGATCGAGCACATCGTTGATTTTTCGGTACGGCGCAGGTGGCTCGTCCTGCTCGTCACCCTGGTGGTCGCGGCATCGGGCTTCTGGTCTCTAACGAAGCTGCCGATCGACGCCGTTCCGGACGTCACCAACGTCCAGGTGCAGGTGAACGCCGTCGCCCCGGCGCTCACGCCGGTCGAGATCGAGAAACAGGTCACCGTCGCCTTGGAGACCGCGCTGGCGGGCATTCCCGGAATGGAATCGACGCGTTCGTTTTCCCGGAACGGATTCGCGCAGATCACCGCCGTGTTCACCGACCGCACCAACATCTACTTCGCGCGCCAACTGGTGTCGGAGCGGATCAACGATGCCAAATCCAGCCTTCCGCCGCGCGTAGACGTAAAGATGGGGCCGGTATCGACCGGCCTGGGCGAGATCTACTGGTGGGCCGTCGAGTACGAAAAGCCCGGCACAAGCGCGCCGGTGCGCGACGGCCAGCCTGGGTGGCAGACCGACGGCAGCTATCTGACGCCGGAGGGCGAACGTCTAACCGACGATTTCCAGCGAACCGTGTATCTGCGCACGGTCCAGGACTGGATTATCCGGCCGCAGATGAAGACAGTGCCCGGCGTCGCCGGTGCTGACGCGATCGGCGGCTTCGTCAAGCAGTTTCAGGTCCAGCCAGATCCGACGAAGCTGGTCGGGTACGGCCTTTCGTTCGGCCAGGTGATCGCGGCCATCGAAGCCAACAACGTCAGCCGCGGCGCCAACTACATCGAGCAGAACGGCGAAGGCTACGTCGTTCGCGCCGCCGGCCGGGTCGAGAACATGGACGACATCTCCAACATCGTCGTCGCGACCCGCGCCGGCGTTCCCGTGCGCGTGAAGGACCTGGCCGACGTCGCTATCGGCCGCGAGTTGCGCACCGGCAGCGCTAGCATCGACGGGCGCGAAGTCGTGCTGGGGACCGCCTTGATGCTGATCGGCGGCAACAGCCGCACGGTTGCGGCGGCCGCCGACGCGCGGATCAAGGAGATCGGCCGAACCCTGCCGCCTGCCGTCTACGCGCGCGCCGTTCTGAACCGGACGGAATTGGTGGACGCGACGATCCGCACGGTCGCGAGCAATCTCGCGGAAGGAGCCCTCCTTGTGATTGCGGTGCTCTTCCTGCTGTTGGGAAATCTGCGCGCCGCCGTCATCACCGCCTGCGTGATTCCGGTGACGATGCTGATCACCGCTACCGGAATGCTCCAAGGGCGGATCAGCGCCAACCTCATGAGCCTGGGTGCCCTAGACTTCGGCCTCATTGTGGACGGCGCCGTCATCATCGCGGAGAACAGCCTGCGCCATCTCGCCGATCGGCAACGCGAACTCGGCCGTAGCCTCTCGCTCGAGGAGCGGTTGTCCACGGTGACCGCATCGACTTCGGAAATGATTCGTCCTACGGTATACGGACAGATCATCATCATTCTGGTGTACGTACCCCTGCTCGCCTTTACCGGCGTCGAAGGTAAGACGTTCGAGCCTATGGCGCTGACCGTCATGATCGCGCTCGCGATCGCGTTCGTCGTCTCCCTGACGTTCGTGCCGGCCACCCTCGCGATCGTGATCTGGAAGCCCGTGCGCGAGGACGAGAGCCTGATCGTGCGCCGTCTGAAGTCGGCATACGCGCCGTTACTGCGCATGTCGATAGCCAGTCCGCTGCCGGTGCTGGCGGGCGCCGCGTTGCTGTTCGTCTGCGCGGTGCTTCTCTTCCGCCAACTCGGACAGGAGTTCACGCCGACTCTCGATGAGAATAACATCGTCATGGAGGTACGCCGCGTGCCGAGCACCGCGCTCGCACAGTCGCAGGCGATGCAGCTTCTGAACGAGCGCCAGATCAGCAAGTTTCCGGAGGTCGCGTTTGTCTTCTCGCGCATCGGCACCCCCGATCTGGCGGCCGACCCAATGCCTCCTAACGCCGCCGACACCTACATCATCGTCAAGCCGCAGAACGAATGGCCGGACCCCGGCATGACGAAGGACGACCTCATCAAGCGGATCGAGGCCGAAGTCGCCAAGCTGCCCGGCAACAAGGTCGGCTTCTCGCAGCCGATCCAGATGCGGTTCAACGAACTGATCGCCGGCGTCCGCGCGGATCTGGCCGTGAAGGTGTTCGGCGATGACTTCCCGGAGATGCAGAGGACCGCGGGACGGATCGCGGACGTGCTCCGGAAGGTCGACGGAGCCGAGAGCGTCAAGATCGAAGAAACGGCCGGATTGCCGTTCCTCGAAATCCGGATCGACAAGGCCGAGATCGCCCGTCTTGGCCTCAGTCTCGCCTCCGTCCAGGATTTGATCGAAACCGCGGTCGGCGGGCGTAGCGCCGGCCTCGTCTTCGAGGGCGACCGGAGATTCCCGATCATAGTTCGCCTCAACGATGCGCTGCGCAACGACATTTCTGCCTTGGAGAACCTTCCCGTGCCGCTTCCGCACGCAAATCCGAACGCCCCGGCGGCCTCGATTCCGCTGCGGACGATTGCATCGTTCGAGCAGACCGAGGGCGCAAACCAGATCAGCCGCGAGAATGGAAAGCGCCGCGTCGTGGCGTCCGCGGAGGTGCGCGGTCGTGACATCGACTCGCTGGTCGCGGAGACGCAGGCCAGAGTGGAGGAGCAGGTCAGGCTCGCGCCGCGCAGCTTTCTGACTTGGGGCGGACGGTTCGAGAACTTCTCCGTCGCGCGCCAACGCCTAATGATCGTCGTGCCAGGCTGCTTCCTGCTGATCTATCTCCTTCTGTTCGGCGCATTGGGCTCTCCGCGGGATGCGCTTCTCGTCTTTAGTGCGGTCCCACTGGCGCTGACCGGTGGGATCGCGGCGCTATGGCTGCGTGGCATGCCGTTCTCCATTTCGGCCGCCGTCGGATTCATCGCATTGTCGGGCGTCGCCGTACTTAATGGCCTGGTGATGCTGACGCAGATCCGCAAGCTGATCGAAGAAGGCGCGGAGTCAGGAACGGCAATCCAGGAAGGCGCGCTGACGCGCTTCCGTCCCGTCGTCATAACTGCCCTCGTCGCCTCCCTCGGTTTCGTGCCGATGGCGCTCGCGACTGGCACGGGCGCGGAGGTCCAAAAGCCCCTCGCGACGGTCGTCATCGGCGGTCTTCTCACCGCGACGCTGCTTACCCTGCTTGTGCTTCCCGCGCTCTACTCGCGCTTTTCGACGGCGCGCGCCCAGATGCCGCCTCGCCAAGCCGCTACGTTCGCGCCTGACCGCGCCGCGGAGTAGCTTCTACGCGCTGGCCCGCTTCCTGAAGAGGGCTTCGGGCAGCGACCGAGAGGCGATCGAAGAGAGGCGCCGATTGGCTGCCTAAGTGCTGCGCCGAGCCTTTCATGCCATCTCAAACGAACCAGAATGATGCAGATCATCCTTTGGCGAATGGGGCTCACACTCACAAGGAAAATTGATTCGCTGTCGGGTAGGCTTGGATTAATCTCAAAGCGGGCGAGTTATGCAGGGCGAATAGCATGGACGAATCAGTAAAATGCCCGGGCCGTTTAACGAGGCGAAGCGCGTTCGGTCTTGTAGCCGGACTGCTAGCGTTGCCGCCGTTTGCTAAGGCCGCCGAACCTTCTGAGATACTGGTTTACAAAGACCCTAACTGCAGCTGTTGTGCGGGCTGGGTTCGTCACCTGCAAGGCGCTGGTTTTGCCGTCACGGTGCGGGAAAGCACGGTGCTCCATCTTGTCCGCCGCCGCCTCGGCGTGCCGGACGATCTGGCGGCATGCCACACGGCTGAAGCGAGCGGATACGTTCTTGAGGGGCATGTTCCCGCAGTGGCCGTCCGTCGGTTGCTGGAGACACGACCTGAAGCCATCGGCTTGGCGGTGCCCGGAATGCCCGTGGGGTCGCCGGGGATGGAAAGAGGCGATAAGGCGCCGTCCGAGAAGTACGAGGTTGTCCTCTTTGGAGCAAAAGGCCGACAGACGTTTATGCGCTTTGTCGGCGGCGACATCGTCGGTTGAGCTTAAGTTACTGAGTTAACTATTAATTATCCTGCCCGGAAATTGTCGGGGGTTGGCGAACTCGTGAAGCGGGTCTGCCTTTCCAAGTTCCCTCTTCCGTGTGATGGTAGGTCATGAATCTTCGTCGACTCATCGGTCATTTGCTTGCGATCCTTGTGATCGTTGGGCTGGTCGTTGTGCCGCTGGTGACACCGGTGGCGGCAAAACGGCTGCCTGTTGGCGAGATGAGTGATATGGCAGCTATGCTCGGGGACATGCCATGCTGTCCGGACGGACAGAAGAACAACAGCTGCCAGGATTGTCCGCTCGTTGCGATGTGCATGCTGACGATCGCTCAGGCTGAACCGTCACCGAGTAACGGTATCCAGGTTTCTTTCCAGACCCACCGACTGTCCTTCGCGCTTGTCGATGTGATCGCCGAAGGTCTCATTGGCGCCCCTCCCGACCATCCTCCTCGAATCCCGACCTGATCGGCATTACCATGCCGTCTGCTGCTGCGCGGTCCCAGGGCCGCGCGGATAAGCGTATGCCGCCGTTCGCGGCACATCAGGACATCGAGGAATTGCAACATGAAGAGCTACACCTGCGCGCGCGTCGTCCGGGCGGCGCTGATCGGCATGGCCATGACCGGCTCGGCCACGCTCGCCCGCGCGGATATCAAAGACTACGAATTCCAACTGGTCGATCAGACCGTCAAGAAGGGCGACGCGATCATCTCGGTCCGCCTCGTCCATAAGCCCGACGGCAAGCCCGTGCCCGACGCGGTCATTTTCGCGACACGCCTGGATATGGCTCCTGACGGCATGCCGGAGATGGCCACCAAGGTCGCGCCGATGCCCAGCACGGAGCCTGGTGTTTATAAGTTCAAGGCGACCCTGAGCATGGCCGGAGGCTGGCAGCTCTCCCTCGGCGCCAAAGTGCAGGGCGAGACCGGGACAGTTGAAAACAAGCTCGTCCTTAAGGCGACGCCGTGATCCGCTCGGTCGGAATCACCCGGCTTACGGCCATTGGAGCAACCGCGGCAATGCTGTGGTTGTCTCCGGCTGCGGCAGGCGAACAGCCTTTGCCCGGGGCGACGGTGGAAAGCGTCGTCGCAATCGCCAAGCGTCTCAATCCGACGATAGCGGCGGCTTCGCTCGAGTTCGACGCGGCGGTCCACAAGATCGGAACGGCCGGCGTGTTGGCAGATCCGGCCCTTGTTCTCGAAGCTTGGGACGTCAATCGGCTTGGCGTCGGGCAGCGACGTTTTGGCCTTGAGCAAGAAGTCAAACTCTGGGGCAAATACGGCCTCGAGCGCAATATCGCGGAAGCCGATGCCGACGCCGCAAAATTCCAGGGCCGTGCAACCGTTATTGATCTGGTCGCGCAGGTCGTAGCCGCGCACGGCGAATACAATGCCGCATATGAGGCTGTAGGAATCTCTGTTGAAATCAAACGACGGTATGACGAGATCCTCGGTCTGTTGCGGTCGCGATATGGCACAACGTCGGTCGATCAGCAGGACGTCATCAAGGCTGAAATCGAAGCCGCCACCGCGGAGGGCGATGTCGTTCGCCGGCAGGGCGAACAGAAAGCCGCCGCCGCCAGGCTGAATGCTCTGATCGGCCGTCCGTCGCTGGCGCCTTTGGCCGCACCGACCGGCTTTCGAGCCGTCAAGGCAATCAGCCTCGCGCAGGTTCAGGCGCTCGCACGATCGGCAAACCCGATGTTGGCGCTGGCCGGGGCGCAGAGCAGTTCCGCAGCTCAAACCAAGTCTCTCACCGACCTCAACTATTATCCCGACGTGACGCTCGGCGCGAAATACGTGCAGCGGCCTGGCACGGAAGACACCGGCGAGTTTATGGCCAAATTTAATCTACCGCTACACTACGAGGTGAAAGACGCCGAGCAACGTGCGGCAGGCGCTCGGCTTGGGGCGGCGCAAGCCCGCAACGAGGCGCTCCGGCTACGGATCGACGGACAGGTCGCCGACGCCTGGTTCAGCGTCGATGCGCTGCGGAAGGTCGTGCAGATCTACGCGTCGCGCCAACTGCCGCCGGCCCGCTCGTCCGTCGACAATGCGCGAAACGGCTTTCAGGCCGGCTCGTCCGATATTTCTTTGGTCTTTGAATCGGAGCGAAGGCTTCGCGCGGTCCAGCTCGACTTGCTGAAACTCAAGGTCGAGCTTCAGACGAAATATGCCGAGATGGAACGTTTGGCGGGAGGTTCGCTATGAGCGGAACGCATTGGGTGGCTTCACGTCAGCGTGAGCACGTAACCGGCCAGCGATTCGCTCCGAACTCATTGAGGAAAGCTCAATGATACTTTTTGTGCGCAAGCGCCGGCCAGATTCAAACGTGCTGAGATGAAACGCTTGGCGGGAGGTTCTCTATGAGACGGCCTGTAGGCGCTTTCTTGATTGTGTGCGCGGTCCTGGCTGCCGGAGTGGTCGGATTGGCGTTCGGACGTTCGAACAGTCCGCTTCCCGGATGGCTCGATGCTGTTCTGCCCGCCGTCGCCAAACAGAGCCCGGCTCAGTCCGAAGCGAGCGGACCGGTCATCTACTATCGCGATCCGGATGGCTTGCCGAACTATTCGCTTACCCCGAAGAAAACTTCAGCAGGCAAGGACTATCTCGCGGTCCGCGCCAGCGAGGACGTGAGTTTCGAGGAGAAAGCTCCGGAAACGATGACCGCGAAGGGAGGGGATAAAGGCAAAATCCGCTATTACCGCAACCCCATGGGCCTTCCCGACACCTCGCCAACTCCGAAGAAGGACTCGATGGGGATGGACTATCTGCCGGTCTATGAGGGCGAGCAAGACGACGATTCCTCGGTCAAGGTGAGCCCGGGCAAATTGCAAAAGGCAGGTGTTCAGACCGAGGTCGCGGAACGGCGTACTCTGAACACGTTGATTCGGGCACCGGGTACCGTTCAGGAAGACGAGCGCCGCAAAGCGGTCGTATCGCTGCGTTTCGAAGGCTTCATCGACAGCGTTGAAAACGTCACCACCGGCTCGCATGTCCATAAAGGACAGCGGCTGATGCGCATCTACGGCCCGAGCCTTTCGAGCGCAGCCGCCGAATATCTGTCGGCGCTCAACGCTCGTCCCAACGCCGGCATCAGCACCGAAGCCTTGAAGGGCGCGCGCCGCCGGCTTGAGAATCTGGATGCCCCTGAGAAGTTCATTGCCGACATCGAGCGCACGCGCGAAATCCCGACTTATGTGAGCTGGCCTGCGCCGCAAGACGGCGAGATCGTGGAACGCGTAGCCGTCAACGGCATGCGCGCCGCTCCCGGCGATGTTTTGTTCCGGATCGCGGACCACGACGTGGTCTGGGTGTTGGTCGATGTGGCGGAGCGCGATCTTTCCCTGATCGAATTGGGGCAAAAGGCCAGCGTCTGGCTTCGCGCTTATCCAAATCGGGTTTTCACCGGGAACGTCACGTTGATCTATCCGCACTTGATGGCCGAGACGCGAACCGGGCGGATCAGAATCGAATTGCCTAACCCGGACCAAGTGCTGCGGCCGGACATGTATGCGGATGTCGAAATCGCCACGGGAGCGGAAGCTCCAGTTGTGACCGTATCGAGTAGCGCGGTCATCGACAGTGGCGAGCGGCAAATCGTGCTTCTTGATAAGGGTGACGGCCGATTTGAGCCGCGTGCGGTCAAGCTCGGACGTCGCGGCGACGGTCGCGTGGAGATCAAGGAAGGGCTCGCTGAAAACGACAAGGTGGTCGTCTCCGCGAACTTCCTGATCGACGCCGAAAGTAATCTCAAGGCTGCGCTCAGTGGCCTGGATTCCGGGGGGAAATCGCAATGATCGCCCGGCTCATTGACTGGTCGGCCCGCAACCTGATGCTGGTGCTGATCGGTGTTGTCTTCGCGGTGGCAGCCGGAATCTATGCTCTGAAAAACTCGGCGCTGGATGCGATTCCCGATCTCTCCGATACCCAGGTCATCGTCTACACCGACTACAAGGGCCAGGCACCGCAGGTCATCGAGGATCAGGTAACCTATCCGCTGACGACCGCCATGCTCACCGTGCCAAAATCGAAAGTGGTGCGCGGCTTCTCCTTTTTCGGCGTCTCTTTCGTCTACATCATCTTCGAGGACGGCACGGATATCTATTGGGCCCGCTCGCGCGTTCTCGAATATCTCAGTGCGGCTGCGCGCAAGCTGCCGGCCGGCGTGACTCCCACGCTGGGGCCAGATGCGACCGGCGTCGGCTGGGTCTATCAATACGCGCTGCAGTCCAAGGATAAATCGCTGGCCGACCTCCGGTCCCTTCAGGATTGGACCATCCGCTACGGCATTGCCAAGGCGGAGGGCGTCGCCGAAGTGGCAAGTGTCGGCGGCTTCGTCCGGCAGTACAACATCATCGTCGATCCGAACCGCTTGAGGTCGTTGAATATCCCGGTTGCGAAGGTTCGCGATGCGGTCCGCGGCAGCAACATGGACGTGGGCGGGCGCACCGTCGAGCTCTCGGAATTCGAATTCGTCGTGCGAGGCAGGGGTTACGTCAAAAGCATCTCCGATCTCTCGAATATTGTGCTGAAAGTCGAGAAAGGTACGCCGGTCCTGCTGAAGGATGTGGCGCGGATCGAGCTTGGTCCGGACGAGCGACGGGGCATCACCGAGCTTAACGGCGAAGGTGAGGTCGCCAGCGGGATTGCGCTGCAGCGCTTCGGTCAGAACGCGCTGGATGTAATCGACAATGTGAAGGCGCGTCTGGCCGACATGGCGTCGGCCCTGCCCAAGGATGTCGAGATCATTCCGGTCTATGACCGCTCCACTCTGATTCACAATGCGATCGAGACGTTGAAGCGAACGCTGACGGAAGAAAGCATCGTCGTTGCGCTCGTCTGCATCGTGTTCCTGCTGCATGTACGGAGCGCTCTGGTCGCGATCGTCATGTTGCCGGTCGGCATCCTGATGGCTTTCGCCGCCATGAAGGCACTGGGCATCGGCTCAAACATCATGAGCCTCGGCGGTATTGCCATTGCGATCGGCGCCATGATCGACGGCGCAATCGTCATGATCGAGAACGCCCACAAGCATCTCGAACGCGCACCACCGGATAAGCCGCGCCTGGAGGTTCTGATCGAAGCGGCGAGCGAGGTCGGACCCGCGCTGTTTTTCAGCCTGCTGATTATCACGGTGTCGTTCCTGCCGATCTTCACGATGGAATCGCAGGAAGGTCGCCTGTTCAGCCCGCTTGCCTATACCAAGACGTTCTCGATGGCAGCGGCCGCGATCCTGTCGGTTACCCTGGTTCCGGTTCTGATGGTGTTGTTCATTCGCGGCAAGATCATTCCGGAGCACAAGAACCCCATCAACCGGTTCCTGATATGGGTGTACCGGCCGCTGATTCAGGGGGTATTGAAAGCCAAGACGCTGACGATCTTTCTCGCGGTTGTCGGTTTGGCAGTCAGCCTTTGGCCGGCCCGGCAGCTCGGCACCGAGTTCATGCCGAGCCTGAACGAAGGCACGTTGATGTACATGCCGACCACGTTGCCGGGGCTCTCGGTGACCAAGGCGGCGGAGATTTTGCAGACGCAGAACAAGCTCATCAAGACGTTTCCGGAAGTTGCCTCGGTCTACGGCAAGGCCGGACGCGCCGAGACGGCGACCGATCCTGCGCCGACCGAGATGTTTGAAACTGTTATCAATCTCAAGCCCAAGACGGAGTGGCGCGCGGGCCTGACCGTCGACGGCCTGATCGCTGAGCTGGACAAGGCGTTGCAATTTCCTGGCGTCTCCAACGCCTGGACCATGCCGATCAAGGCCCGCACCGACATGCTCGCAACCGGAATCCGTACGCCGGTAGGCATCAAGGTTATAGGTAAAGACCTGACGGAAATGGAGAAGCTAGCGCGGCAGATTGAAACGGTCGTGAAGGCCGTTCCGGGCACGTCGAGCGCCTACGCGGAACGAGTGATTGGAGGCTACTATCTGGATGTCGTTCCCGACCGGGAAGCGCTCGCGCGCTACGGTCTCATGGTCAGCGACGTGCAGGACACAGTCTCCTCCGCGCTCGGCGGCGAGACGATTACCACGACCGTTGAAGGTCGCGAACGATACGGCGTCAACCTGCGCTATCCGCGCGATCTGCGCAGCGATCCCCAATCGATCGCACGAGACGTGTTGGTGGCGATGCCGGGCGGCGGGACTGTCCCGCTGGGTGAAGTCGCAGCCATCAAGCTGACGCGCGGCCCGACCACGATCCGGACCGAGAACGGCCAGCTTGCGGTCTACATTTTCGTAGACATCCGCGACCGCGATCTCGGCGGCTACGTCGCCGATGCCAAGGCCGCCGTGGCCGCCAGCGTGCAGTTTCCGCCAGGAAATTATGTCGTTTGGAGCGGCCAGTTCGAATATCTGGAGCGCGCCACCGCCAGACTAAAGATCGTGGTGCCCGTTACCCTGCTGATCATCTTCTTGTTGCTCTATCTCAATTTCCGGCGATTGACCGAGACGCTGATTGTCATGTTGTCGCTGCCGTTCGCGCTCGTCGGCGGATTGTGGCTGATGTGGTGGCTTGGTTTCAATATGTCGGTTGCGGTCGCTGTGGGCTTCATTGCCTTGGCGGGTGTTGCGGCGGAGACCGGCGTCATCATGCTGATCTATCTCGATCAGGCGATGAAGGAACTTCACGCGGAGCGACTCGCGGAAGGCAAGCCATTTACGCGAGCCGACCTGAACGAGGCGATTATGCTGGGCGCCGTCGAGCGAGTGCGACCCAAGATGATGACCGTCGTCGCCATCATGGCCGGCCTCATTCCGATCCTGTGGAGCACCGGCACTGGCTCGGAAGTCATGCAACGCATCGCCGTCCCAATGATCGGGGGAATGATCTCGTCGACCATCCTCACGCTGATCGTGATCCCGGCCGTCTATGCGTTAATCAAGGGATTTGGATTGCCGCGCGAACCGAATGCGGCGCTTCCGGTTGAAAAGGGCGCCGAGGTTCGGACTACGACAACTACCTTCGACCGTTCGCAAGCAGCGGAATGACGGAAGCGCACGCACGTTCCTCAGCTCCGGGATAACGCTATGGACCAGTGGGATTTCAAAAAGTGGCGGAAGAAGTTAGGAATCAATCAGGTTGCGGCAGGCGAAATGCTCGGACTGAGTCGCGGCGCAGTTCAACACTGGGAAAACGACGTCAGGCCGGTGCCACATACCGTCGAACTTGCCTGCCAGGAACTGTTGCGGCGTTGGAAGCAGCGACCGGAGTTTGGACCCGTGATACTGCTGTATGCCGAGGGTCCGATGTCGCGGGTGGACTCTCTTCCCTCTGGCGATCTGGTCTTTCGATGCGAACCGCATCCGGACAACGAAAGCGCCTTAGGCCGCGTGGTTCGATTGAGAGAAACCGGAAATCTGTTCATGCCGTTCATCGTGGAAGGCGATGGAACTGTCATCTGGTCAAGCCTCGAATTGCAGCATGAATGCGATCCACAAAAACGCGCGCACGTCGAGTGACGCGAATCTAATGCGGTGATCAAACAGTATTGGCAAGACATCTCGGGCAGCCGCCCAAATATGATGGGTGCACCCTCGAGACGACGATTTCCTTGAGATCACCAAGAGGTCCAAGGGATCAAATTTCGGGATCTGTTTTTTTGAGGGAGTGGCGCCGGCCCTTGTAACCAAACCGGCCGGGCCAGCGAACTAATAGAGATGCGGTAGGCATGACGACCCATGAAATCGAACTCAAGGCTCTGATGCTTGCCAGCCTGGACGGCGACTCGGCCTCGCACCGCACGCTGCTTGAACGATTGAGCCGCCGTCTTCGTGCCTATTACAAAGGTAAGCTCGCGGGCATTGGCAGAGGCGCGTCAGATGCCGAGGATCTGGTTCAGGAAGCGGTGTTGGCCATCCACATCAAGCGACATACCTACGATCCAGCGGAGCCGCTGACGCCGTGGGTGCACGCGATCGCGCGTTACAAGTTGATTGATTTCCTGCGTCGCACCCGCGCGTCGTTTGCTGAGGTGCCTATTGATGAGGCCGATGCGATCATGGCCCATGACGACAACGTCGACGCCGAGAGTACATACGACGTCAAACGGCTTATGGAGCGATTGCCGAAAAACATGAGATGTTCCATCGAGGCTGTAAAACTCGACGGACTGAGTATCGCTGAAGCAGCAGCCCGGTGCGGCATCTCTGAATCCGGGGTAAAAGTGAACATTCACCGTGGGCTCAAAGCGCTGGCCGCCTTGATTGCCCGGGAAACGCGAACATGAAGACGGATGACCTGGTTGCCTTTCTGAGTACGAACCCTGAGCCGGTCGACCGCAGCACGGTCGTTCGGACACTTTGCGTCGCGCTTGCGGTTGGAATGGTTGTGGCGCTAGGCATCGCGTTCGTCGGATTGGGCGTACGCTCGGATTTGATGACGGCCCGAGCCTTGATTTTTCTCGTCGTGAAGCTCGCCTTTGCAGTCGGGATCGTCAGCCTGACGTTGGTCTATCTGACAAGGCTGGCTCGCCCCGGTGGAGAGCGAAAAACCCCGTCTTTCCTGATCGCTATGCCGTTTCTGATCATAGTGCCTCTCGCGGCAATCAGCCTTGGGTTCGCGCCGACCTCACACTGGGACAAGATGATCGTGGGAGATCAGTGGCTAGAATGCCTGGTCTCCGTTCCGATTATCGCGATAGTTCCTTTCGCCATCTCTATCTGGGCCGTGCGAAGGGCTGCGCCCACAAATCTTGCTCGTACGGGTGCTTTCGCCGGTCTCCTTGCAGGTGGCGTGAGCGCGATGGCTTATGCGCTGCACTGCACGGACGATTCATTGCCCTTCGTCGCAGTCTGGTACGCCGGCACGATTATGCTGTGCACCTTAGCAGGTGCAGCATTGGGACCGCGGCTATTGCGTTGGTGAATGGACGCGCCCGGCCAACTTCACGTCAGCGTGAACGTGTAACCGGCAGACGATTTGCTGCGAAGTCATGATTGGAAACGCCGAAGTATGCGGCGCTGGCATTGGCTTGTCCTGCCAGCGTCATCTTCCTCTGTTGCGGTTCCAGGATGACGCGATGGACCTGTGGGGCTTCAAGAAGTGGCGGCAGAAACTGGGATATACGCAGTCTGTCGCGGGGGAAAAGCTCGGGCTCAGTCGGGGCGCCGTTCAATATTGGGAAAGTGAGGCCAGGCCGGTACCGCTTGCCGTCGAACTGGCCTGTCAAGAACTACTGCGTCTCTGGAAGCAGCGGCCGGAGTTCGGCCCCGTGACGTTGCTCTATGCCGGCTATGCCGGAGATCCAATATCGCTGGAAACGTCAGCGTCCGTCGGCAGTATTCTCATGCGGTCCGAGCGACATCCGGATAGCGATAGCGCCATGACAAGCGCCGCAAGGCTGAGGGAGACTGTGCCCGCCTTTATTGCGCTCATCGTGGATGGCGATGGCGGTGTTATCTGGTCGGGTCCAGAACTGCTGCGTGAGATCGACGCCCGGAAAGACAGGAGCATCGGCGAAGAAGCGTCGGCTGCAAAAGCTCCCTCCCCAAGATAGCGGACCCCAACTCTGAGCCGACCCGCCTGACTGCTCCGCGGTTTCCCAAATGATTCCCGGCTATCTGCCCAAGTGGATCATGCTGACTTTCCACACGGCCAGGGCGCCTCGCGAGTTTTCATATTCGTTGGGCAGAGCTTCTCAACCAGACAACTCCGCAAACGCGGTGACGGATGGAATGGTCGTGTCAGAATTGCAACAGGTTGAAAAAAGATAAATAAATCTTCTTCGTTGCCGCCAAAAAAGTCGGCAATTGCTGAAGAACTGTCCGACTGGTCGCCTTGCGCCATTCCTTGTGCGACGCAATTAATAATTCCGCACGCGTGTGGCGCCTGTTTTTCTGGCTGATTTCCTGCCTGCAAAAATTTTGGGCGATCAAACGATCGGTGGCGAAGGGCTCTCTCAATGGCGAGGGGCTCATTCAATGGCGGGGCGCACAATGAAAAAGATCATCACATCCACGGTAATCGCATTCGCCGCCGTGACGGCCGCCAACGCGGCGGATATGCCTTTGAAGGCTGTCAAAGCGAAGCCCATGCCTTCGTGGTGGGATACGCTGACGATAACCGGCCTCGTAGAAGTGGGTGCTTCGGGCAATGCGAATAATCCCGCCGTCACGAATTTTGGCCAGCTCTTTACGGATAAAGCGAATTCCGCATTCTTGAACCAAGCCTCGCTGACCGTGCAGCGCCCCCTCGATCAGAAAGCAACCGGTTACGATTTCGGCTTCAAGTTCCAGGCGATGTACGGTTCGGATGCTCGATATACCCACTTCCTGGGTGAGTTCGACCAATCAATCACCGAACGCAATCAGTTCGACATCGTCGAAGCCCACGCTCTGTTCCATCTGCCGTGGCTTACTGCCGGCGGCATCGACGTAAAGGTCGGACAGTACGTCACCCTGGAAGGCGCGGAAGTCATCAACGCGCCCGACAATGCGCTTTACACGCATTCCTACATTTTCAATTTCGGCATTCCATTCAAACACACCGGCATCTTGACGACGACGCACGTGAATCCAATGTTTGATATTTATCTAGGCGTCGACACCGGCGTGAACACGACCTTCGGCAATCACCTCGATTGCTTTAACTGTGGCGACAACAACAGGGCCGCGGCGTTCCATGGTGGTTTCGGCCTGAATTTGCTGGACGGTGCGTTGACCATTGCTGCGACCACCCATATCGGTCCGGAAAATCCGAATGTGACGCCTGTCGTCCTCGCGGGTGTCGATCCCAATTCCGCACTCCGTTATCTAAATGACGTGACCGTCGTCTGGAAGGCAACCGACAAGCTCACCCTGACGACCGACATGAACTACATTCGTGATGATGGGTTCAACGCGACAGGCTACGGTGTGGCCCAATACGCGACCTATGCGATCAACGATTGGCTCAAGATCACTGGACGCGGAGAAATCTGGCGCGACAATAACGGCTTCTTCGTCGCCTCTTTCCCCGGCAATCTGGATTTTGTCCGAATTGAACACGGTAATCCATTGGGTGTAGCGATCAGCGGCGGACCGACGACCTACGGTGCGCTGACCATCGGACTTGCCATCAAGCCTCCCGTCCCAAAACAAATCGAAGGCCTCGTTATCAGGCCCGAGATTCGCTACGACGCGTCCCTGAACAACACCACGCCATTCGGCGGAGGAACGAAGAGTTCGCAATGGACGTTTGCCAGCGACCTCATCATACCCTTTACGATCAAGTGACGTGAATTCGACGCGATAGTCGAAACCTGCATTTTGTTGGTGATCTATCGCTCCGTACAGGACGGGTCAGAAGATTTCGGCTTAGCAGCGACGTCTCGAAGGGCGGGAGACGCAATTGTGCCGTGCACCTTAGCAGGTGCAGCAATGGGAGCGCCCAGTCGCGTTGGTAATGGCGTGTCAGGCCGCTTCACGTCCGCGTGAGCCTGTAACCGGCAGACAAACGGTTCCGAACTCATTGTTAGAGGCGCACATGACGCGCTGCTAACAATGATGGAGTCGGGCCATGTCAACCAAACACCTTCTTGCAATCTCGCTCGCTTTGCCAGTTTTTGCGATGTCGGCGTCAGCCTATGCTGGCGCGACAATTTCCGACAAGCGTTATTGGCCGAGTGAGGCAAGATCGAGCACCGCGACCGGTAGCACCCAGAGTTCAATATTTGCCTGGGAGCCGCGCACGACAACGCAAGTGCAGGTCCCGAGGAATGTGCGGCACCACCAGCGTGCTGCGACGCCTCGATAACGGGTGCTGGGAGCAATGATGCGCACCGCCCGAGCCGAACAAGCGGCGTCGACTAGCATTCATTGATCTGACCCAGAAGTGAAACCCGGCTGCGGATCAGGGTTACTCTCTCGCAGCCGGAGGGGGCGGCGTATCTTTTCGTTCACGAGAGGAAGAGAGGAATCCTATGACCCTGCTAGGTCGTAATTTGCCTCAACACGAAGCGACGTCCGCTGACGCGGCCGGTCAATTCCTCAATAAAGTTACCAGGTATTTCGCTCGACACCGTTTGGTGCTGTATCTTCTGCTCAGCGTTGGGATTGTCGCCGCAGTTGTGCTGAACTGGAACTGGTTAGCCGCAGCGGGATTACTTCCCCTCGTGGCGTTTCTGCCGTGCATGATGATGATGTTCATGTGCATGAAGCACGGCACCAGATCACCGAAGAAATCCGAATGAGGCACTGACGGATGTGCCGGGCGCTCGCAGGGTCTGGCCAGTATGGGAGCGGTTCGAAGGAGCGCTGATATTATGCAAGCTCCAATGGGCTTTTGGACGAATGAGCAAGCCAGTACGATACAGCAATCTGGGCTCGGTACTGCAATAGTTATTCAGCGCGCTTTGAAACTTGCGCGAGGCGTATTTGTATCATCAGCAACTTGATGAGCGCCGCCGAAACGCTTTGCGCGTGGAGCAGATGCCACGCGTGAGCTATTGCAGGGCGCAACAATGGCGGCGAGATCACGACCCCGCAGGTACATCATTTTTGGGGTCAACCCGCCGTGCTGCGCAATCCAGGCGCGCACAGGAGTTGGATAGGTATTCATTAGATCCTGCGTCCCGGACGCACTAACGACGCGTTTGCCGGAGTTATCGAACATCCATGCGGCATGGAAACCAAGCACCGCATTACGGGTGGCGCAGATTCGGTCGCTCGGGACCAATCCGAGCACCATTGTGCAGGCCGAAACGCATGTGCCGGAAATGACGACGGGCTCACCGGAGTTGCGCACCTGTTGGAAGTGCGTCGTGTAGTCCTTCATCTTGCCGCCGACGTCGTCGCCGATAATTACAGTCGCGGAAGCCGATGTGACGGTTAGCGCCGTCGATATGACGGCAGCAATCAGGCACGCTCGCATGTCTTTTTCCTCGGCAGTGTCGGATCAATCCTGCGCCACGCGTCGCAAATCGCGTGCCACCAGCCGAGACGGTGAGCTAAAGGGCTGATTTGAAGGCAGTTTTCTTGGAGGGGCGACGCGGCTCTCGCCTGTGCCGCTGGAAAGACGATTTCATAGAAGCCTAAAAACGAGGCATTCTCACGCCTCTTTGATGAAGATCAATGCAACAAGGGCGTAGCCTGCCAGTGGCACTTTTCGAGTAAATGCCGGAGAAAAATCATGGCTATCAAATTCATCCTTACCCTCGCACTCATCACGCCATTCCTGACTGTGTCCAGCATGGCTCAGCAGTATGTGGGTGGCCCTAAATCGGGTATTACCACGACGCGGCAAATCAGCAGCGGTGGCGATATCTACGCGCAGGGAGTCGATGTCTACGCGCCACGAGTCAAAGCCAACAAATCCCACGCTTATCGCGGCGGCACGAAGACTGTCGTTCCGCGCGGTTATTGAGAGGACATCCGCTTTGCAGATTCGCGTCGATTTTGGCGAATCCGCAGCGTGTCCGGTTAGCGAGTAATCTCGGAGATGCCGGTTGTCCGGTTTTGCAGCTTGAAGGCATCGGTTTGGACGTGATTCAAGCGCCGAAACCGGAGCCTTGAATCATGCGGAATTCACGGACGTTGAATGGGCCGCCATCAGGTTGCTCCTTCCGAACGAGCCGCGCGCAACTCGATCGAACGGTCCTCAACAGATCAAGCAATGCCAGCGCGCCGCGACCCGATAGAGCAAGGTCGCGGCCAACTATCTTGCCGTCATCAAGCCCGCGTCAATTCGCATTTGGCCGCGTGCTTATGAGTCCGCGCCCTGGACTAGGGCGCTGGACTGATCGATTGTACGGTGTAGGTATTGCCGGATCCGCTCAGGGTGAATTTGACCTTGTCACCTGTCTTCAGCTTCGCAAGATCAACCGAAGGAGCGACCGCGAATTCCATCTTCATTGCCGGCCAGTCGATGGCGGGGATCGGACCATGATCGAATGTGATCTTGTGGTTCGCTGCATTCAGGGCCGTGATCGTGCCGGTTGCGTCCGCAGTTTTTGTCTTCTTCGTGTCGCTCATCTTGGAGTCGTTCATCCCCGGCATCTTCTTCATGTCGGACATCTGGGCCAGCGCGCCGCTCACCGGCAGGGTCAATGCTGTGCTGATCAATGCCGAAGCAAGCACCGCACGCAGGGTCGGGTAGTGGGCGTCATCCATACATATTCTCCTGTTGTTTCAGATATCCGTCGCCAATAACTGTTTAGTTCGCAAGGCCGACGCGCCCGGTTACAAGCTCACGGCTTCGTGAAGAGTAGGCTGGAAATGAGTTCTCCAGCGCGAGACCGAAGGCCCTAGAACTCGCCAGGCGAGCAGCAAGGTGCAATGCCTGTGGAGTGAAGCTGATGGAAAGTCCGTGGCGCCAGAATCTGCCGAAAACTTCAGCACAATGTCACGCCCTTTCATGCGGAGGGGTATGGTGCAGGATCCAGAACTCAACAATCGCAATTGTCGCGACCACGACCCCAACCGCGAAGTGAACTTGCATAGCCATTGTGTCGCCGTGAAAATCGAAGATCCAGGGCACGCCGCTAACAACAAGCCAATAACAGGAGTGAGCCATTCGTCGATGAAAGCCTCGATTTTCCGGCTTAGCGTGAACATGGTGACCTCCCACGATCAGAGCCACGCACGGAAATCGTAATCCCTGGTCGCTGTGAATATTCCAGCGATCTTCTCATCTTGCCTCGGCCGAGATTTCGTCGGCGTTGATGTAACCGGACGATCGCTGCTTCCGAACTAGATAGTAGAGGAACTGGCCGATCGTTATGCGCCTTCACTGACCTTGTAAGAAGCGCGATTAACGGCAAGAAATAGGGACCATGTGATGCGTACGAATTTGCGGCCTTATGGCGGCCGGACTCCGATATGACGCCACACCGCACGCCGCTAAGGCCGTAGAATGCCGGCCGCCTTGATTTCCGGGAAAAGTGAACATGAAAACGGATGATCTGGTTGCGCTTCTGAGTACGAACCTTGAGCCGGTCGATCGCCACGCGGTTGTTCGCACGCTTTGGGTGGCCATTGCCGCGGGGGTGATCGTGGCGCTCGGCATCGCCTTTGTCGGCTTGGGCTTCCGCTCCGACCTGACCACAACCCGCGCGCTTATTTTTCTCGCCGCAAAGCTCGCTTTCGCAATCGGGGTCGTCGGTCTCGCGCTGGTTTACCTGACGAGGCTTGCGCGCCCCGGCGGGGAACGAAAGATTTCGCCCTTTCTCGTCGCTGTGCCGTTTCTCGTCATTGTGGTTCTTGCCGCAATCAGCCTTGGCTCGGCGCCCCGCTCGCATTGGGACGGGATGATCGTCGGAGATGAGTGGCTGGAATGCCTTCTCTCCATTCCGATCATTGCGATTGTTCCCTTTGCTGTTTCAATTTGGGCCGTGCGAAAAGGCGCGCCCACCAATCTTGTGCGTGCGGGCGCGTTCGCCGGTCTCATCGCGGGAGGAGTGAGCGCGATGGGTTATGCGCTCCATTGCACCGACGATTCGCTGCCGTTTATTGCCGTCTGGTACGGCGGAACGATCGTGCTCTGCACCCTGGCGGGCGCGGCGTTGGGACCACGGCTGTTACGTTGGTAGACGACGCATCAGGTAGTGTCACGTCAGCATGAGCCTGTAACCGTCAGACAATCGGCTCCGAACTCATGGTTAAAAGCGCGCATCAACGCTTCTAAGAAGATGTCGCGGACGGACGTTCCGATCGGCGATCATGGGGACCTAGTAGCATCGGACGTCCACGCGTCGATCGACGCACGACATGCGCAGCTTCTCGGCCGGCTGCCGCAGAAGACGCGTCAGGCGATTGAAGCCGTCAGGCTTGGAAGGCAAGAGTGTTGTCGAAACGGCCGGGCGCTCCGGCATGTCGGATTCGAATGTGAAGATCAGCATCCACCGCGCCCTGAAAGCACTGGCTTCCTTCATCGGCAGGAACGGCGATGTGCCATCAAGAAGCCGCGTCGACGGCTGGCGCTGCAGCGGCCCGATTCTTCGTAGTCACCTCAGCGTGATTTTGTAACCGGCCGACGAAAAGCTCCGAACTCATTTGCAGAAGCGCGCACGAAGCGCTCTTCAAATGACAAAGGAGCAGACAATGTCGACGAAGTTTACGAAGCCCGTTCTTGCGATTTCACTTCTGGCATCGCTGGTGGCGATGTCGGCAACCGCGAATGCGGGCGCGACAATTTCCGACAAGCGTTATTGGCCGAACGAGGTAGGTCCCAGCGCCTACCGTACCGTCAGCACGCAACACGCGCCGCGTGACGCGTTCGCTGCGATCGGCGAGACCTCGGAATCCTCTGGGCCTCGATATCTGGGCGGGCCGAAGTCCGGCTTGACTGTATATCAGAGTGAGTTCGCGCACACCCGGGCGGTCGCTAAGCTCAAATGGCATTGACGTCGGTCCGGCCGGCATATCCGCCAGATGTGCCGGTCTTGACCGATCGGCTTCGCATTTTCATCCCCTTATCCATTGATACCGATGACCCAACAATTGAAACGACCCAACATCGTCTCGGTCATCGCCCACTGGGGCGCGGCCTGGGCAATGATCCTTGCGCTGTATTTCGGCTTGAGCGCCGTCTATGGAAACGGCCCGCGCCAAGAGACGTTTGCCGCACACGCCTACGCTGGCCTCACAGTGCTTGGTCTCGTGGTCATCAGACTCTTCCTGCGGACGTTGTTGCCATGGCCCAAGGAGGAGAGCGGCGGCTCTCGCATTCCCAAGCTGGTCGCAGAGGCCATGCATTGGACGCTCTACGCCTTGATGGTGCTGACGCCGCTGACCGGCTGGATCGTTGCCTCAAAGATGGGATGCTGCATGGCCGTTCCCGGGCTGCCGAACATCGATCGCCTCGGCTCCGGCCTTTCCATCGGCGGTCCGATCAGCGCGACGACGGCGTACCACGTTCATGTTTTCTTTGTCTGGACGCTTCTGGCGCTGATTTCTCTCCACGTGCTGGCGGCGCTTTTCCACCATTTTGTCGTTCGGGACACGATCCTGATCAGAATGATTCCAGTCCTTGGAAAACGTGCAGGAGCGACATCGGCTTCATACGCGATCGCGAATTCACAAACCTTACCGGCTGAATGAATCACGAGGAAACCACGCAAGGAATGGAGGAACGCCAAGATGGAAGGCATGTTTGAAATGCACCACACGATGTCTCACATGCACCACGTAAGTTCGAGCGAGATCGTTGGGCAAGCCCTTGGCTTTGCGGGCCGATTATCCGCCGAGTTGCTGATCGTTCTCACATCCGCACCGGTCCTCCATGTCCTCGTGGCACTGGTGCTTCTCCTCGCGCTAGCCGCTCTCCTGCGGCCGTTTTTGGCGCGGCGAACGTCGCAATCCTAAAGTCGTATCTGGAGTTAGCGTGCTGACATGATGATGAATTGCATGAATACGGGCACGGGCGCGTTGACGATCGCCGGCATTCGGCTCGCTGATGCGGCTCTGGCGCTGACCGCTCTGTTACTGGTTCTGCTGGCCGCCGTCGCGGCGGTCGCCGTCGTACGGTTTTGCTTCGACCTCGCGCGTCGCTTCAGCGATCGTTTCTCCAGGTCGACGCAGGCTTCATCGTGAGGCCGCGACTGGAGATTATGTCCGCCCTCTTCACCTGCGCGTGATGATGTAACCGGCTATCGAAGAGTCCCGAACTCATCTGCAGGGGCGCATGAAGCACTCTTCACCGACAAGGTTCGACTCGCGGGGATCTGCCCGCTGCCAGCAAGCCGGAGCTCACCTATGGTTACGTTTTATAAGACCGCAACCGTCTACGCCGTGCTGGCTCTGACTCGTCTGGAAGATCGGCTCCTCCGATACGGCGGAATTCCCGGCGCGTTCTCGGGAGGCGGATTGTCAAGCGCCCTGTTGAGCTTCGACTGGCCGGCTTCCACCACCCCGCTGCCGCAAGTCGCATTTCTGACGAGCTTCCTCTTGCTCGTCGCGGCCATGAATGGCGGCAGCGGGATTGGCGAGCTTGCAGGCGCGAGGCGGGCCCTGGGTTTTTGATTACGTCGGTCAAGCAACTGGAAATCAAAGGAGCATTCTCTATGGACACCAAACAGCCAAAGCTCATGACGAGCCGAGCAGAAGTAGTTGTTGCGGCACTTGCTGTCGTGCTGAGTTTAGCCGTCGGCTCCGCCGTCCTCGCGCAGGATTTGTCCGCGAAACCTTCGACGCCGCCGGCCGCGGATAAGCCGCCCGCCGCGGACAAGATGGGGATGGGCACCGGCGGTAGCGGCATGATGGGCATGGGCCCGGAGGGTAACGGCATGATGGGGAAGATGTCGGGCATGCAGCAAATGAAGTGCTGCGGGCAGGGCATGGACCATGCCGATCACGGAGCGAGCGAGAAGCAGGACGAGAAGAAGTAAAGGACGCCGGTCGGAATACATCGCCCGCTCGGGCGAGAGGCGGCCATCGGCGAAGATGTCGCCGATGGTACGCCCGATGTCCGCGATTACGTCCGCGTGATAAAAACATTCGAAATTCGCGGCGGCGAAGGAGGAGGACAACATGGATCACGTTCGCGCCCATGAGTATCCGGATCAACATGCGCGTCAAGCGCACGAACATGCCGCTGCCGGAATGGCAGGCGTAACGCACTCACATGCCGGACATGGCGATCATGGAGCGATGGTGGCGGATTTTCGCCGCAGGTTTTGGCTATGCCTTGCACTAACGCCGCCAGTCCTGGTCCTGTCGCCGATGATCCAGCACGGGCTGGGGCTCGGCGATGCGCTGAGGTTTCGGGGCGATGGTCTCGTGCTCTTCGCGCTTTCGACGGTCGTCTATGTTTATGGCGGCCGGCCGTTCCTGACCGGCTTCTTGTCTGAACTCAGGAACCCGCGAGCCGGGCATGATGACGCTCATCGCGGTCGCGATCTCGGTCGCCTTTTTCTATTCCGCGGCGGTGACTTTCGGCTTTCAGGGCGAGTCCTTCTATTGGGAAGTGGTGACGCTCATCGACGTTATGTTGCTCGGCCATTGGCTGGAGATGCGTTCGGTCATGGGAGCGTCGCGGGCCTTGGAGGAGTTGGTCCGGCTGCTGCCGGACACTGCTCTGAAGATCGATGCGCAAGGCAATACGCAGGAAGTTCCGGCTAGCTCCTTGCAGCCGGGTGACCGGGTGCTAATCCGGCCAGGCGCCAAGGTTCCTGTCGACGGCGCGATCACGGAAGGGGAATCCTCTTTCAACGAGGCAATGCTGACTGGCGAGTCCCTTCCGGTCTCGAAGAAGCCCGGAGATGTCGTCATCGGCGGCGCCATAAATGGCGCCGGCGCCGTGACGATCGAAGTCAAGGCCACGGGCGAGAAGACCTACCTGTCTCAGGTCATCGAGATGGTCAAGCAGGCTCAGGCGAGCCGCTCGCGCACCCAGGACGTCGCCAACCGCGCCGCGGGCTGGCTGACATACATCGCCCTGATCGCCGGCTTCGGTTCATTGGGTTTTTGGTTGCTCGCCGGCCAACCCTACAAATTCGCCGTCGAGCGCATGGTGACCGTGATGGTGATAGCCTGTCCGCATGCGCTCGGGTTGCCGTGCCGCTGGTCGTCGCCGTCAGCACCACGCTCAGCGCCAGAAACGGCCTGCTGATCCGTGACCGGGCCGCCTTTGAAAGGGCGCGCGATCTGACGACGGCGGTGTTCGACAAAACCGGGACCTTGACGGAAGGCCGGTTCGGCGTGAGTGACATCGCCGTACTGGCGGATGGAAACGAGGCAGAGGAGCTGCGCTTCGCCGCATCTGCCGAAAGCCGGTCCGAACATCCGATCGCACAGGGCATCGTGGCAGCTGCAAAGGAACGCGGCATCGTTGTTCCTCGTCCGGCCAGCGTTCACAATATCACGGGTGAAGGGATCGTCGCCGTCGTGGAGGGCCAGGAGGTCGGTGTCGTCAGCCCTGGATATCTCACAAGGCTGGGCCGGACCATAGACCATCCGCGTCTGCGTCAGCTCGAGTCGCAAGGCAAGAGCGTTGTGGTCTTGCTCCGCGCTGGCGAACTGCGCGCACTGTTCGCGCTGGCCGACATCGTGCGGCCGGAATCCAGGGAAGCGGTGGCCCAACTAAAGAAGCTTGGAATAAGTCCGATCATGCTGACCGGGGACGCGGAAGGAGTCGCTAAGGCTGTTTCCGCCGAACTCGGCGTCGACGAATACATTGCGGAGGTACTGCCCGATCAGAAGGCCGCAAAGATCAAGCAACTGCGTGATCGCGGCTTGCGCGTCGCCATGATCGGCGATGGCGTCAACGATGCTCCCGCACTTGTCGAGGCCGATCTTGGAGTCGCGATCGGCGCGGGCACGGATGTGGCGGTCGAATCCGCCGATGTGGTCTTAGTCCGCAATGATCCGAGAGACGTGGCCGCGATCCTCGGCCTGTCCCGCGCAACTTACGCGAAGATCGTGCAAAACCTGATCTGGGCGACCGCCTACAACGCGGTTGCCATCCCCATGGCGGCCGGTGTCACCTTCGGCACCGGGTTCATGATGATGCCCGCCGTTGGGGCAGGGCTCATGTCGGCGAGCACGGTCATCGTGGCAATCAACGCGCAGCTGCTTCGGTTCTATCGGAAGAAAGGCTGAGGCTGCCCAGCTTCGCGACGACGCGCCGGATGTGAAGCTTCGGGGCCGGCCGAACCGACGTGTCTATGGAATCGATCGTCGCTCTTTGGCCAGCGAGCTTTCGACCGACATCGTCAGTTGCCAAGCATTCTACACTCAGCGACGATTTTCCTCCAGATTGCTTACTCGCTGGAATCAGGCAGAGCCCGAGCTCAAGTCCGCGCGCACCATACCGCGCTGGAAGATAAGGAAAAACTGGCGCACCCGACACGATTCGAACGTGTGACCTTTGCCTTCGGAGGGCAACGCTCCTCATTGGATGATCCGGGAGGTCCCCTTGGCAGCAAGTTAGTAGCTTCCGAGAAGAGGTGCTATCGGAAGCAATTGTGAACTGCCCCGGGTTTGCCGGAGGCCATTTGGTTTAAGTTATGCCGCCATGGCGGGTTGTTCCAGCATGGCGTAGTAGCGTTGCTCGGCTTCGGCCGGCGGGACGTTGCCGATAGGCTCCAGGAGCCGTCGGTTGTTG
>WNGR01002169.1_pt2:30000-32438 | contig 32438 bp, 18 predicted proteins | sample 5407581 | NCBI WGS metagenome assembly WNGR01 (sample SAMN13153383, study PRJNA577476) | soil metagenome | isolation source: 80 cm soil or saprolite under Garry oak tree replicate 2 | place: USA:California | collected 2016-06-15
TATAAAACCATTTATGAAACTTCTTATCTAGATGGCAATCAAGAAAATTCGAAGTTAGAAATATTTATTCCTTTAAACTTTTCTAACTTATAAATTTATAAATTTTAAAAAGAAAATTAAAATGAATAAAAAGATTAATATATAAGATAAATACAATAAAAGATAAGAAGAAATTCGGCCACCTCCTATATATTTGATACCCTCTCCTACAAAAAAACTTGTAATACCAACCCCATTCGTAATTCCATCAATTATTCGTCTATCAAAAAAATGAGTTAATTCGGCCAATGCTCTTATAGCATCAGTTAAGGATATTACATAAAGAACATCCATGTAGCCACGATTATCTGACCAATCATATATGACATTTTTTATTTTTTCAAAAACAATTTTATTTTTATTAGGAACACTTTTAACAAATGAATTTTTAAAGTTAAAATTTTGTAAAGATGAATAAACAGGCTTATATAAAAAAGACGCTATAAATATTCCGAGATAAGCTATACTCAACGAAAAACCTGCATTTGTCACAAATTCATACCAATCCACCGAATTGTTTGAATTTTGATGTAAAAGGTTTATATCTGGAGTTAACAATTTGGATAATATATCCAAATCCACTCTTTGTTGATTGAATTGATTAAAAGGGATTCCTATGGACCCAACGAAGAAAGTAAATATGCCTAATACAAACATAGGAAATAACATAGTACTATCCGATTCATGGGGATACGAAAAAGTGTTCGTAATGCCAAAATGAGTAATAGTAATAAAGGGTCGCGACATCTTTCTTATATTAATAATACTGATAATACTGATTGGATATATTTTATTCCAAAAAAAAGAAATCCTTTTATTATTCATTGTTAATAAAGAGAATAAAGGAATTTTATTTTTCTTTTTCTTTTTCTCCTCTTTACCCCATAGAGACATTGAATAAAACGAGTTATTTGTTTTTCCATTGTAATTTTGAAAATTAACATTGAAATATCCTTCAAAAGTAAGTAAATAAATCCGAAACATATAAAATGCAGTTAATCCTGCTGTAGAACAAGCAATTATTGCAAAAATCGGTGAATACAACCAAATATCATTAAGAATTTCATCTTTGGACCAAAAACAGGCAAGGGGTGGAATACCGCAAAGAGACAGTATACCTAATAAAAAAGCAGTTTTTGTGATTGGTACATGTTTTGTTAAACCCCCCATAAGGACCATATTCTGACTTTTATCTGGAGAATATCCAACAACCGCTTCCATTGAGTGGATGATTGATCCGGATCCTAAAAACAACAATGCTTTTGAATAAGCATGAGTAATCAAATGAAATAAAGCGGATCGATAAGACCCAATACCTAGAGCTAACATCATATAACCCAATTGAGACATTGTAGAATAGGCTAAACCTCTCTTAATATCTTTTTGAGCAAGAGCTAAAGTAGCTCCTAATAGTAATGTTATTATCCCTATCAAAGCTATTATGTTCATTATGTAAGGTACAACTATGAAAAGAGGAAGAAGCCGAGCTACAAGAAAAATCCCTGCTGCTACCATAGTAGCAGCATGTATAAGAGCCGAAATAGGAGTAGGTCCTTCCATAGCATCGGGTAACCAGACATGAAGGGGAAATTGGGCGGATTTGGCAATTGCACCAGAAAATAATAAAAGAGCACACAAAGTAACAAATAAAAAATTAACTTCATTATTAGAAATCAATCTATTGACTATTTCAAACAAACCCCGAAATTCGAAACTGCCCGTTATCCAATAAAAACCTAAAATTCCTAATAATAAACCAAAATCTCCTACACGATTAGGGACAAACGCTTTTTGACAAGCATTCCCAGCGATAGGTCGTGTGAACCAAAAACCTATTAATAGATAAGAGCATACTCCAACTAATTCCCAAAAAATATAAATTTGTATAAAATTAGAACTAGTAACTAATCCCAGCATTGAAGTATTGAAAAAACTCATATAAGCAAAAAATCTTAAATATCCTTGATCATAAGACATATAATTGTCGCTATAAATAAGAACGAGAATTCCAACAGTAGTAATTAAGATTGACATAATAGAAGTAAGTGGATCAATCAATTGTCCAAACTCTAAAGAAAAGTCATTATTGATAGTCCAAGACCATACATATTGATATATATAACTGTTATTTATTTGCTGAACAGACAGATTGGATGAACAAATCATCACTATACTTAACAATAAAACACAAGGAAAAGCCCACGTGCGCCGCAGATTTCTTGTTGCCGTCGGGAAAAGTAGGAGTCCCACTCCTAGTAACATAGGAATTAGAACTGGAATGAAAGGTATGAACCATAAATATTGATATGTATATTCCATAAAAATAAATAAAAATCTTTTTCTTCTTCTTAATTAACTGTTTCGGATTCGCCAGTTCTTATTTTTTTTTTTTTCAAAGG
>WNGR01000957.1_pt1 | contig 32420 bp, 28 predicted proteins | sample 5407581 | NCBI WGS metagenome assembly WNGR01 (sample SAMN13153383, study PRJNA577476) | soil metagenome | isolation source: 80 cm soil or saprolite under Garry oak tree replicate 2 | place: USA:California | collected 2016-06-15
GAGGACCCGGATCCGCACGTCGAGAGCGATCGCTTCATGAACACGCCCGAGCACAAGTTCATCGTCGAGTTCCTGGCGGAGGGCGCCGAGTACATGGCGGTGCGCGGGATCGTCGACGACCTCTACGCCGAGAACCCCTTCCTGGCGACGCGCATGCTCTCGTCCATTCGCTGGGAGCTGCCGAGCGAGCTCGAGGAGACCGAGCTGCGCTGGCGGACCGGGCGCCTGGCCGACCTCGGCTACCCATCGATGCAGGAGGCGCTCTCGTGGTTCGCCCGCCCAGCGGTCGCGCCGACGCCACCCGCCGGCGCGCCGTCTCGGCCGGCCGGGTTCTTCCTGGAGCGGATCGGGACCGCCTCGCTCCTCGCCCGCGCCGCCTCGCTCCTCGCCCCCGGCGAGCGCCAGCACCTCGAGCTCGAGCTCGTCACGGCCGCCAACGCGGTGCTGGTGGCGGACGCGGTCGACCCAGGGGACCTCGAGGCGGTGCGCGCCGCGGTCGCGACCGGCCGCGCCTATGTCGAGCTGGGCCTCTCGGCGACCGCCGGGGCCGTCGAGGCGCAGGCGGCGGAGGTGCTCGCCACCACCGCCGTGAAGGCCCTCTTCCAGCGCGGCTTCGGACGCGTGCTCGAGCTCCGCTGGCGGGCCGAGCGGCTCCTCGCCTCCGGCCGCGCCGGGACGCGCGCCGAGCCGGCGCTCGACCCACCGCTCGGGGAGGCTGTGCTCGCGCTCGCCGGCCGCCGCCCACGCTACTTCCCGGGCCTGGAGACGCCCCGGGCGGAGTGGGGCTCCCTGGCTGCGGGCGCCTTCGAGCCACGGGGATTCCTCGCCGCGGCCGAGGTGACGCGCACGGCGGAGGCGCTGGGACTGGCAGAGGCGCTGGCCGAGCTGGGCGAGAAGCTGGGCCTCACCGCCGCTCCCCGCGAGGGCCCGCTCGCGCCGCGTCTCGCGACGCTGTACCTCACCGCCCTCGCGAACGAGCGGCTCGGCCGCCCCTTCGCGCCGGCGCCCCTGGCCGCCACCGAGCTCCTGGCCGCCGCCCGCGCGCTCGAGGCGCTCGACGATCCGCGCCTCGCCGCCGCAGGCGAGGCGGGCCGATTGCTGGCCGGCCTGGCGCGCCAGAAGGACGAGGAGCTCGCGTTGATCCGCGCGGGGGCCCACGCTCGCCCCGAGCACGTCTCCGCGCTGCTGGTGAAGTGAGCGCCTACCGCTCCGCCTCGTCCGGCGCAGCCTCGGCGGGCGCGCCGAGCGTGAGCCCGCAGTCGGGGCATTCGGCCTCCGAGTTGGACGCGACAAAGCGGTGGCCGCAGGCGGGGCACTCGATCTCGCCGCCCTGATCGAGGTCGACGCCCGCCAGGCCCCGCTCGGCGGCGCGGGCAGCGTCCGGATTGCCGAGGAGCTCGGCCCAGTCGCGCTGGAGGAGCTCCGCGGCTCGCTTTCCCTCGGCCTCGGGGACGTAGATGTTCCAAAGCGGTCGCTGCCGCTCCTCCGGCCGGCGCGGCGGGACCTGCTCGATCTCGGGGGCGAGCCCACCCTTCTCGAGCAGCTCCATCATCTCGCGCACCGAGGCGTAGCCGGAGCGCGACAGGAGCGATAACCCCTGGCCCGCGGCGTGGCAGGTGACGCACTCGCCCTCCTCGTCGAATGGCGTGTTGCACTTCTCACAGGTCGGGATCGCGTCCATGCGTACCACCCCCTCCTCGCATCTTATCGCCTCGTCCGGCACCGGCTGTGCTCTCCGGGCCGCTGCAACCCAGCCGTGACGGTGCCGAGGGTCGTCGCTATACTGCGCCGCCCTATGGCCCAGATCATCGATGGAAAGGCCGTCGCGGCCGCCGTCCGCGGCGAAGTCGCGCGCGCAGTGAACGAGCTCGCGCCCTCCGGGCTCGTCCCTGGCCTGGCGGTGGTGCGCGTGGGTGACGACCCGGCCTCGGCGGTCTACGTCAGGGGAAAGCGGAAGGACAGCGAGGAGGTCGGGTTCCACTCGGTGGAGCACCACCTGCCCGCCAGCGCCACCCAGGGCGACATCCTGGCGGTCGTGGCGCAGCTCAACGCCGATCCGCGCATCCACGGCATCCTGGTGCAGCTGCCGCTCCCGAGGGGCGTCGACGAACGCGCCGTGCTGGAGGCGATCGATCCGAGGAAGGACGCCGACGGCTTCCACCCGTTCAACGTGGGCTCGCTCTCCATCGGGCTCCTGGGCCCGCGCCCCTGCACCCCCGCCGGCGTGATGCGGCTCCTCTCCGAGGCAGGCTGCGATCCGAAGGGCAAGCGGGCGCTGGTGGTGGGCCGATCGAACATCGTGGGAAAGCCCATGGCCATGATGCTCCTCGAGGCGCACGCCACGGTCACGGTGGCGCACTCGCGGACGGCCGACCTGCCCGCCGAGGTAGGCCGCGCTGACATCCTGGTGGCGGCCATCGGCAAGGCCGAGCTGGTGAAGGGAGCCTGGGTGAAGGAGGGCGCGATCGTGATCGATGTCGGCATGAATCGGCTCCCGGGCGGCAAGCTCGTGGGCGACGTCGAGTACGCCGCGGCCGCGGAGCGCGCGGCCGCCATCACACCGGTGCCGGGCGGGGTGGGCCCGATGACGCGAGCCATGCTCCTCGTGAACACGCTCGCGCTCGCGCGGGCGGCGCGCCGATGACCCCCCGGCGCCGCGCCATTGCGGATGCCGGGTTCCCTTGATTCCAGTCCTCCGGCCGGTATGATGCGCCCGCCAATCCCCCCGCTTCCCGGATCTCCCTTATGGTCCAGCGCACGCCGCTCCACGACGTCCACGTCCGCGCCGGCGCGCGGATGGTCGAGTTCGCCGGCTGGGACATGCCCGTGCAGTACGAGGGAATCCTGGCCGAGCACGCCGCGGTCCGGGAGCGGGCCGGCCTGTTCGACGTCTCCCACATGGGCGAGGTCGTCTTCCGCGGGCCCAAGGCGCTCGAGTCCCTCCAGCGCCTCTTCACGAACGACCTCTCCCGCTGCCAGGACGGCCAGGCGCAGTACGGCGCCCTGTGCCGCGAGAGCGGCGGGATCGTCGACGACGTCGTGGTCTACCGCCGCTCGGCCGAGGATCTGCTCGTCTGCGTCAACGCCTCGAACCGCCAGAAGGATTACGACTGGCTGCACGGGCACGCCTTCGGCGCCGAGGTCACGAACGAGTCGGACGCCTGGGGGCAGCTCGCGCTGCAGGGGCCGCGCGCGCCCGAGATCCTTCAGCGGCTGACGAGCGTCCGCCTCTCCAGCGTCGGCACCTATCGCTTCACCGATGGCGAGGTGGCCGGGGTCCGCTGCCTCGTCGCCCGGACCGGCTACACGGGCGAGGATGGCTTCGAGCTCTTCTGCGCCGCGGCGGACGCGCCACGCCTGTGGGCGTCCCTCATCGAGGCGGGCCGCCCGGACGGCCTCCGCCCATGCGGGCTCGGCGCGCGCGACTCGCTGCGGCTCGAGATGGCCTACCGGCTCTACGGGTCGGACATGGACGACGCCACCACGCCGCTCGAGGCGGGCCTGGGCTGGGTGGTGAAGCTCGACAAGGGTGCCTTCATGGGCCGCGACGCGCTCCTGAAGCAGAAGGAGGCCGGCCTCTCCCGCAAGCTGGTCGGCTTCGTGCTCACCGAGCCTGGCATCTCGCGCCACGGCCACGCCGTCCTGCAGGACGGCAAACCAGTCGGCACCGTGACGAGCGGCACCCGCTCCCCGAGCCTGGGCCTCTCGATCGGCCTCGCCTACGTCCCGCCGGCGCTGGCGGCGGAGGGCTCCACGTTCGCAGTGGACATCCGCGGCCGGGCGGCCGCCGCCAAGGTCGTGAAGACCCCTTTCTACGCGAAAAAGACCCGCGCCTGAACCCGAGGAGACCGCCGATGAACTACCCCGACGACCTCAAGTACACCAAGGAACACGAGTGGTGCCGCGTCAAGGGCAACCGGGTGGTGGTCGGCATCACCGATCACGCCCAGGATTCGCTCGGCGACATCGTCTACGTCGAGCTGCCGGAGGTCGGCGACCCGGTCAAGAAGGGCGAGGCGTTCGGTGTGGTGGAGTCGACGAAGGCCGTCTCGGAGCTGTTCTCGCCGGTGACGGGCAAGGTGGTGGAGGTGAACGATCCCCTCTCCGACGCGCCCGAGACCATCAACGAGGACCCCTACGAGGAGGGCTGGATGATCCAGGTCGAGGTCGCCGACTTCAAGGAGCTCGACACCCTGCTCGACACTGCCGCCTACCAGAAGTTCATCCAGGAGGAGTCGGAGTAGCCGAACCCTCACCCCCCGTTCGCCCTCCCGCATGGCGCCGGTCACCGCGCGCGTCGCAGGGCGTGGAGCAGCACGTGCGCTACCACCCCCATACCGAGGACGAGATCCACGAGATGTTGCAGGTCGCCGGGGCGAGGAGCCTCGACGACCTCTTCCGCTCGATCCCCGAGCCGCTCCGGCTGAAGCGTCTCCTCCAGGTCCCGCCGGCTCTGGACGAGATCGCGCTCTTCGCCGAGATGCGGCGGCTGGCGGGCAAGAACCAGACCGAGCACCCGCCCTTCATTGGCGCCGGGGCGTACCCGCATCACGTGCCGCCGGTGGTGGACCAGCTCCTCCTGCGCGGCGAGCTCTTCACCGCCTATACGCCCTACCAGCCCGAGGTCTCGCAGGGCACGCTGCAGGCGCTCTTCGAGTGGCAGACCTTCGTCTGCCTCCTGACCGGAATGGAGGTGGCGAACGCCTCCATGTACGACGGCGCCTCGGCCACCGCCGAGGCGGCGCTCATGGCGGCTCGCCTCACCGGCCGGAAGAAGCTCGTCGTCTCGGCCGCCGTTCACCCGGAGTACCGCAGGGTGCTCGCCACCTACCTCGCCTCGACTGGCGACGAGGTGGTGACCGTGCCCTTCGGCGCGGACGGGCGGACCGACCTCGGCGCGCTGGCCCGGGTCGTCGACGGCGACACCGCCGCAGTGGTGATGGGCTACCCGAACTTCCTCGGGGTGGTGGAGCCGCTCGGGGAGGCGGCCGCGCTGGCCCGCAAGGCGGGGGCGCTCTCCATCGCCGTCACCGCGGAGGCGGTGGCGTTCGGCATGCTGAAGGGCCCCGGCGAGCTCGGGGTCGACGTGGCGGTGGGCACCTTCCAGAGTTTCGGGAACTCGCTCGGCTACGGCGGGCCAGCGCCCGGCTTCTTCGCCACCAGCCAGCAGAACATCCGGCAGATGCCCGGCCGGCTCTGCGGCGCCACCGTCGACAAGCAGGGCCGGCGGGGATTCGTGCTCACCCTCTCCACGCGCGAGCAGCACATCCGCCGTGAGAAGGCGACCTCCAACATCTGCACCAACGCCGGGCTGGCGGCGCTCGCCTCCACCATCCACCTGGCGCTCCTCGGACGCCGCGGGCTCGCCGACCTGGCCCGGCTCAACTACGAGCGGGCGCGGCTCCTGCGCGACGCGATGAAGCGCGCCGGGTTCGGGCTCGCCTTCTCCGGTCCCACCTTCAACGAGATGGCGTTCGAGGTCGGAGACGCCGAGGCGGTGGTGGCGCGGCTCGCCCGCAAGGGCGTCGCGGCGGGCGTGCCGCTCGGGCGCTTCTTCCCGGGCGAGCCGCGGCTGCGGGGCGCCCTGCTCTGCGTCGCCACCGAGCTGCACACCCCCGAGCTCATCGAGCTCTTCGCCCGCGACGTGAGGAATTAGCGCCATGGCCAATCCGACCGGCTGGAAGCCGAGCATGGAGGCGGAGGCGGCGGCGAGGACGTTCGACGTCGGCGCCGGCGGCGCCACCCGCGGCATCGCCTACGAGGAGAAGCTGCTCTTCGAGCGCGGCTCGGCCGGCGGCCGCAGTGGGGTGTCCTTGCCCGCGCCGAGCGGCCGGGCCGACCCGCGGGACGAGCTCCCCGCCGAGCTCCTGCGCGCCGAGATCGCCGAGCTGCCGGCGCTGGGGGAGCTCGAGGTGGTGCGCCACTTCACGCGCCTCAGCGCCTGGAACCACGGGATCGACACCGGGTTCTATCCGCTCGGCTCCTGCACCATGAAGTACAACCCGAAGTCGTCCGAGGCGCTGGCGCGCCTGCCCGGCTTTGCGAACGCCCATCCCCTCCTGCCGGCCGAGCTGGCCCAGGGCTCGCTCGAGCTCATGTACCAGCTCGAGCGCGCGCTCTCCGAGATCTCCGGCTTCCCGGCCACCACCCTCACCCCGGCCGCCGGGGCCCAGGGGGAGCTGACCGGCGTCATGATGATCCGCGCGTATCACGTGGCGCGCGGCAACCCGCGCAAGAAGGTGCTCATCCCCGACACCGCGCACGGGACGAACCCCGCCACCTGCGCGCTCAACGGCTACGAGGTCGTGCAGCTCGCCAGCGGCGCGGACGGCCGGCTGCACCCCGAGACGGTCCGGGCCGCGATGGACGAGGACGTCGCGGCGATCATGATCACGAACCCCAACACGCTCGGCATCTTCGAGTCGCACATCGCCGAGATCGCGGCGGTCGTCCACGCCAAGGGTGGGCTCGTCTATGGCGACGGCGCGAACCTGAACGCGCTGCTCGGCGTGGCGCGGCCGGGCGACATGGGCTTCGACGTGATGCAGTTCAACCTGCACAAGACCTTCGCCACCCCCCACGGCGGCGGCGGACCGGGCTCGGGCCCGGTGGCGGTCTCGGAGAACCTCATCCCCTTCCTGCCCCTGCCGCAGGTGGTGAAGGAGGGCGAGCACTACCGCCTGGTCACCGAGGATCGTGAGCGCCCCCAGAGCATCGGCAAGGTGCGCGAGTTCCACGGCAACTTCGGCATGTTCGTGCGGGCGCTCGCGCTCATCCGCGAGTACGGGCCGGAGGGGCTCCGCGCCACTGGCCAGCTGGCCGTCCTGAACGCGAACTACGTCCGCGCGCGCCTGAAGGACGTCTACGACCTGCCGTACGAGACCGACTCGCTGCACGAGGTGGTCTTCACGGACAAGGCGCTCAAGCCCACCGGCGTCACCACCATGGACGTGGCGAAGCGGCTCATCGACCACGGGTTCCACCCCCCCACCGTCTACTTCCCGCTGGTGGTGCATGGCGCGCTCATGATCGAGCCGACCGAGACCGAGACGAAGGAGACGCTGGATCGCTTCGTGGACGGCATGCGTCAGGTGGCGGAGCAGGCGAAGACGGACCCGGAGGGCGTCAAGGCCGCGCCGCTGAAGTCGGTCCGGGCTCGGCTCGACGAGGTGCGGGCAGCGCGCAAGCCGATCCTGCGCTGGCGTCCGGGGATGAAGGTCGAGTAGCGAAAAATCAGGGTGGCGTCGGGCCGCGGAAGATCTGCAGCCCCGAGCCGACCTCGAGGTAGAAGCCGAACATGAACCCGATCTCGCCGCGGTCGTTGGCGATTCCGCGGGGCGGGTTCGCGAAGGGCTGCGCCTTGCGGAAGGCGTCCACCGCCGTCAGGTCGAGGAAGTCCACCCCGCTCGATCGCTGCACCTGCACGTCCTTCAGGGACCCGGCGGAGTCGAGGGTGACCGCGAGGACGGTGATGCGATCCTTGTAGGCGAAGCGCTGCCCGGTCGGGTCCCGCAGCTGCAGCGTGCTGTCCGGGTGCCACTGGGTCGCCACCGCCTGCTTGATGCGATTGAAGTAGCTCGCGTACTTCCACTCACGCGTGTTGAGGTAGGTGCCTTCACCCTCCGCCACGCCGTCGAGCTTGTCCGGAGCCGGCCCGCCCGCCAGTCGATCGTAGCTGCTCGCGCTCGGCCGGAGCTGCACCTCCGGTGCGCCCCCGGGCACACCGCGCGAGCCCGCCTCGCCCGGCTGGCTCGGCGCGGGGGGGGCCGCGGGACGCGCCCCGACGGCGAGCTCGCCTCCGTCGCCCCGGACCTCCGGGTGCTCCTGGCGCGGCCGGAGATCTCCGTCGCGTTCGAGGCGCATGGCGAGCTTCTCGCGCGAGGGCTGCGACGGCTTGCCAGGCGCGCCAGACGAGCGCTGCGCTGGAGCGGCTCCCGGCGTCCGCACGCCCGCCCGTTCCGGCGTCGCCCCCTGGGCTCGCGCCTGCTGCCGCTCGGCCGGCGGCGGCGCGGCCGGGTTGGGCTGTGCTGGCTTCGCGAGCGTGTTCTCGTAGCCCGCCTTGGCGTGGCGCGAACGCGTCTCCTTCTCGACGGTGCTGTCGTGATCGGAGACGAAGCGGCTCTCCTTGGGAGGGGTCGGATTCTTCGAGGGCGCGACGTCCACCACCTGCCCCGGCGCCTGCTGCGGCGGTGGAGGCGGGGGCGCCGGGCGAAGCACGAGCGGTGGTGCAAGACGCGCACCCTGCTGCGAAGCTGCGGCACGCCGGTTCGCGTCCCACTGCGTCGGCGAGAGCGGCGCCAGCTCGACCGCGCGGACTGGCGTGGACGGCCCGTGCACCGGCACGATGACCGAGCTCGTCCGCACGAGCAGCAGCGCCGCCCCGTTCACGACCAGCGACACGGCGACGGCGAGCACGGTGCGAGCCCCGGGGCGCTGGCGCCGCGGCCTCCTGCGCAGGCTCGGTCCGAGGTAGCTCATCGTGGGTACCCAGCAATTGTAACAAACGTCCGCGCCACCGACTGCCCGGCATCTCTCATGATCATCGGGGCCTGTTGACCCCCGGGCAGCCCCCCGGTAAGTAGCGCGCCGCTCATGGGTATCCCCCTGCCCTCTGGCGCCGAGGTGGTGCCCGATCGACCTGCCGCGCCGAGGCCATCGCCGCGCCGGCGTACCTGGCCATGGCTGCTGGTCGCCGGGGTCATCCTCCCCGCCCTCTTATGGGGGGCCTTCCCGTACGCGGTTGCACGCGTGGCGCTGAGTGAGCGCGTCGCGGCGGCGCTGGCCGACCGGCTCCCGGGTGCGCGCCTCATCGGCGGCGCGCGGGTGAGCGGTTCGTTCCGCCTCGTCTTCGGCCCCGTCGTGTTGCCGTCCCGCATGCCGGGCGCGCCACCGCTCGTCACGGTAGAGCGCGTGGTGCTGCGGCCGCGGCTCGGGGCGCTCCTGCACGGCCGGCTGGAGCCCGCGACGATCTGGCTCGATGGGGTCCAGGTCGAGGCGGGCCCGCGCGGCCAGGCGCTGCGGGCGGAGCTGGAGGCGCTCGCGCGCCGCCCGGCGCGCGCCGCCGGTCCGCGTCCTGGCGGCGCTCCGCCGACCCTCTCCTTCTCCGACCTGCGGCTGCGCGTCCCCCTCGCGCGCGGCCCTCGCGCGCTCGTCCTCGAGCTCGGGCCGCTCTCCGGGACCGCGTCGGCCGTGCGCGACGGCCCGGAGGTGGCGGCCGACATGCGGGTGAAGCTGCCCGGCGGCGGCGATGGGGCGCTGCACGGACGATGGGTCGGGGACGAGGTCAGCCTCACCGCCAGGCTGCACCGCGTGCCTCCGGAGGCCCTCCCCGCCGCGCTGCGCTCCCGACTGCCGGTGCGCCTGGAGGGCGGCAGCTTCGACGTCTCCGTCGAAGCACCGCGCCTGTCGCCGTCGGGGAGCGGAGCCGCAACCTTCTCCGTCGAGGTGCACGGGATCGCGCTGCGCGCGCCTCGACTCGCGCTCGAGCCGATCGGACCTTTCGAAGGCCGCCTCGGGGGCGCGTTGCGCTGGGACGGAGCGGCGGGGGAGGTGACGCTGACGGGCGGCCGCGCCGAGCTGGGCGCGAGCGGCCGCGCCGTCGCCGAGGTCGAGGGCGCCCTGCGGCGAGGGCCGGAGGCGACCTTCCGGATGTCGCTCCGGGCCCGCGGCGTCGACTGGGAAGCGGCAGTGGCGGCGCTGCCCGAGGCGCTCCGGCCCCCGCCGGCGGCCCCGCGCCTGCGCGGCGCGATCTCGGCAGAGCTCGCGCTCTCCGGACCGCTGCGACATCCCTCGGCCTGGCGCGTCGAGGCGGGCGTGGACGCGGCGGCGCTCGCGGCGCTCCCCCTCACCGGCGGCGCGCTGGCGTCCGCCCAGCCGTTCACGTGGCGCGCTCCGCTCCCTGGCGGCGGCCAGCGCGCGGTGGAGGTCGGGCCCTCGAACCCTGCCTTCATCGCGCTCTCGAGCCTGCCCTCCCACGTGTGGCGGGCCGTCGTCCTGAGCGAGGACGCGGGCTTCTTCGTCCACCACGGGTTCGACGTGCGCGAGGTGCAGGACGCCCTCGCGCGCTCCGGGGCGCGCGGCCGGTTCCGCGGAGCCTCCACGCTCACCCAGCAGCTCGCGAAGAACCTGTTCCTCTCGCCCGAGCGGACGCTGGCCCGCAAGGCGCGGGAGGCGCTCGCCACGATCGCGCTCGAGGCGTCGGCGAGCAAGCGCCGTCTGCTCGAGATCTACCTCACCATCGCCGAGTGGGGTCCCGGCGTGTACGGCATCGGCGAGGCCGCGCAGCACTGGTTCGGGAAGGACGCGCGCGAGCTCTCTCCCAAGGAGGCGGCGTTCCTCGCGACCGTCATCCCGAACCCGGTCCGTTACGAGCTCTACCGGCGGCGAGGAGGGCTCACGGATCGCTGGGAGGAGCGCGTCCGCGAGCTGCTCATGAAGCTGCGCGCGGCCGACGTCCTCACGGATGAGGAGTTCTTCGAGGCGTGGTCCGCCCCTCTCACCTTTCGTTGAAACGAGGGCTGCGCCCTCGCCCCGTCGAGCGAAGCTCGCCGGGGCCCCACTCCTGCTCGCCGGGGCCCTTCGCGCGGCGTCGCGGCGTTCGCCGCTCCACGCCGCGCCTCCCGGCGCGCTCGCTTCGCTCGCGTGTTCGCGAGTCGCGCTCGCCGGCTAGGCCGTGCTGGGCGTCGGGGCCGGGGGCTTCGCGCCGCGGCGCGCGGCCAGGCGGTCGGCGGCGTTGGCGAGCCCCCAGGTGACCGCGATCATGGCTGCGATGCCCGCCAGCACGCCCGCCAGCGGCAGCGCGCGGTGCAGTGGCCAGCTCGCCAGTCCGTAGGTGAGCTCGACCGAGGCGACATAACCGAGGAGCGAGTGGCGCCCGACGGTGCGCAGCCATTCGGGCTGAGCAATGGCCGGAGCGAGCTGCAGGAGCGCGGTGAGCGCCAGCACGCCCGCGAGCCGCAAGGCGAACCAGGACGGCGACGTGTGCCAGTAGTCCTGGTGCAGATAGACCGGCGGCAGCGCGTCGCCCAGCACGCCGGCCAACGCCAGCACGCCGGCGAGAGTGAGGAGGAGCAGCGGTCGCTCGCGCAGGGTGGCGAGCGCCCCCGCGGCAGCGCCGGCGAAGAGGAAGCCAGCCCAGCTGCAGAGGCTGAAGTTCGCGCGCGGGTAGCTCGCGTACACGTAATCGAGGAGCCGGCTCGGCGGGTGGGCCCATGCGGCCACGAGGGGTGTGGCCGCCACGAGCGCCACCGTCACGGCGATCGCCGCCGGGATCCGCCAGCGCGCCGGCCGCCCGACGACGAGGAGCGCGCTCGCGCCGAGCGCGACCGCCATCACGTTCAGGATGTCGACGCGCAGGAGATCCTGCCAGCCGCCCTCCACCAGGAACCGGCCGCCGAGCACGTACTCGCCGGCGCGGAATCCGTAGGCGACGGCGAGCAGCCAGCCCGCGCGCCGGAGGGCGCGCCGCCGCCGCTGTGCGGGCGCGAGCCCCCGCCGGGCCATGGCGGCGTCGCCGAGGACCTGGGACAGCCCGGCCATGAACAGGAAGCTCGGCGCCGCGAACCCACCCAGCATCAGCAGCGCGTCGCGCACCGGCGACCGCGGACCAGGAGTGAGCCACGCGTCGAGGGTGTGCACCTCGACCATGAAGAGGACGGCGAGCCCGCGCTCGGCGTCGAGCCAGAGCTGGCGGGGCGAGGGCATCGGGGTGAGCGCCGGCCTACTTGTCGCGGTAGGTGATGCGCCCGCGCGTGAGGTCGTAGGGGGAGAGCTCGAGCTTGACGCGGTCGCCGGGGATGATGCGGATGTGAAACTTCTTCATCTTGCCCGACGCGTAGGCGAGGACCGTCGGCCCCTGGTCCACCTTCACGCGGTACATACCGCCGGCCAGCGCCTCCTCGACGGTGCCTTGGACCTCGATGCCGGCTTCCTTCTCGCTCATCTCTCTCCTTGGCAGCGCTGGGCGCGCGCGGAATATCCCCGAGGAGCCCCATGACCGTCAAGCATTGGAGGAGGCGGTCTCACACCCCTTGTCCGGTGGCGAGCCAGCGAGCTGCGGCGAGACCGAGCGCACCCGCGACCAGGCACCCGGCCACCGTTCCCGTGAGGTAGGCACCTCCGAGCCACCAGGCCCCGCGCCCGAGGTAGCCGAGCGTCTCCTGGTTGAACGAGGAGTAGGTGGTGAACCCGCCCATCACGCCCGTGGCGAGGACGACGCGCACGTCGGGGTCGAGGTGGCCCAGCACGGCCAGCTCCATGATCGCGCCGAGCAGAAACGAACCGAGCAGGTTCACGCAGAGAGTCCCGTAAGGAAACGACGGCCCGAGCCATCTCAGGGCTCCCGTCGCGAGGAGGTAGCGCGCGCCGGTTCCGGCAGCGCCGCCCAGGCAGACGACGACGAAGCGCGAGGAGGACCCCATGGCTCGCGCAGCATACACGGCTCGCCGCGCGCCGCCGCAGCGACGGCGCCGTCGTTGGAATGAGCGCTGCGCGCTCGCCCCGTCGAGCGAAGCTCGCCGGGGCCCCACTCCTGCTCGCCGGGGCCCTTCGCGCGGCGTCGCGGCGTTGGCTCCACGCCGCGCCTCCCGGCGCGCTCGCTTCGTTCAAGCCCCGAGCGCGACGAGGAGCGCACCGGCCCGGGCGCCCACCTCTCCACCGGCGGGCGCGAGCGCCAGGAGCTCGGCGCGGGCGCGCGGACGGTCATCCGGAGTGCAGAGGAGCACCTCGGCCCGGACGAGACGAACCTGCGCGTCGGAGGGTGCGAGGCGGTAGGCGGTCTCGGCGCAGACCCGGGCCGCCAGCACCTTCCCGCGGCGCCGCTGGATCAGCGCGAGCATCGCCCAGGGGGCCGGATCGTGCGGGTTCGTGATGGCGAGGCCCTCCAGGATCTGGCGGGCGGTGTCGAGACGCCCCGCCTCGATCTCTCGCCCCGCCAGCTCCGCCGCAGCGCGGCCCAGCTCCTCGCTCCACCCCTGCGCCTCGGCGAGGGTGGTCCCGCTCGCCAGCTCGTCGACCGTGATCATGGGCTCGCCTCGCTATCGCATGTTCTGGATGGCGTTCATCTGCGTGTCGTGCATGGCCTTCAGCGCATTCGACAGGATGCCGAACATCGCCTGCTGCTTCTCGACGAGACGTTGCAGGTTCATGGCCTCGACGCGTTCGTCGAAGTCGTCGCCCTCGCTCGCGGCCTTGCTGGTGGTGCTCGACGCCTTCGCCGTGGTGCTCGACGCCTTCGTGGCCGTGGTGCTGGCGCCGGTGGAACCGCCACCACCCGCTGCACTCGATGCTGCGCCGAGGACCGCCTCGCCGATGTCCTGCGACGAGCCACCGAACAGCGACGAGGCAGCGTTCCCCACCATGGACGCGACGCCGCCCACCGCCGCTTTGCCAATCGTCCCGCCGATCTGGAGAGCGACAGGGGCCAGGAACGGCAGCCCGACCGCGGTGCACCCGGCGGCGAGGAGCGGTCCGCCCAGGTCCTTCGCCAGGGACTCGGCCCCGCCCACGACGGCCTCGGCGATGCCTCCGAGCGCCTCCCCCAGCATTCCGAAGAGCCCGCCGCCTCCGGAGCTCTTCTTGGCAGGAGCGGAGCTGCTGCTGCTCGCCGCGCTCGTGCTCGCCTTCCCCGCGCTCTGGGTCCGCCGCCCCGCATACTCCTGCATGGCGTCCTTCAGCTCCTGGTTCGACTTCTTCATCTGGAGCGCCATGAACTGGTACAGCTTGTCCTGGATGCTGAGGGTCGGGTCGTCGAGGAAGGCGAGCTCCTTCGCAGCCGTGCTCTTGGCCGTCGTCGTCTTGGCCGTCGTCGCCTTCGTCGTCGTGGCCTTCTTGGCTGTAGCCTTCGCAGTGGTCGCCTTGGACGCCGCCGCAGTCGTCGCCTTCACGGTGGCCGCCGTCACGCTGGCGGTCTTCGCCGTCAGGGCCTTCGCGACAGTCGCCGCGCTCGGGGTCGACGCCGCGCTGGCGCCCGCGTAGCCGCTGGCGGCGGCAGTGAAGGAGCCTGCCTGCGGCGTCCACGCCGCGCCGCGGGGCATGAGCTTGTACGTCGGCGCCGTTGCCATCACCGTCGCGGGGGCCCGCGGGATCAGGCCCGCGGCCGTGGCCAACACGGTGGCCACCCCCAAGGCGCTGCCGGCTCCCGCCTCCAGCTCCTGCGCGGCGCTGCCGATGCCCGCTCGATCGACCGTGCTCGTCGTCATCATGGGTCGTGGTCCTCTCCGTGGGGCCTGCTGCCCGGCGTTTCCCAGAGCGCACGGCGTGCCAGCCGGAACGGCCCTGAGTTCGCGGGTCGACCCGAGCGGGCGGTCCGCGGAACCGACCGGGCGGCCGGGGTGCGAACGTTTGACTCGCCTCCGGAGCGGCGCCAAGATCCCTGCGTGCGGTACCTCGGCCTCGATCTCGGGCGCGCGACCATCGGCCTCGCCCTGGCCGACGACGTCCTGTGGACCGCGAGCGCCCTCGAGACGGTCCGGCGCAAGAGCGAGACCGACGACCTGGCGGCCCTCAAGCGGGTCGCCGAGGATTACGAGGTCGACCGGGCAGTGCTCGGCCTACCCCTCAACATGGATGGGACGGAGGGCGCCTCCGCCCGCCTTGCCCGCGCCTTCGCTCCCAAGGTCGAGACGGCGCTCGGGGTTCCCGTGGAGCTGTTCGACGAGCGGCTCTCCACGTTCGAGGCGGAGGCCCGGCTGCGCGAGCGCGGCCTCAGCGCCCGGGAGCAGCGCGCCGTCATCGACGCAGAAGCGGCGGCTGTCATCCTGCAGGGCTGGCTCGAGGCACGCCCCCGATGAAGCTCCTCCGCGTCTTGCTCGGCGTCATGCTCGTGGCGCTGGCCGCCGCGGGCGCGGTCGGGTTCGCCGTCTACCGCCAGCTCGCCACCTTCCGCGAGACGCCGTTCGGGACCGACGATGAAAAGGTGATCGAGATCCCGTCCGGCGCGAGCCCGCGTCAGGTGGTGCGCCTGCTCGCGCGCGGGGGCGCGCTCGCCGACGAGCGGCTCGCCTGGCGCTACCTGCGCTGGTGGAAGCGAGATCCGCGCTCCCTGCGCGCCGGCGAGTATGCCTTCGCGGGCGCGCTACGCCCGGACGAGGTGCTGGAGAAGGTCTACCGGAGCGAGGTGAAGACGTACCACTTCACCGTCCCCGAGGGCCTCCGGATGGAGGAGATCGCCGCCGTCATCGAGCAAGCGGGGCTGGGACAGGCGAGCGAGCTCGCGTCCCTCATGCACGATCCGGCGTTCGCGCGCGAGATGGGCGTCCCCTTCCCCAACCTGGAGGGGTATCTCTTCCCGGACACGTACACCTTCACGAAGGGCCCGAAGGCGCGCGCCGTGCTCTCGGCGATGGTGGCCCGCTTCAAGGACGAGTGGAAGAAGGCGGACGCAGATCGCCTGCCCGGCGTGATGCTCGACGAGAAGCAGGCCGTGACGCTCGCCTCCATCATCGAGAAGGAGACCGGCCGACCGGAAGAGCGGCCCCGCATCGCCTGCGTCTTCCACAACCGGCTCCGGCGCGGGATGCGCCTCCAGACGGACCCGACCGTCATGTACGCGACCATGCTCCGCCACGGCGGCCAGTGGTCGCAGAACATCAGCAAGGCCGACCTGCTCGCGCCCCACCCGTACAACACCTATGCCGTGGCGGGGCTCCCCCCGGGGGCGATCGCGAACCCGGGCGCGGCGGCGTTGCGCGCCGCCCTGCGGCCGTCCGTGTGCAACGACATCTTCTTCGTCTCGCGCAACGATGGGTCGCACGTCTTCTGCCCCGACCTGCGCTGCCACGAGGCGGCGGTGCAGAAGTGGCAAGTGGAGTTCTTCCGAGCCCGCCGCCACGGCTGAAGCAGCCGGCCCCGGCTGTTCCCGTCCGACCCAAAGGGTCCGCCCGCACGCGGCCCGGATCTGCACCCGCCTGCACGACGATCGACCGGCCACTATGCTCCGATCTGGTTCGGCGCTGGAGGAGCGTGGGCAATGCGAGAGCCTCGAGACATGACAACCGGCCTGCTGTCGCGCATCGCGGAGATGCAGGATCGCAGGAGCTACTCCGAGCAGCACTGGGAAGGATCGTTCGAGGACTACCTCGACATCGTCCGGAAGAACCCGAAGGTCACCCGGACCGCGTTCCAGCGCGTGTACGACATGATCCTGTCGCACGGGAAGACCGAGTACCTCGACAACAAGAAGAAGCTCATCCGGTACAACTTCTTCACCGACCCGGACTTCGGCGGGAAGGACGCGATCTACGGGCTCGACATCGCGCTCATGAAGCTCGTGAACGTCTTCAGGAGCGCGGCGCAGCGCTACGGCACGGAGAAGCGCGTCATTCTCCTCCACGGCCCGGTCGGTTCCTCCAAGTCCACCATCGCCCGCCTGCTCAAGAAGGGGCTCGAGGCGTACTCGAAGACACCCGACGGCGCGCTTTACACCTTCGGATGGGACGTGGAGCGCGAGGTGGACGGCCCCAACGGCGGCCGTATCAAGCGCCGGGAGTTCATGCCCTGCCCGATGAACGAGGAGCCGCTGCACCTCATCCACCAGGAGTGGCGCGAGCGCGTCCACAGCGAGCTCTCGCCGCCCGAGAGCGGGTTCACCATCCCCGACACGGGCGATCTGTGCCCGGCCTGCCGGTTCGTCTTCAAGGAGCTGATGACGGAGTACAAGGGCGACTGGCAGAAGGTGATGAGCCACGTCCGCGTGCGCAGGCAGATCCTGTCCGAGAAGGACCGGGTCGGCATCGGCACCTTCCAGCCCAAGGACGAGAAGAACCAGGACTCGACCGAGCTCACGGGCGACATCAACTACCGGAAGATCGCCGAGTACGGCTCCGACTCCGATCCGCGCGCGTTCAACTTCGACGGCGAGTTCAACATCGCCAACCGCGGCATCATCGAGTTCGTCGAGATCCTGAAGCTCGACGTGGCCTTCCTCTACGACCTGCTCGGCGCGACGCAGGAGCACAAGATCAAGCCGAAGAAGTTCCCGCAGACCGACATCGACGAGGTCATCATCGGGCACACCAACGAGCCCGAGTACCGCAAGCTCCAGTCGAACGAGTTCATGGAGGCCCTGCGCGACCGCACCGTGAAGATCGACATCCCCTACATCTCGCGGCTGGCCGAGGAGGTGAAGATCTACGAGCGCGACTACAACGCCCACAAGATCCGGGGCAAGCACATCGCCCCGCACACCCTCGAGATGGGCGCCATGTGGGCGGTGCTGACGCGGCTCGAGGAGCCGAAGAAGCACAACCTGTCGCTCATCCAGAAGCTCAAGCTCTACAACGGGAAGTCGCTGCCCTCCTTCACCGAGGACAACATCAAGGAGCTGCGCAAGGAGGCGCACCGCGAGGGGATGGAGGGCATCAGCCCGCGCTACGTGCAGGACAAGATCTCGAACGCGCTGGTCTCGGACAAGGGCGACGGCTGCGTGAACCCGTTCATGGTCCTGAACGAGCTGGAGGCCGGCCTGCGGCAGCACTCGCTCATCTCGTCGGAGGAGCAGCGCAAGCGCTTCCGCGACCTCCTCACCGACGTGAAGCGCGAGTACGAGGACATCGTGAAGAACGAGGTCCAGCGCGCCATCAGCGCCGACGAGGACGCCATCACGAAGCTGTGCGCCAACTACATCGACAACATCAAGGCGTACACGCAGAAGGAGAAGGTCCGGAACAAGTACACCGGCCAGTACGAGGAGCCGGACGAACGGCTGATGCGGTCGATCGAGGACAAGATCGACATCGCCGAGAGCCGCAAGGACGACTTCCGGCGCGAGATCATGAACTACATCGGCGCGCTGGCCATCGAGGGGAAGAGCTTCAACTACCGGACGAACGAGCGGCTGCACAAGGCGCTCGAGCTGAAGCTCTTCGAGGACCAGAAGGACTCGATCAAGCTGAAGAACCTGGTGGCGAGCGTGGTGGACCGCGAGACCCAGGAGAAGATCGACGTGGTGAAGCAGCGGCTCATGAAGAACTACGCCTATTGCGAGATCTGCTCCACGGACGTGCTGAACTACGTGGCCTCGATCTTCGCGCGCGGGGACGCGAAGGACTGATGCGGTTCTCCTTCAGGAGGACGGGGGCGGCATGTCTCTGAAGATCAAGCAGGACCAAGCCCGCTTCCGCGACATCGTCCGCGGCCGCATCAAGGAGAACCTCAAGAAGTACGTCCAGAAGGGAGAGATGATCGGCAAGAAGGGGAAGGAGTTCATCACCATCCCCGTCCCGACCATCGACATCCCGCACTTCCGGTTCGGCGAGAAGCAGCAGGGCGGCGTCGGGCAGGGCGAGGGCGATCCGGGCGATCCCCTCTCTCCCTCGCAGCAGGGCGACGGCTCGGGCCCGGCCGGCCAGGGCGAGGGGCAGCACATCCTGGAGGTGGACGTCTCGCTCGACGAGCTGGCCGACATCCTGGGCGAGGAGCTGCAGCTCCCGCGCATCCAGCCGAAGGGGAAGGACCGCATCATCGCGACGCGGCTCAAGTACACCGGCGTCGCGCCCTCCGGACCCGAGTCGCTGCGCCACTTCAAGCGCACCTACAAGCAGGCGCTGCGGCGGCAGATCGCGAGCGGCTCCTACAACCACAAGCGGCCGATGGTCGTGCCGGTGCGCGAGGACCGCCGCTACCGCACCTGGAAGCAGGTGCCGCTGCCGGAGACCAACGCGGTCGTCATCTACATGATGGACGTGTCGGGCTCGATGGGCGACGAGCAGAAGGAGATCGTGCGCATCGAGTCCTTCTGGATCGATACCTGGCTGCGCAAGCACTACAAGGGCCTCGAGACCCGCTACATCATCCATGACGCGGTGGCGCGCGAGGTCGACCGGGAGACCTTCTTCCACACGCGCGAGTCGGGCGGCACGATGATCTCGTCCGCCTACAAGCTGTGCAGGGAGATGATCGACGCCGAGTACGGCCCGTCGGCCTGGAACATCTACCCGCTCCACTTCTCCGACGGCGACAACTGGAGCGCCGACGACACCCGCCTCTGCGTGGACCTGCTCAAGAACTCCATCCTGCCGGTGGTGAACCTCTTCTGCTACGGCCAGGTGGAGAGCCCCTACGGCTCGGGCCAGTTCATCAAGGACCTGAAGGAGACGGTGGGCGCCTCGGAGAACGTCTCCCTCTCCGAGATCGCGGACAAGGACGCCATCTACGGCTCCATCAAGCAGTTCCTCGGAAAAGGAAAATAGGCGTAGGGCGGGGGTTCATCCCCCGCCGCGGACTCCACATGCGCGACAAGAGCACCAACCTCCCCGCCCACCTGCACGACATCCGGCAGCAGGTGGAACGCCACGCGCGCGAGTACGGGCTCGACCTCTTCGACACGGTCTTCGAGGTGCTCGGCTTCGACGAGATCAACATGGTCGCGGCGTACGGCGGGTTCCCCAACCGCTACCCGCACTGGCGCTTCGGGATGGACTACGAGCGCCTCTCCAAGGGCTACGAGTACGGGCTCTCCAAGATCTACGAGATGGTCATCAACAACGACCCCTCGTACGCCTACCTGCTCGAGTCGAACATGGACGTGGACCAGAAGCTCGTCATGGCCCACGTCTTCGGGCACGTCGATTTCTTCAAGAACAACTTCATGTTCCGGCACACCAACCGGAAGATGATGGACCAGATGGCGAACCACGCCACCCGCCTCCGCCGCTACCAGGACGAGCTGGGCGTCGAGCGGGTGGAGGACTTCATCGACCGCTGCCTCTCCCTCGAGAACCTCATCGACTACCAGTCACCGTACGTGCGCCGGCGGGCCGATCCGAAGGTCGCCGCCGAGCAGCAGGCGCACGTGGCGATGGGATTCAAGAGCGAGCGCGAGTACATGCGGGACTACATCAACCCGCCCGCCTTCCTGAAGGAGCAGCAGAAGAAGATCGACGAGGAGCTGCAGCGGAACAAGAAGCTGCCGGAGCGCCCGGAGCGCGACGTGCTCCAGTTCCTGCTCGAGCACGCGCCGCTCGAGCCATGGGAGCACGACATCCTCTCCATCCTCCGGGAGGAGGCCTACTACTTCGCCCCGCAGGGCCAGACCAAGATCATGAACGAGGGGTGGGCCACCTACTGGCACTCCACCATCATGACGCAGAAGGCGGTCACCGCCGCCGAGCTCATCGACTACGCCGACCACCACTCCGGCACGCTCGCCACCCACCCCGGGCAGCTCAACCCTTACAAGCTCGGGGTCGAGCTGTGGCGGGACATCGAGGATCGCTGGAACAAGGGCCGCTTCGGCAAGGAGTACGACGACTGCGACTCCTTCGAGGAGCGGCGCCGCTGGGACAAGCGCGCCGGGCTGGGGCGCGAGAAGATCTTCGAGGTCCGCAAGCACTACAACGACGTCACCTTCATCGACGAGTTCCTCACCCTCGAGTTCTGCCTGGACCAGAAGCTCTTCACCTTCGGCTACAACGAGAAGCACCAGCGCTGGGAGATCCTGGAGCGCGACTTCAAGAAGGTGAAGGAGAAGCTCCTGCACATGCTGACCAACTTCGGCCAGCCCCTCATCGCGGTGGAGGACGGGAACTACGAGAACCGGGGCGAGCTGCTCCTCATCCACCGGCACGATGGGGTCGACCTCAAGATCGACTACGCGCGGGACACGATCCGAAATCTCCAGTCGATGTGGCGGCGGCCGGTGAACCTCATCAGCAAGGTCGAGGGCCGCGGCGTCATCTTCCGCTTCGACGGCCACGACCACTCGGACCGGAAGGTCGAGCTCTAGGCCGCGGGTGGCGTACAGGTCCGGGAGACCCTCCCGGTGTCGGCCGCACCCACCTGCACGCACCTTTCAGCGCGCCAGCGCCCGAGATTTCCGTATGGCGTGACCTTGGGAAGGACGAGGGCAGCTGCTAGATTCGCGGCGTGATGGTCCAAGGTACGCCCCCCTCTGCCGGCCCTCGTCGTCGCTCGCTGCTCGCGGCTTCGGCAGGCCTCTCCGCCGTCCTGACCATCGCGCTCCTGGGGGCGCTCGGGCAGCTCCGCCCTCCGGTCGAGCTGGCGCCGCCGGCGCCGACCGCGACCGCGCTGGCCAACGCCCCAGCCGCGCCCCCCGCGCCCCCGCCGGTACGGATGTCCGTGCTGACGGTCCGGCTCGGCCGCAACCAGACCCTCGGTCAGGCCCTCGCGAAGCTGCGGCTCGCGCCCGGGCAGGCGCAGGCGATCCTGGTCGCGCTGAAGGACAAGTTCCCCTTTCGCCGCTCGCTGCCCGGGGACCAGCTGCGCGTCGAGCGGCTCGAAGGCGATCAGGCCCTGCACCGCTTCACCTATCGTCAGAGCGCCGCCGCCGAGTGGACGGTGGTCCCGGGCGAGGGCGGCTCGCTCAAGGGCGAGAAGCGGAGCGTGGCGCTGTCCACCGAGGTGGCGCGGGTCGAGGTGGAGATCCACGGCTCGGTCTGGGAGAGCCTGCAGAAGGCCGGCGAGGACCCCGGGCTGGCGGTGGCCGCGGCCGACGTGCTCGCCTGGGACGTCGACTTCTACCAGGACGTTCGCGCCGGCGACCGGATGAAGGTCCTCGTCGAGAAGGTCTACGCCGACGGCAAGCTGCTCCGCTATGGCGAGGTCCTGGCGGCTGGCTACGAGGGCGAGGTGACCGGGACGAAGCGGCTCTTCCGCTACACCGATCCCACCGGCCAGACGAGCTACTACGACGACCAGGGCAACAGCGCCCGGCGTGGCTTCCTCAAGTCCCCGCTCAAGTACGCGCACCTCACGTCGGGCTTCGGCTCGCGCTTCCACCCGCTGCTCGGCTACGTGAAGGCGCACCAGGGCGTCGACTACGGCGCGCCGACCGGCACACCGGTGTGGGCGGTGGGCGACGGGACCGTGGCGCAGGCCGGCTGGAACGGCGCGTGCGGCAAGTCGGTGACCCTGCGCCACCGGAACGGGCTCGACACGGTCTATTGCCACCTCTCCGCCGTGGCGGTGCACACTGGCGGCCGCGTGACGCAGAAGCAGCTCATCGGCGCGGTGGGCACGACCGGCCGCTCCACCGGTCCGCACCTCCACTACGCGGTCCGCCGGGCCGGAACCTTCGTGAACCCGCTCAGCCTGAAGATTCCGCGCGAGGCGCCCATCGCCAAGCAGCACCGCGAGGACTTCGAGCAGAAGCTCGCGCCGCTGCGGGCGAAGCTGGACGCGTCGCCGACGGTGTAGCCTACCGCCGCCGCCGCCGCGCCTTCTCGGCGGCGAGCTTGCGACCGTCCCACTCCTTGCCGTCGAGCGCCGCCACGGCTGCGTCGACGGCGTCGGGGGCCACCTCGAGGAAGCTGTGGCTCTGCCGCATCTCGACCGCGAGCAGCTCCAACCCCGGCGCCAGCGCCGAGACCGCCGCCCGCACCTTCCCCTCGTCCGCGCCGTCCTTCTCGCCGTAGGTGAAGAAGATACGGCCCTTCGCCGGCTGGGGCGCGTCCGCCGTCCCGGACCCGGCCTCGACGACGACCGGGCGCTCCCGGCCCGTGTCGCGGGTCCCGCGTTCGAGGCTCAGCTCGAGCGGCGCGGCTGAGTCCACCCCCGCCCGGCCCTCGCCCTGGACCGGCGAAGCCCGGAGCGCGGTATCACCCTCGACCCCGCGCACGGCCCGATCGCCTCGGCCGCTGCGGCGGCCTCCCCGGCGGCCACGCCCCTCGCCCTCCCCCGACGCGCGCGCGTCCTCGCGAGGGGGCTCGGCCGTCGTCGCCTCGACGCGGCGGGGCGCCCGCTCCTCGCGTCCGCGCGGCGCGCGCGACTTCTCCACCCGCGGCACGTGCTCCACCTTCTGCACGTGCTCCTCGCGCTTGTGCTCCGCCTTCGCCAGGTCCTGCAACCGCTCCATGCGGTGGTGCGTGAAGAAGTACTTGAGGGCGAACGCGACGAGCCACTCGCCGTCGGTGCGGCCCTTGAGCTGCTGCGCCAGCGGGATGAAGCCCTCGAACACGGTGGAGCTCATCGCATCCTTGAGCTCTTTCACGTGCCGCTCGGTCCAGACCCGCCGCGCCTCCTCCGGGCCGGGGAGCGCCTTCTCCTCGAAGACGACGCCGTACTTCGTCTGGAGTGCCTTCAGCGTCATCATCTCGGCGCCCGAGACGAGCGAGAGGGCGGTGCCCTTCTTGCCGATGCGCCCGGTGCGGCCGGCCCGGTGCAGGTAGACGGCCGGGTCCTCCGGCAGCGAGTAGTTGATGATGTGCGAGAGATCGGAGATGTCGATGCCGCGCGCGGCGATGTCGGTCGCCACCATGAAGCGCACCTCTCCGCGCTTCGCCTTCGCCATCACCCGCTCGCGCTCCTTCTGCGGCAGCTCGCCGTTGAGCAGCTCGGCGTCGTAGCCGTTGCGGTTCAGCACCGCGGCGACGAGCCCGGTGTCGCTGCGGGTGTTGCAGAAGATGATGCCGGTCTCCGGCTCCTCCATCTCGATCATGTAGAGGAGGTTGCGCGGCTTCGGGTAGTCGTCGACCGTGTGGAAGAAGACGTTGCGGATGTTGTCGACGCGATACTCGTCGCCGGAGAGGAGGATGGTCTCCGGCTCCGTCAGGTAGTTGTGGATGAGCTGCTCGATGTCCTCCGGCACGGTGGCGGAGAAGAGGAGCTGCTGGCAGTGGTCCGGGAGGTGGTCGAGGATCCGGGTCACCTCCTCGAAGAACCCCATGTTGAGCATCTCGTCCGCCTCGTCGAGGCAGCTCACCATCACCTGGCCGAGATCCAGCGTGCCGCGCCGGATGTGATCGTAGATGCGGCCAGGCGTGCCGACCACGATCTCCGCTCCACGCTTGAGCGCGTCGAGCTGATCGCCCATCGACGCGCCGCCGTAGATGGCGACGACCGACAGGTCCTTGTGCTTGCCCAGCGCGGCGATCTCGTCGGCCACCTGCAGCGCGAGCTCGCGCGTCGGGCACATGACGAGGGCCGAGGGGCGCCGGTGCCCCGCCGGGATGCGCTCGAGGATGGGGATGCCGAAGGCGGCGGTCTTGCCGGTGCCCGTCTTCGACCGGACGATGACGTCCTTGCCGGCCAGGATGGGACCGACGGTGGCGGCCTGCACCGGCGTCGGGCGGGTGTAGCCGCGGTCGGCGATGCCACGCCGGACGGCCTCGGAGAGATGGAGGTCGTCGAAGGAGCCCTCGGCGACATAGTCGGAGGCCGGCGCCGCGGCGCCAGCCCCAGGGGTGATCGAGTCCACGTGCAGCTCGCTTTCCAGGGCCGGCGCCGTGGGCGCGCGGCCGCTTCTGCGGCGCATGGCGGCTCGCTCGAACGCGTGGCCACCGGTGAAGCACCGGCGGCCGCGCCATCACGCGAACGCGCCATGCGCCAGACATGCCTTGATCGTAAGGCGCGTCGCTTATATCACACGACCTCTGAAATCCATGACTTCTCCCCCCGAGAAGCCCGCCGCGCGAGGGCCGAAGGCGTTGCCGAAGCCCCGCCGGGCCGGCGAGGGCGGGCTCGTCCGCTACGATCCGCTGCGGGCGTACATGGCGGAGGTGGCTCGGCACCCGCTGCTCTCGCGCGAGGAGGAGCACGCGCTCGCGGTGCGCTACCGCGAGACCGCCGACGTCGACGCCGCCTACAAGCTCGTCGCCTCCAACCTGCGCCTGGTGGTGAAGATCGCCCACGAGTACCGGCGGAGCGCGTTCAGCCTGCTCGACCTGGTGCAGGAGGGGAACATCGGCCTCATGCAGGCCGTGAAGAAGTACGACCCGCTCAAGGGCGTGAAGCTCTCCTCCTACGCCGCCTGGTGGATCCGCGCCTACATCATCCGCTTCATCATGGATAACTGGCGGATGGTGAAGCTCGGCACCACCCAGGCGCAGCGGAAGCTCTTCTTCAACCTGGCCAAGGAGCGCGAGAAGCTCCTCGCCCGCGGCATCGATCCCACCCCGCAGCTCCTGGCCAAGAACCTGAACGTCCTCGCGAGCGACGTCGAGGAGATGAGCGCGCGCATGGGCAGCGACGACCTGTCGCTCGACGCGCCGGCGCCGGGCGCGGACGAGGGCGGTCCCTCGCGCCTCGATCGCCACGCCGGGGCCGCGCCCGCGGCCGACGAGGCGCTCGGCGACGAGGAGCTGAAGCAGCTCTTCCGCCAGAAGCTCGACGCCTTCGCCACGACCCTCACCGACGAGAAGGAGCTCTTCATCTTCCATCACCGGCTGCTCCCATCGGACGGCGCGGAGCCGCTCACGCTGCAGCAGGTCGGGGATCGGTTTCACCTCACCCGCGAGCGCGCGCGGCAGATCGAGGCCAAGCTGGTGAAGCGCCTGCGGGAGCAGGTCCGCAGCGAGCTGCCGGACTTCGACTTCATGACCCCGCCGGAATGACCGCCTCCACTCCATCCCCATCCGCGCCCTCGCCGAGGGAGCGCGCGCTGGAAGGAAATGGGGCCGAGCCCGACCGGCCGCTCTCCTGGCGCGGCCGTGGGGCGCTCGTCGCGTGCGTGCTCGCCGTCAGCGCGGCGCACGTCCACCTCGCCGTGCGGGGCGAGGCGCCGGTGAGCGTCCGCGGACCGCGGTTCGAGGAGCGCTTCGAGCGGGACGCGCTCGGCCCGGACTACTTCACGACCGGGATGCACTGGCGCATCGCCCATGGGGAGCTGTGGGCGCCCGAGGCGAAGAACAACCCGCTCTGGCTGCGCATGCGCCTCCCACCCGAGGTGGCCGTCGAGTTCGACGCCCGCAGCGAGACCACCACCGGTGACCGCAAGGGCGACATCAAGTTCGAGATCTTCGGCGACGGGCGGAACCACGCCTCCGGGTACGTCTGCATCTTCGGCGGCTGGAACAACACGGTGAGCGTCATCGCCCGCCAGGACGAGCACGGGGCCCTCCGCAAGGAGCGCAAGGATCGCAAGGTGGAAGCCCACCGCACCTACCACATGCGCGTCGAGCGACGGGGCCAGCGCCTGCGCTGGCTCATCGACGGAGAGCCCTTCCTCGAGTACGACGACCCGCACCCGCTGGCCGGACCCGGTCACGACCGCTTCGCCTTCTCGGGCTGGGCCGCCGATCTCTTCTTCGACAACCTGCGGGTGGAGCCGCTCTGAGCCGTTCAGTCCCGCAGGGTCGATCCGCCGCGCGCGCCGAAGGCCGACGAGGGGGCCGCCCGGCGGGAGACGCCCACCTGGAAGGCGGTGCCGGCCACCGCCAGCAGCACCGCGAGGCCGGCGAGGATCGTGGGCCGCTGACGGAGGAAGGCGAGCGCGGGCACCAGGCGAGAGATCGCGAGGAGCGCGGCGACCACCAGCGCGGCGCCGGCCGCGGCGGCCGTGGCGGCGAGGACGATGCGGCGCAGGAGGACCGCCAGCGCCGCCAGGGCGAGCCCGCCGGCCACCGCGCCGATCCAGGCGCTGCCCGCCACGGTGGCGCGGGCCCCGAGCAGCGCACCTGGCACGAGCCCGAGCAGGACGGGGTACAGCTCCGGCGAAGCCAGGGCGAGCAGCCCGAGCACGGCGGCGGCCGCGAAGGCCGGCGTCTCCGCGGGGAGGTTCCAGAGATCGAAGCTCGGCACGAGCGCCAGGCCGGCCAGGAAGCCGACCGCCGCCGCGCCACCCGCGGCCAGCACGCGGCCGAGGCGGATCCCGGCGACGAGCAAGGTGAGGCCCGCCAGGCCGGCCAGGAGCGCCGCCGGCCACGAGGCGAGGTGGACGGTCACCGCCGGGAACCGGCTGGCGAGCCGCTCGGCCGTGGCCAGCCAGCGCTGCAGGAGCTCGAGCATGGGCGCCGAAATGTACCAGCCACCTCATCGGGCCGGAAGCTCGAATCCGTAGTAGTCTCGAAGCGGTGGCCTCCGGCTTCCGGTGTGACCACCTTCGAAGGCCCCATGCGGCGACGCCACTTCCTCGAGCTCCTGGCGATGGGCGCGGCCGGGCTGGCGCTCCCGTCGCGCGGCAGGGCGGTACCCGCGAGCTCCCAGCTCATCATCGGGCAGGTGCAGCACGGTGGGCGGTGGAACCCGCGCCCGAGCGCCCTGCGGCGGCTGCAGTGGGAGCTGGCCCAGCGGACCAGCATCGAGACCGGCGCCGACGCCGTCCCGGTGCGGCTCGGCCAGCCCGGGCTGCACCGCAGCCCCATGCTCTACCTGGTGGGCGACGGCGCGCTGCCGCCTTTCCCCGAGCCGGAGCGCGCGGCCCTGCGGCGTCACTTGCAGTACGGCGGGTTCCTGCTCGTCGACGCCGCCGACGGCTCCGACGGCTCGGGCTTCGACGCCTCGGTACGGCGGGAGCTCGCGGCGCTCCTCCCCGGATCGCCGCTCCTGCGGGTCGCGCGCGAGCACGTCCTGTACAAGAGCTTCTACCTCCTCGACCATCAGGGTGGCCGGCTGGCGGTGAAGCCCTGGCTGGAGGCGCAGGTGATCGACGGACGGCTGGCCGTCCTCTACTCGCAGAACGATCTGGGCGGCGCGTGGGCGCGCGGGCCACTCGGCGACTGGGAGTACGCCTGCACGCCGGGCGGTGAGGCGCAGCGCGAGACGGCTTTTCGCCTCGGCGTGAACATCGCCATGTACGCCCTCTGCACCGACTACAAGGACGACGCGGTCCACCTCCCCTTCATCCTGCGGCGGCGGAGCTAGCGGCCGATGGAGGGGTACAACGCCTGGCGGCTCACCTCGCTCGCGCCCTGGCCGCGCTGGGCGCTCGCCGTGCTCGTCCTGGCCGCGGTGGCGGCGGTCGCGCTCGCCTGGCGCGGGCTGCGCGGCGAGCCGCGTCCGGGCCGGCGGGCGGCGCTCCTCGCCCTGCGCGCGGCGTCCGCGGTGCTCACCCTGTTCCTCCTCGTGGAGCCCGCGCTTCGGCTCCTGCAGACGTCGCGCGTGAAGAGCCGGCTGGCGGTGCTGGTGGACGCCTCGCGCTCGATGCGCTTCCCGGTCGAGCCCGGCGGCCGGACCCGCGCCGAGGCGGCGGCCGCGTTCGTCGGCCGGCACCGCGGCGAGCTGGAGGCGCTCGGCGACCGCGTCTCGCTCGAGTGGCACACCTTCGAGCGGGACCTCGCCCCGGCCGATCCGGCGGCGCTCGTGCGTGGCGCTCCGCCCCGCGGCGGTCGGACCGACCTCCTCGGCGCGCTCAAGGCGGCCGCCGGCGGAGGCACGGGCCGCAAGCTCGCCGGCGCGGTGGTCCTCTCGGACGGCGCCGACAACGCGGCCCTGGCCGAGGGGCTCACCCCGGCGACGCGCGCCGAGCTTCGCGCGCTCGGCATGCCGGTGACCGCGATCGCGGTCGGGACGGGTTCGCCGAAGGACCTGGCGCTGGAGCGCGTGGCGGTGGACGACTTCGCCTTCGTCCGGAACACCGTCACGGTCGAGGTGGGCCTCACCGTGCGCGGCTTCGGACGCGAGGAGGTGCCCATCGTGCTGCGCCGCGAGGGGGCGGTGGTGGCGCGCGGCGCGGTGCGCCTCGAGCCGGGGCAGGAGCGCTACACGGTGCCGCTCTCGTTCGTCCCCGACACGACCGGCACCTTCGTCTTCACGGTGGCCGCTCCGGTCTTCCCCGGCGAGGCGGTGGCGGAGAACAACTCCCGCTCCTTCGTCCTGCGCGTCATCCGCGACCGCGTGCGCGTGCTCCTGGTGGCCGGCCGGCCGAGCTGGGACGAGCGGTTCCTGCGCACGCTGCTCAAGCAGGACCCGAACATCGATCTCATCAGCTTCTACATCCTGCGCACCGCGACCGACCAGCCTGGGTCGCAGGACGAGCTCTCGCTCATCCCCTTTCCGGTGGCGGAGATCTTCGGCGAGCAGCTGCGCACCTTCGACGCCGTCCTGTTCGTGAACTTCGCCTATCAGCCCTACCGCTCGCTCGACATCGAGCGCTTCCTGCCGGCGCTGCGTGACTACGTGAGGAACGGGGGCGGCTTCGCCATGCTGGGGGGCGAGCAGAGCTTCGGCGAGGCGCGCTACGGGAGCACGGCGCTGGCGGAGGTGCTGCCGCTCGAGTCGCCCGAGGCCGCCGGCATCGCCACCGGGGCCGCGCGGCCACGGCTCACGCCCGAGGGCCTGCGCCACCCGGTGACGAGCCTCGCCGCTGGGGACGCGCCGAATGAGGCGGCCTGGGCCGCGCTGCCGCCGCTCCCCGCCGTGAACCGCACCCGGGCCTTGCCTCCCGGCAGCGGGGCGCGGGTGCTCCTCGACGCGCCGGCGGTGCCGGTGGACGGCCGGGCGGCGCCGCTGGTGGCTGTGCGAGAGGTGGGCTCGGGCCGGGCGCTCGCCGTCGCCACGGACGCCTCCTGGCACTGGGGCTTCGTGGCGGCCGAGGACCTCGGCTCTTCGCGCGCCTACCAGCACTTCTGGAACAACGCGCTCCGCTGGCTGGTGCGCGATCCGTCCCTCACGCCGGTGCAGGTCGAGCCGGACCGCCCGGCCGTCGAGCCAGGCGAGCCGGTCGGCCTCTCCATCTCCGTACGCGCCCCCGACTATGGCCCCGGCGCCGGGGCTCCGGTGCAGGGAGAGCTCGTCGGCGAGGACGGGCAGGTGGTCGCGCGCGGCGAGGCCGTCGCGGGTCCGGACGGCACGGCGCACCTCGAGCTCACGCCGCCCGGGCCCGGCGCGTACAAGGTCGTCGCGACTGCGCGGCCGCGCTGCGGCAGCGGCCCCTGCCCCCCCGACGCGCCGATCGAGCGCGCGACCGGCGCGGTGGCGGTACGCGCCTCCGGACCGGAGGACGCCGACGCAGCGCCGCGTCCAGAGCTCCTGCGCGCGGTGGCCCAGGCGACCGGCGGCACCTTCTCCAGCGCCGAGGCCGGGCTGCCGGAGGTGCGCCTCACCGACCCCGAGGTCGTGGAGGTGGGCCGTCGCAAGGACCTTCCGATCTGGGACCGGGGCTGGTTCCTCGCCGCGCTGGTGGGCACGCTGGCGGCGGAGTGGGTGCTGCGGCGGCGCTGGGGCTACTGGTAATCCACCGGTGCGCGATCGGCCCTTCTGGGCTATGAGCGTCCGCTCGAAACTCGATGGGGGAGCACGCATGAAGGTCGTGAAGGGCAGCGTGGTGTCGGTGGACTACCAGCTCCACCTCGGCGACGGGAAGGTCGTGGACGCGTCGGCGGAGGGCGTGCCGATGTCGTACATCCACGGCGAGGGGCAGATCGTGCCCGGGCTGGAGCAGGCCCTCGAGGGCCTCTCCACGGGAGACGCCCGGCAGGTCGTGATCTCGCCGGAGGATGGCTATGGCGAGCACGACGCGCAGGGGCTGCAGGAGGTGCCGAGGAACGCCTTCCCCAGCGACATGCAGCCGGAGATGGGGATGCAGCTCATGGCGCAGGGGCCCGACGGCGAGGCCGTCCCCTTCACCATCCGCGAGCTGAAGCTCGAGACGATCGTCATCGATCTCAACCACCCGCTCGCCGGGAAGACGCTCCACTTCGACGTCACCATCCGCGACATCCGGGCGGCCACCCCCGAGGAGCTGGAGCACGGCCACGCGCACGGGGCGGATGGGCACGACCATCACCACGAGTAGCGCGCTTCGCGTGGCCCGTACCCCCTCTCCCCCGACGGGGGAGAGGGTTGGGGTGAGGGGCCGGTTCGCACCGCACTTCGCGGGCGCGCGGGGAAGACGTCCTCGTGCACTGCGCCTTTCGCTCCTCGCCTGCTGCTTGTGCCTGCTCGCCTGCCAGCGGGAGCGACCTCCGCCTCCCCTGCCCGCGCCTCGCACCTTCTCGCGGAGCGACCTGGCGGCCGCGGCGCTCCTCGACGCGAAGCTGGCGCGCGTCGCGCTCCTCGCCTCCCGACTCCAGCTCGCGGCGGAGGGCGGGGGCGCGGCGATCCGCGAGCGAGCCCGGGCGCTCGCGCCGGAGATCTCGGCCGCCGTGGCGGCCTGCGACGAGGCGCTGCGGTCGGTGAGCCACCCCGCCGACCGGGCGCCGGCGGAGCGCGCGGTGTCCGCCGCGCGACGCTTCCTGCCGCTCGGCGACGACCTGCGCGCCGGCGCCGGCTCGCCGGCAGCCCTCCACGGCGCGGCCGACGAGCTCGGCCGCGGCATCCTCGCCTACCGGCAGGCCCGCAGCGGCTACGCCATGGCCGCGGCGCCGGAGGGAGGCGCGACGCTCGCCTTCGCGCAGGCGCGCGCCGCGCTCGAGCGCGCCGAGGCCGAGCTGGGAAGGAGCCTCCCGGCGGCGGAGCTGGTATCGAGCGCCCCTGAGGCGGCCGCGCGCGCCCGGCGGGCGGCCGGCGCGCTCGAGGAGCCGTTGCGCGGCCCGGCCTCGCGCTGGGCCGGCGCACAGGCACAGGCCGTCGAGGCGCTCGGCGCCCTCGGTACGGCGCCCGAGGCAGGCCGCGGCGAGGTCGCCTTGCGCTACCAGCAGGCGAAGGCGGAGGCGCTCGAGGCGCTCGCGGAGTACGAGCGGGCACGCGCGGGGCGCTGAACCCCGGCGAGGAGGCGCTCGTTTGTCCGTCCGATCTCGTTCCGGCGCCGCTGGCGTTATGGAACACGCGTGCAGCTACCCTTCCAGCCCACGCTCTTCGACGCCCAGGCGCCGTCGTTCGATGTCGGCTTCCACGAGCTCGTCCGCATCCAGCTCGACGAGGCAAGCTGGCTCGACTACGCGCCAGCTTGGGTGAGCGGGTCTGACAGCCTCTTCGCGCAGGTGCTCGCGGCGCGTCGATGGGGAGAGCGCACGCGCTGGATGTACGATCGGCGCGTGCGGGAACCCCGCCTCACGTCGCACTGGAGTCTCGGCACGGACCCCCCGATCGGACCCGCCATCGTGGAGGAGATGCGCCGCTGCCTCGGGGCACGGTACGGGGTGGTCTTCGACTCCGCGGGGTTCAATCTCTACCGCGACGGAGAGGACAGCGTGGCGTGGCACGGCGACCGGATCCGCCGGGAGATCGATGAGCCCATCATCCCGCTCGTCTCGCTGGGCGAGCCGCGGAAGTTCCTCCTCCGGCGCAAGGGAGGCGGTCCGTCGCGCGCGTTCCGGCTCGGCCGCGGCGACCTGCTCGTCACCGGCGGCGCCACGCACCGGGACTGGGATCACGCGGTGCCGAAGGTCGCGCGCGCCGGGCCGCGGATAAGCATCGCCTTTCGCTATGGGCTCGACCCGCGGGCGTATGCCGGGAAGCGGACGGAGCCGGCGAACGGAGGGTGATAGGCCGAAGGGCCGGCACGAGCGCGCCGGGTTCCCTCTGGCCTGAGCGCCGCCGTCGGACCTACCGGGTGCGCGCGCGCCGGTGACCTGGCGCCGGGCGCGTCCAGCGGGCGCCGTCGAGGATGTCGAGCACCTGCGCGAAGGCGGAGATGGCGAGGGGCCAGCGGCGCGGAGGCGCGCGGCGCGCGGGGTCGGCCACCTCGTCGGAGACGTGCCGCCGCGTCACGCTCTTTGCGGAGATGACCGCCAGGCGCTCGCGGTACTCGGCGGAGATGTACGTCCCGTACTCGGCCCACGCGCCGAGCACCCCGCACACCTGCGCCAGCGGCATGTCCTTCTTCACGTTGTCGCCGACGTAGAGCACCTCCCCGGCGGCGAGGCCGA
>WNGR01000959.1_pt1 | contig 32361 bp, 30 predicted proteins | sample 5407581 | NCBI WGS metagenome assembly WNGR01 (sample SAMN13153383, study PRJNA577476) | soil metagenome | isolation source: 80 cm soil or saprolite under Garry oak tree replicate 2 | place: USA:California | collected 2016-06-15
ACCGGCAGCGCCGCTACCGCTTCGGCGATGGCCGCGTCGGACAGTTCGTGGTCGACCATCTCGCCGGCCAGGTAGCTGCCGAAGGCGGCGAGGTCGAGGTGCCCGTGCCCGCACAGCGCGGTCAGGATCACCTTCGACTCGCCGGTCTCCTTGCAGCGCAACGCCTCCTCGACGCAGGCGGCCAGCGCGTGGGTCGGTTCCGGCGCGGGCACGATGCCCTCGGTACGGGCGAACTGGATGCCCGCCTCGAAGCACTCCCGCTGGGTCTTCGCGACGGCTTCGATCAGGCCCAGCTCGTACAGGTGGGAGATCAGCGGCGACATCCCGTGGTACCGCAGCCCGCCGGCGTGGATCGGGTCGGGAACGAAGTCGTGCCCGAGGGTGTGCATCTTGATCAGCGGGGTCATGCCGGCGGTGTCGCCGAAGTCGTACGCGTAGACGCCCTTGGTCAGCGAGGGGCAGGCGGCCGGCTCGACCGCCCGGATGGTCGGGTCGATCCGCCCGGCCAGCTTCTCGCGCAGGAACGGGAAGGCCAGGCCGGCGAAGTTGGAGCCGCCACCGGTACAGCCGACGATCAGGTCCGGCCACAGCCCGACCTTGCCGAACTGGACCAGCGCCTCCTCGCCGATGACGGTCTGGTGCAGCAGCACGTGGTTGAGCACGCTGCCCAGCGCGTAGTTGGTGTCCGGGTGCTGCGCGGCGACCTCCACCGCCTCGCTGATCGCGATGCCGAGCGAGCCGGGGGAGTCCGGGTGCTCGGCGAGCACCTTGCGGCCGGCCGCCGTGAGGTCTGACGGGGACGGGTGGATCGTCCCGCCGAAGGTCTCGATCATGATCTTCCGGTACGGCTTCTGGTCGTAACTGGCCCGGACCTGCCACACCTCGCAGCCGAGGCCGAACTGGGCGCAGGCGAACGCGAGCGCGGTGCCCCACTGCCCGGCGCCGGTCTCCGTCGTCAACCGGCGCAGGCCGGCCGCGGCGTTGTAGTAGGCCTGCGCCACGGCGGTGTTGGGCTTGTGCGAGCCGGCCGGCGACCCGCCCTCGTACTTGTAGAAGATCTTCGCCGGGGTACCGAGCGCGCGCTCCAGCCGGTGCGCGCGGTACAGCGGCGTCGGGCGCCAGAGGCGGTACACGTCGAGGACCGGTTCGGGGATGTCGAGGTACCGCTCGGTGCTCACCTCCTGCCCGATGAGCGCCATCGGGAACAGCGGCGCCAGGTCGTCCGGGCCGATCGGTTGCAGGGTGCCCGGGTGCAGGACCGGCGGCGGCGGGCTGGGCAGGTCGGCGAGCATGTTGTACCAGCGCCGGGGGATCTCCGCCTCGGTGAGCGTGATCTTGGTGAGCTTCGGGTCGTCCGCCATAGCCCGAGCCAACCACAGCGCCCCCGGCACCGGGAAGGGTGCCGGGCCCCGCCGTCGTGCGGCGAGGCCCGGCGTCCGGTGACCGTTTACCGCACGGCCTGGAGGGCGTCCACCTCCCCCGAGCCGTAGAAGCTGTTGTGTCCGAGGCCGCCCTGGCAGGTCTGCGGTGCCCCGCTGTTCTGCGGGAACGGCGCGTAGATGGAGGTGTCCGGGCAGGGCAGGCCGTTGGTCGCGTGCTGGAGCGCGGCGGACAGCTGGCCCGGGGTCAGGTCACCCCGCGCGCTGCGGATCAGTGCGGCCACGCCCACCGCATGCGGCGAAGCCATCGAGGTGCCCTGCAGGTAGCAGTAGGTGGCACCGGACGCGTCGATCACCGGACGCAGGCAGTGCCCGATGTCCGAGGCGGGGTAGGTGGACAGGACCCGGCCGTTGGGCGCGTCGGCGGTGCGCTGCAGGACCGAGTCGCCGCCGGGCGCCGCCACGTCCACCGTGGACACCCCGTACGACGAGTAGAAGGACTTGAGCCGCAGGTTCCCGGTCGCGGTGACCCCGACGACGCCGGGCACCTCGACGGGTACCACCGCGCAGGCGTTGGTGACGCTGCGCTCGACCTCGCTGTTGGGCGGGAAGTCCGGGCTGATCACGTCGACCTGGGGGTGCGACAGGTCGGTGCTCTCGTTGCCTTCCGCGGCGACGACGAGTACCCCCTTGGACTGGGCGTACCCGATGGCCCGCCGCTCGGCGTTCCAGATCGCCCGCTGAACCGGGTCGTTCTTGCAGTTGAACAGGTACGGGTCGGCGAAGTAGCTGTTGTTGGTCACCTGGATACCGGCGTTCGCGGCCCACATGAATGCGCACACCACCGCCTCGGGGAAGAAGAACCCGTCCGCGTTGCCGGCCCGGATGCCGGCGATCCGGATGTGCGGCGCCACGCCGACGATGCCGATGCCGTTAGCGGCCGCGGCGATCGTACCGGCGGTGTGGGTGCCGTGTCCGTCCAGGTCGTTGCCGGCCGGCAGCGGCGTAGGCGCTCCGCTGAGGCAGTCCGCGCTGTGCGCGGCATCGTAGTTCGGGGCCAGGTCGGGGTGGGTGAAGTCGAGACCGGTGTCGATGTCGCCGACGAGCACGGCCGGGCTACCGGCGTTGATCGCGTGGGCCTGCGGCACGTTGATCTGTCGCATGTCCCATTGCAGGCTGGACAGGCTGTCGCCCCAGGACGACGGGGCGGCCTGCGTCGCGGCGGTGTCGCTGGCCGGCACGTCGGGCAGCCCGGTCCCGAAGGACCTGGTGGCGACCGCCGCGTCGACCTTGGCGTTCTGTTGCATGGCAGCGGCGAAGCCGGCGTTGGCCGAACGCGCGATCACCACACCGATCTGGGGATACTCGGCGACGAGCGTGCCGCCGGCGGCGGTGACCGCGCTCGCCGCGCCGGCCGTGGCCGAACCGGCGTGGTACAGGACGAGGTAGCTGGAGTCGGTGCCGGTGTCGGCGACCGCTCCGGCGGGGCTCAGCACGGCGCCGACGGCGGCCGCGGCCAGGCCCAGGGCGGCTAACGCGGCCCAGGTCCGGCCGCCAATCGCAGGTTTCATCGGATCACTCCCTTGGTGCGGAGATGATGCGGCTCCGGCCGGTTGTGTCGGCATCGCCGCGGGCAATCGACACCCGGATCCTAGGTCGACCGGCACATCGCGGGAATGGCACAGTCGGCCGTTACCCGCCGGCCGGAAGCGCGATAGCGGTCACCAGGAGGCTGTTGCGGACCAGCCAGCGGCCGTCGAGCGTACTCAGCGGCCGCCCGGCCACCTCCGGCCCGGATACCAGCAGCCGCACGCGGAACGTTCCGCCCGGGTCGAGGGTCACGTCCGCGCCCTCGAAGCCGAGCCAGCGCCGGGCCAGCGGGTACCAGGTCTTGAAGACCGACTCCTTGGCGGAGAACAGCAGCCGGTCCCAGTGCACCTCGGCTACGTTGCGGGCCAGCGTGGCGAGCCGGGCCTGCTCGCCGGGCAGCGCGACGGCGCCGAGGAGCCCGTCGGGCAGCCGGTCGTGCGGCTCGGCGTCGATGCCGAGAGCGGCGAGGTACCGGTCGTGCGCGAGCGCGGCGGCCCGGTACCCGGCGCAGTGCGTGATGCTGCCGACGACCCCCGGCGGCCATTGCGGTTGGCGGTCCGGCCCGGACGGGATCGGCACCTCGGGCAGGCCGAGCCTGACCAGCGCCCGGCGGGCGCACAGCCGCCCGGTGGTGAACTCCCGGCGGCGCTTGTCGACAGCTCGGGACACGGCCACCTCCTCCTCCGGGTACAGGACGGTGCCGGGCGGGTCGTCGAACGCCTCGGCGGCCGCGACCTCGCCGGGAAGGATCTCTTCGAGCACGTCGACCTCCCGGGGTGGCCTGTCGTACGGGCGGGTGTCAAATGAACCTTTTCAACCCGGGAGCAACGCTTCGCATTGCGTTCGAGATTGATGAAGGTTCATTGTGGCGGACATGCGGAAGTACGTGATCATGGGGGTACAGGGCAGCGGCAAGGGTACCCAGGCGGGGCTGCTCGCGGGGGACCTTGACCTCGAGCACATCAGCGTCGGCGACATCTTCCGGTGGCACGTACAGCACCACACGAAGCTGGGCGCTCAGGTGCGCCGGATCATGGCCGAGGGCGAGCTGGTCGGCGACGACCTCGTCGAGGCCATCGTGCGCGACCGGCTGAGCCAGCACGACTGGAACTACGGCTTCATCATCGACGGCTTCCCCCGCAACCGCCGCCAGGCGGAGTTCTTCCTGGAGAGCTACGACATCAACGCGGTGATCCACCTGGACCTGCCGGACGCCGAGGTACGCCAGCGTGTGCTCGCCCGCCGGGTGTGCTCGCAATGCGGCCTGGACTACAACCTCATGGCCCACCGCCCGGCGGTCGAGGGCCGGTGCGACGTGTGCGGCGGAAAGCTGGTTGCCCGCGAGGACGACACCGAGGAGGCGCTGGCCACCCGGCTGCGCGAGTACCACGCCAAGACCGATCCGATCCTGGAGCTGTTCCGGCGCAAGGAGTTCGTGGTCACCGTCGACGCCCGGCCGGACAAGTCGGCCGTACAGGGCGAGATCCGGCGCCGGCTGGAAGACGTCGCCGCGCGCTGAGCAGGGCAGTCATGCCGGACCGGCGCGCAGGAACTCGGTGAGGGCGGCGTGGTACGGGCCGATGCTGGCGATCTCGACGTACTCCTCAGGGCCGTGCTGCCCGCCGCCCTCGATGCCGAAGGCGACCGCGTCGATGCCGCGCGCCGAGTAGTACCGGCCGTCGGCCGCGCCGTGCTTGCGCAGGAAGCCGCCCGGGTACCCCTGGCGCTGGGAGGCCTGGCTCAGCCGCTTGACCTCGGTGCGTTCCTGGTCGGCGTGGTGCGGCTGGTCGATGTGGTCGATCTCGACCAGGACGCCCGGCTCGCAGAGCTGGCCGAGGTACCCGACGACCTCCGCCGCGGTCCGGCCGGCCAGGTCGGGGTCCTCGGGCGGGAAGCGGATGTCCAGCCAGGCGACCGCCGCGGCCGGGATCTGGTTGAACACCCGGTTGGGGGTGTCCACGTGCGCCACGTTGACCGTGGTGCACCAGGCCTCTTCGGCCGGCGTCGGGTACCGTGCCAGCAGCCGCTCCAGGCTGCGCATCAGCTTGAGGAGGGCACTGTCGGCGAGCCACGGGTACGCGCTGTGCCCGGTCCGGCCGGTTGCCCGCAGGTACGCCTTGAGCAGGCCCTTGGACTCGGTGACCAGGCGCAGCCCGCTCTGCTCGCCGATCACCACGAACCGCCCGGTGACGCCCTGCTCGACCTGGTACCCGGTGCCGTCCCGCCCGCCGACCTCCTCGTCGGTGACCAGTTGCAGGGCGACCGGGTACGGCAGGTCGGCGGCCAGTTCGGCGAACACCTGGGCCTGCACGAGCGCGGAGATCTTCATGTCGTGCGCGCCCCGCGCGTACAGCCGCTCGCCGACCCGGTACGGCCGGAACTGCGCCGGTTCGCCGGGTACCACGTCCAGGTGCGCGTTGAAGATGACCGCGAAGTCCATCCGGGTATCGCCCGGGTAGATCAGCGCGCTGGGCTTGTGGTTGCGCTCGAACCGCTCAGCCCTGAAGCCCGGCCCGACCACGTCGAGCATGAAGTCCAGGACCCGGCGCAGTTCGTGCGGGCGGTCCGCGGTGGACGGGATGGCGAGCAGCTCGCCGGCCGTGATCAGGAACGAGTCCAGCCAGGCCGGGCTGTAAGGTGCGGTCACACCCGCACCCTACGGCCCGCACTCCAGCTAGAGCAGCCCGAACAGAGGGAACAGCGGGAACCGGACGACCTGCGGCTCGTGGTCGGAGGTCTGGTCGGCGAACACGCCTGACGGCGGTCGATGAGCTTGTCCTGACGCGCGGGTGAACGCGGGGGTCAGCCGGGGGTCAGGACGGCGGCGCCCCGGTGCCCGGCGAGGCTGCGGCTGAACTCCGCGCAGTCCATCGGCCGGGCGAACAGGAACCCCTGGCCGAGCTGGCAGCCCAGCGCCTGCAGCGCGGACAGCTGTTCGGGCGTCTCCACGCCTTCGCCGACGGCGGTCATCGACAGCGTCTCGGACAGCCGCACGATCGTGTTCAGGAACTCCCGGCCCTGCCAGCCGGCGACCACGCCCTCGACGAACGAGCGGTCGATCTTCAGGATCTCCACCGGCAGGTGCCGCAGGTAGGACAGCGCCGAGTACCCGGTGCCGAAGTCGTCGATGGCCAGCCGTACCCCGATGTCGCGGATCTGCTGGAGCCGGTCGAGCACGGTACCGGCCTCGCTGACGAACACGCTCTCGGTGATCTCCAGGATCAGCCGGGCCGGGTCCAGGCCGGTCGTCTCCACCGCCCGGCGCACGTCGTGAACGAGTTCGGGGTCGAGCAGCTGCCGGGCGGAGAGGTTGACCGACACCGCGGGCGGCGCGCCACCGTCGGGCGGGGCGACCCAGCCGGCGGCCTGCTCGCAGGCGGCGGCGAGTACCCGGCGACCGACCGGCACGATCAGGCCGGTCTCCTCGGCGAGCGGGATGAACTCGTCGGGCGGGATGACCCCGCGGGTCGGGTGCTGCCAGCGCACCAGCGCCTCGGCCGTGTGTACCTGCCCGGTCCGCAGCTCCAGGATCGGCTGGAAGACCACGAACAGCTCGTCGCGACCGACCGCGTACCGCAGGTCGCTCTCCAGGCTGGCCCGCTGGACGAGCACCGTGTGCATGCGCTTCTCGAACAGCACGTACCGGCCGCCGCCCGCGTGCTTGGCCCGGTACATGGCGGTGTCGGCGTCGCGCAGGATGTCGCCGGCGGCGGCGCCGTCGTGGCTGGCGCTGATGCCGATGCTCGCGTCGACGGTGACCTCCTCGCCGGCGACCAGGTACGGCCGCTCGACCGCGGCCAGCATCCGCTTGGCCAGCAGCAGGATGTCGTCGGCCTCGCCGTCCTCGACGAGCACCGCGAACTCGTCGCCGCCGAAGCGGGCCAGCAGGTCGTCGGTGCGCAGGCACTCGCGCAGCCGCCGGCCGACCTGCCTCAGCAGCTCGTCGCCGGCACTGTGCCCGCGCGTGTCGTTGACCAGCTTGAACCGGTCGAGGTCGAGGAACAGCACGTGCGCCCGGACGCCCCGGTCCAGCGCCTGTTCCAGCCGTTGGAGGAACAGCACCCGGTTGGGCAGCCCGGTCACCGCGTCGCGGATCGCGTGCTGGGCGGTGGCGAGCGTCTTCGCGTCGGACAACGCGGTGCTGACCTGGTCGGCGAAGGCGAGCAGAGTCTGCTCCTGCACGTCGGTGAAGTGGTGCCCGGGCCGGAACGAGAGGGTCACCAGGCTTCCCACCACCGCGCCGTTCTCCCGGACCGGCGCGCTCATCGCCGCCCGAGCCCCGCGCATCACCAGTTCGGGGTTGGCCCAGGCCGACCCGGGATAGTCGTCGGTGCGGACCAGCTCGCCACTCGCGTACGCGGCCCGGCCGATGCCCGAGCGCAGGTGCATCGGGCGGGTCAGCTGGTGCTGCTCGTCGAAGGTGGTGCTGACCGAGGCGACCATCAGCACGCCCTGGTCGGCGAGGTACAGCATGGCGAGCTCGATGCCGAACAGGTCGAGGGCGCTCGCGGTCACCGTGTCGAAGACCTCCGGCAACGGCGCGCGGTTGGCGATCGCCCGCTGTACCCGGGCCACCTGCTCCAGCATCCGCTGCCGTTCGCCGAGCAGCACCATCACCCGCAGCGGCCGCAGGGCCAGGTGCAGTACCCACGCCATGCCGCGCAGCAGCAGCATCTCGTCCGGTACGAACGCTTCGGCGCCGGCCCGCACGACCAGCAGCCGCACCGCGTCCTCACCCAGGTCCAGCGCCACCATGGCGGCGCGGCACGGACCGAGGCCGTCGACGCGCACCTGGTCGGCCCCGGTCCGCGCGGCCGCGACGAGCGCCGCCACCTGCGGGTCGCCGGGGGACAGGCCGACCACGGTGAGTACCGTGTCCGGGCCGAACAGCAGGCCGACCTCCGCGTCCAGCGACTCCAGGACCCGCTCGACGGCGGCGCGCAGCGCGGCCTCCTCGTCGCGCTGCTCGGAGAGCACCGCGAGGAACTCGACCAGTTGCGACGTGCTCCACGAGTCCGAGGTCATCCGGCCGGCCGCCCGCTCAGCTCAGCGCCACGGCGAGGACGGTCTGGTTGTGGTAGCCGATGACGCCTTTCGTGCGGGCGATCTCGCCGTAGGTGTAGAAGCCGGCGAGCGGGGCGGTGCCGGCACGGTCGTTCATCAGGCGCCGCTCGGCCAGGGCGCCGTGGTCACCGAGGACCGCGCGCCGGCCGACGCAGTCGAAGACCAGCAGGGCCAGCAGCGGTACCTCGCCGAGCTGCCCGATCGCCTCAGCGCAGGCGGCATCCGTGGCGGCGAGCGTGGAGTCCACGTCGCCGGTGGCGAGCCAGGCGGCGGCCCCCTTGGGTACGCTGCCGGCGCAGGTCAGCGTCCGGGCCGCCGGGTCGGCACCGAGCACGTGCCGGATCGCCACGTCGCCGCGCCGGGCGACCGCGAGCGGCCGGGTCAGCGCGAACTCCGCGAACGCCGCTGCGTCGTCCTCGAGGCGGTACGGCGCACGGTGCCGGTGCAGGTACACGTCCAGGGCCGGGCGGTCGTCGAGGGTGTGCACGTCGTTTCCGGCGCTGCCGGTGACCACCATGCCGTCGCCGCTGCGCCGCCAGCCGTGCCGTACCGACAGCCCGATCGGGTCGTCGCTGCCGACGGCCGCGGCCACCACGGCCTCCTGCAGGATCTGTCCATTGTGGAACTGGTACGACGTCTCCATCCGCATGTTGTCCCCGGCCCCGCCGCCGACGAGCGGTACCGTCGCGCCGAGCACCCCGTAGGCGCCACGGACCATCTCCTGCTGGTCGCCGGCCAGGGAGTCGGTCAGCATGAGGGTCGCCCGGTGCCGGGTGTCCGGCAGCGGCAGCAGCCCGCGCGCGACCGCCTCGCCGACCGCGCGGGGCTGGTCGTGCAGGCCGCTGGCGTGGGTGCTCTGTACGGTGAAGTCACCACCGAGACACACCACGACGACGCCGCTGGACAGCGCCGGCCCGGGCCCGATCTCACCGGCCGTGGAACAGCCGATGGACGCAACGTCGCCGGACACCGAGGCCACCCCGGCGAGCAGTTCGGCGAGGTCGTAGCCGAAGGAGGCGAACACGATGAGCAGCTTGGGATCGGCGAGCTGGATGGCGTCGAGGGTCGCCGCGGCGCCGGCGCTGCGGGCCGCGCCGTCCCACGAGTGCCCGACGCGAACCGAGCGCCGCCGGGCGTCGTTGCTCCGGCCGATCGTGGCGCGGGTACCCGTGACGGAAGTCACCACGGCGACAGCGTAGCCCTCCCGCCGCCGGTGGCCTACTCAGACGACGGATCCCGCGGTGGCCTCCGCCAAGATCGTGTGCAGCTCCGCCTCGCCCAGTACCACCGGGTTGCCCTGGGTACTGCTGGCCTTCGCGGTCTTCGCGACCACCTCGTCGGCGTGCTCCGGCCGCAGCCCGAACGCGCCCAGGCCGGGCACGCCGAGCAGGGAGACGGTCTCCCGCAGCCAGGCCACCCCGTCCTCGACGGTCGCGTCCGGCCGCCCGGTCAGCAGGCCGGCCGCCTCCCGGTACCGCTCGGGCGCCGCGCCGGCGCGGACGTTGGCCTCGACGACCGGTACCAGCAGCGCGGCGCAGGCCACCCCGTGCGGTACCGCGACGAGCCCGCCCACGACGCTGGCGAACCCGTGCACGGCGCCCAGCTTCGCGTTGGCCAGCGCCATCCCGCTCAGCAGCGCGCACAGCGCCATGTCGGTGCGGGCACCGACGTCGGTCCCGTCGGCGTATACCCGGCGCAGCCCGCGCGCGGCGCGGCGCAGCCCTTCCCGGGCGAGCGCGTCGGTGACCGGGTTGGCCTTCACCGACACGAACGGCTCCAGGCACTGGGTCAGGGCATCCAGGCCGCTGGACGCGGTGGCAGCGGGCGGGCAGCCGACGGTCAGCAGCGGATCGACGAGCGCCACCGCCGGCAGCATCACCGGGCTGCGCATGCTCACCTTGACGCCGTGCTCGGGGACCGCGAACACGGAGTTCGTGGTGGCCTCCGAACCCGTACCGGCCGTGGTGGGTACCGCGACGCATGGCACGCCGGGCCGCGGGTCGCGCGCTGGTCCCGGTACCGGGAGATAGTCCACCGGGTCCCCGGCGTTGCGCAGGAGTACCGCGACCGCCTTGGCCACGTCGATCGCGCTCCCGCCGCCCAGGGCGACCACCACGTCCGCGCCGTGCTCCCGGCCCGCCGCGACCGCCGCCCGCAGCACGTCCACGGTCGGCTCACCGGCGACCGGGAACACCGCACGGTGCGCGGGCAGGGCGTCGAGGAGCGCGGCCTGCCGGTCCGGCCGCGCACCGGTGCACACCAGCGGGCGGGAGCCGAGCCCGGCGACCAGCGCAGCCAGGTCGGAAGCGGCCCGGCCCGCGCCGAACACCACCCGCCCGGCCGTGCCGAACTCGAAACCCATTTACGGCGTCCAGAACACCACGTCGAACTTCGCCGACTCGCGCGGCTGCGCCATCATCCCGGCGACCGTGTCCCGCCAGGTCGCGTAGTGCGCGGTCGCCTTGTGCGCGGCGGAGGCGCCGGCGTCGCGGTACACCTCGACGAGCACGACGTGCGCGGGGTCGGCCCGGTCCCGGACCACGTCGAAGCGCACGACGCCCGGCTCCTGCACGGACTCCTTGGCGTTGGCGCGGCTGGCGTCGAGGAACTCGTCGACCCGGTCGGGCCGGACCCGCACGTGCACGTGGACCACAAACATGCGCCCCATCCTGCTACATCCGCGAAATCGGCCGTTGACTGTCCGCCCGGCGCTCGCCGAGGATCAAGCCAGTGGGGACCGGAGCAAGGAGGCCATACCGTGAGTGCGAAGATCCTTATCCTGACGGGGGACGCGGCGGAAGACCTTGAGGTGATGTACCCGTACCAGCGCCTGCTGGAAGAAGGGTACGAGGTGCACATCGCCGCGCCGACGGCCAAGAAGTTGCAGTTCGTCGTGCACGACTTCATCGACGGGTTCGACACCTACACCGAGAAGCCGGGCCACAGCTGGCCGGCCGACGTCGCGTTCGCCGACGTGAACCCCGAGGACTACGTGGCGCTGGTGATTCCGGGCGGGCGGGCGCCGGAGTACATCCGCAACGACCCGGATGCCCAGCGCATCGTCAAGCATTTCTTCGAGCGCGACAAGCCGGTGGCCAACCTGTGCCACGGGCCGCTGGTGCTCGCCGCCGCCGGGGTGCTCAACGGCCGGCGCAGCGCCGCCTATCCGGCGCTGGAACCGGACGTGGTCGCGGCCGGTGCTGAGTTCGTCAACTCCGAGGCGGTCGTGGACGGCGTGGTGGTCAGCGGGCGGGCCTGGCCGGACCACCCGGCCTGGATGCGCGAGTTCATGAAGGTACTGCTCGCCAAGGCGCCGGTCAGCTGACCCGAACGGATCCCGGCCGTTCGGTAGCATCACCCGGATGAATCGACCGGCCGGGAGCCTGCTCGCGATCAGTGACCTGCACGTCGCATACCCGGAGAACCGGGAGTTCGTGTCCCGGCTGCGGCCGGAGTCCGACGGCGACTGGCTGCTCGTCGCCGGTGACGTCGGCGAGCGGATCGACGACGTCGCCTGGGCGCTGGGCGAGCTGTGCCGCCGCTTCGCCACGGTGGTGTGGGCACCGGGCAACCACGAGCTGTGGACGACCGGCCAGGATCCGGTGACGCTGCGCGGCGAGCCGCGGTACGAGCGCCTGGTCGAGGTGTGCCGGGACCTCGGGGTGGTCACGCCCGAGGACCCGTACCCGGTCTGGCCCGGGCCGGGCGGCCCGGTCACCGTGGTACCGCTGTTCCTGCTCTACGACTACACGTTCCGCCCGGACGGGGTGGACCAGGCGACCGCGCTGGCACGGGCGTACGAGGCCGGCATCGTGTGCCGGGACGAGATGGTGCTGCACCCCGACCCGTACCCGACCCGGGAGGCGTGGTGCCGTTCCCGGGTCGCCGCCACCGCCGCGCGGCTGGACGCGCTCGATCCGTCGGCGCACACTGTTCTCGTCAACCACTTCCCGCTCGTCGAGGACCCGACACGCATCCTGCGGTACCCGGTCTTCGCGCAGTGGTGCGGCACCCGGTCGACCCGCGACTGGCACGTCCGGTACCGGGCCGCCGCCGTCGTGTACGGCCACCTGCACATCCCGCGCACCACGTGGCACGACGGCATACCGCACCACGAGGTCTCGGTCGGGTACCCCCGGGAATGGCGCCGGCGCGGCCCGGAGCCGATCGGCCCCCGCCGGATCCTGCCCGCGTGACCTGATTCCCGGCGACCCGGAGTGGGTAACCGGGCATCGGAGGTGGTCGAAATGGCTGTACGGGACAGGGGGAGACCGGGCGTATTCGCCGTGCGCGACGTCCAGACGCTGGTGACGGAGACGCACGAGGCGGGGCACGAGCTCAAGCGCGCGGTCAGCGCCACCCAGCTGACCGCGATGGGGGTCGGCGCCATCATCGGTACCGGCATCTTCGTGGTCATCGGCAAGGGGGCGGGCATCGCCGGTCCCGGCGTGATCCTTTCCTTCGTCCTCGCCGCGATCGCGTGCGTGTTCTCCGCGCTGTCCTACGCCGAGCTGGCTTCGTCCATCCCGGTGTCCGGCAGCGCGTACACCTACACGTACGCGACGCTGGGCGAGCTGGTGGCCTGGATCATCGGCTGGGACCTGATCCTCGAGTACGGGGTGTCGGTCGCCGCGGTCGCGGTCGGCTGGGGCGGCAACCTCAACGCGTTCTTCGACTCGGCGTTCCACGTCAAGCTGCCCCAGGCGATCGCGCAGTCCCCCTCGGACGGCGGGGTGTTCAACCTGCCGGCCGTGTTCATCGTGTTCGCGATCACGTTCCTGCTGGTCCTCGGCGTGCGGGAGAGCGCACGGACCAACCTCGTCATGGTCGTGGTCAAGCTCGGGATCCTGACGTTCTTCATCATCGTGGCGGTCTTCAACTTCAGCACCAAGAACTTCCACCCGTTCCTGCCGCACGGCGCCGGCAGCATCACGACAGCCGCGGCGATCATCTTCTTCGCCTTCATCGGCTTCGACGCGGTCTCCACCGGCAGCGAGGAGGCGCGCCGGCCCGAGCGGGACCTGCCGGCGGCGATCATCGGCTCGCTGGCCATCTGCACGGTGTTCTACATCCTCACCTCGATCGGGGCGATCGGCATCGCGCCGGCCGATCAGCTCGCCAAGGGCGACGCGCCGCTGGCGGACGCGCTCAAGAACGGTGCCGGCATCTCGTGGGCGGCCTGGATCGTGGCGCTCGGCGCGCTCGTCGCGATCACCAGCGTCGTCCTGGTCATCATGTACGGCCAGACCCGCATCTTCTTCGCGATGTGCCGCGACGGCCTGCTGCCGCCGCGGTTCGCCGCGGTGCACCCGCGGTACGGGACGCCGGCCCGGTTGACCATCGGGCTGGGCGCGCTGATCATGGTACTCGCCGCGCTGGTACCGCTCGGCCAGATCGTCGAGCTGGTGAACATCGGTACCCTGTTCGCGTTCATCCTGGTCAACATCGGCGTGATCATCCTGCGCCGGACCCGGCCGGCCATGCCCCGCCCGTACCGGGTCCCGTGGTCTCCGGTCCTGCCTATCCTCGGCGTCCTGTTCGCCATCTACCTGATGAAGGACCTGCCGTGGCTCACCTGGGTCCGGTTCGCCATCTGGCTGATCATCGGCGTGGTCATCTACTGGCTCTACGGGTTCAGCCACTCGCGGCTGCGCCACAGCTATCCGGGTGCCGAGCAACTGCCGGCGGTACCGCCGGCCGACACCGCGGAGGGTCGCGGTTCCGATGGCTGACGGCGCCGGGTTCGGGCCGGTCGTCATCGGGTTCGACGGCACCCCGCCGGGCGAGGACGCCATCGCGCTCGGCGGCTGGTTCGCCCGGGCGCTGGGGGTGAACTCGATCGTGGCGGTGGTGCGCCCCGGGCCGGCCGCGATCGGTACCGCGCGGGTCGACGCCGAGTGGGTGGCCGACCGGCACCGGCTGGCCGAGGAGATCCTCGACGAGGGGCGGCAACTGCTCTCGGGTGCCACCGAGACGGTCGGGTACCGGATCGTCGCCTCGTCCTCGGCGGCGCACGGGCTGCACGACCTCGTCGAGGAGGTGGAAGCCTCGGTGGTCGTGGTGGGCTCGCGCGGTACCGGACCGGAGGAGCGGCTGTTCGCCGGCAGCACCGCGGACCGGCTGCTGTCGGGCAGCACCTGCCCGGTCGCGGTGGCGCCGTCCGGGCTGCGCAACCGCAAGCTGGAGGAGCTGACCCGGATCGGCGTGGCGTACATCGACACGCCCGACGCCCGCGGGGCGCTGGACTTCGCGGTGCGGTTCGCTGCCGCGACCGGCGCCGCGCTGCGGCTGTTCACGGTCGTGGCGGGCGAGGCCGAGGTCATGCCGCTGTTCATCGGCGCGGAGTCGGAGCGGGCGTACGTGGAGACCGCGCGGGAGACCTACCAGGCGGCGCTGGACCGGGCGCTGGCCGGGATCCCGCCGGAGGTGCCCGCGACCGGCGAGGTGCTCACCGGCGAGGTCGTGGAGGTCCTGGCGGAACTGGGGCCGGCCGAGGTGGACGTGCTGGTCTGCGGCTCGCGCGGCTACGGTCCGGCGCGGCGGGTGCTGCTCGGCGGGGTCTCCGCCCGGCTGGTCCGGCGGGCGCGCAGTCCGGTCATCGTGGTACCCCGGGGCGATTGAGGTTCCTGGACGCCTCGCGGTGTCGGTGTCCTGCTTGTAGGTCAACTGGTGCAGGATCGCCGTGCGGGTCGGCCACAGGTTCTCCTCCGCCAGCCCCGCATCGACGCGGCCCGCACCGGGTCGGCGGCGGCGCGGTACGCGGGGACGAGCCGGGCCAGGATGGCGGCCGCCGCCGGGGTCGGGTCCACCGGTCGATCGTGCCAGCCGGCGGGCGCTGGCGTCACGCCGGTCAACGGTCCCGGTGCGTCACCAGGCACGCCAGGTCGGACAGCGCCTGCCGGACTGGCGGATCGGGGTCGGCCGCGCCGAGGAAGCCGCGCGCCACCCGGGCCTGCCGGTCGGCCTCGGCTCGTACCCAGGCCCGCCCGCCGGCCTCCTCGACCAGCTTCGCGACGTCGGCCAGCTCCTCCTCGCCCAGCGGGTCGGGGCGCAGGTACAGCCGGGCCAGGTGCCGGCTGCGCGCGCCGCCGGCAGCGAGCGCGGCGACCACGGGGACGGTCTTCTTGCCGGCCCGCAGGTCGGCGAGCGTCGGCTTGCCGGTCAGCCGCGGGTCGCCCCAGATGCCGAGCAGGTCGTCCACGAGCTGGAAGGCCACCCCGAGGTGCCAGCCGAACCGGTTGAGCGCCGAGATCTGCGCGGGCCCGCCGCCGCCGTGCCGCGCGCCCAGCTCGCACGCGCAGCGCAGCAGCGTGGCGGTCTTGCCGCCGGTCATCGCCAGGCACTCGTCCATGGTCACGTCGTCGCGCTGCTCGAACGCGATGTCCAGGGACTGCCCGTGTACCAGCTCGCGGACCGCCTCGCACACCGTGCGCACCGAGCCGGGTACCTCGGCGAGCACCTCGATCGCCAACGGCAGGAGGGCGTCGCCGGCGAGGATCGCGGTCGGCATCCCGAACTGCCACCACACCGTCTGCCGGCTGCGCCGGGTCAGCGCGCCGTCCATCACGTCGTCGTGCATCAGCGAGAAGTTGTGCACCAGCTCGACAGCGACCGCGGCGTCCACCGCCCGGTCCCCGGTCGCGCCGACCGCCTGCGCGCACAGCAGCGTGAGCGCCGGCCGGATCAGCTTGCCCGCGCGGCCGTCGGCCGGCCGGCCCAGCTCGTCGCACCAGCCGAAGTGGTACCCGACGACGTCGTGGAGGGACGCGGGCAGCCGGTCGACGGCCGCGCGGAGCCTGGGAACCACGCTGTCCTGGACCTGGTCGAACACCCGGTCCAGCTCGATCGACCCGACCCGGTGGTCAGCCTCTACCGACATGAGCCTGCCGATCCGCCTCAGCGCGCCGGGCGGCAATACCGGCCGGCCGGGTACCGGCACCGGCGGGCCGCGCCGTTCCAGCGGACCGGGTCGCGCCGGGCCGCCAGCCCGGGCAGCGCCCGGCACCGGGCGGGGCCTGGATGCTGGCTGGGCAGCAGGTCACCGGCGAACAGCGCCGCCGCCCGCACCCCGTCGAGCGTGGTCGTCATCACAGCCTCCCTCCCGGTGGGACGCCTCGACCTATGACCAGCGTCCCGGCTGGGGTGCGATTCTCGCGACGGGAGAAGTACCGAGCCCGGTACGGAGAATCGTAAGGATCTTCCGTGTCGGCGTAAACGGGTAACAATCGCCGGTCACAATGGCCGGACTGGCGACCTGGGGAGGTACGGATGGACAGAAGTAGGGCTGCCGCAGCGTGCAGGAACAGTGGTTCGACAACCCGCAGGACCCCGGGGTACGCGACGGGCTGCGCCCGGTCCGGCAGCGCCGCCGGGCCACCTACGTGTACCGGGCGCCGTTCCAGCTCCTGCTCCGGCTGGAGGAGCTGGACGCCGGTGCGGTGAAGACGATCCTGTTCTTCGTCCAGCCCGAGCACCTGACCAGCAGCCGGATCTACACCAAGCTGCTGCTCTACGGGATCGGCGGCGTGGCCCGGCCGGACGCCGCCGTGGTGGCCCGGGAGGTCGCGTTCGAGGAGGCGGTGCTGACCGAGGACCTGGCACTGCAACGGTGCATGCGGCTGACCGCCCTGCCGCCGGTACCGCGTGCCGAACTGCACGTCCGCGCCGACCGGCTGGGCCTGGCACTGCGCCGGGAGCTACGCGGTTTCGTAGAGTCGGCGATGTGATCGACCTGCTGTTGCGGGGCGCCCGCGTGGTGGGCGAGCCCGCGCCACGCGACCTGGGCGTCGACGGTGGCCGGCTGGTACCGGCGGGGGAGGCCCGCGAGGTGCTCGACCTCGGCGGGCGGCTGGTCACCCCGCCGCTGGTGGAGCCGCACATCCACCTCGACGCGGCGCTGACCGTGGGCCAGCCCCGGCCCAACGTGTCCGGCTCGCTCTTCGAGGGCATCGCGGTGTGGGCGGAGCGGGTCCGCGACCTGACCGTCGAGGACGTGCTCGACCGGGCCGGGCGGACCCTGCGGTGGCAGCTGGCCAACGGGGTACTCCACGTGCGCAGCCATGTCGACGTCTGCGATCCCGAACTGCGGGCGCTGCGCGCGCTGATCGAGCTGCGCGAGCGGGTGCGCGGTACGGTCGACCTCCAGCTCGTCGCGTTCCCGCAGCAGGGCATCGAGTCCTTCGACGGCGGCCGGGAGCTGATGCGCCGGGCGGTCGAGCTGGGCGCGGACGTGGTCGGCGGCATCCCGCACTTCGAGCTGACCCGCGAGGACGGGGTGGCGTCGGTCCGGTTCGCGTTCGCGCTCGCCGAGGAGTACGGGCGGCGGGTGGACATCCACTGCGACGAGACCGACGACGACCATTCCCGGTTCGTGGAGGTGATGGTCGCCGAGACGCTGCGGCGCGGGATGTCCGGCCGGGTCACCGCGAGCCACACGACCGCGATGCACTCGTACAACAACGCGTACGCGCACCGGCTCGTCGCCAACATCGCCCGGGCCGGGCTGCACATGGTCACCAACCCGCTGGACAACGCGGTGCTACAGGGCCGCTTCGACACCGGGCCGGTCCGGCGCGGGCACACCCGGGTCAAGCTGCTGCAGGAGGCCGGGGTCAACGTGTGCGTCGGGCACGACTCGGTGATGGACCCCTGGTACCCCCTGGGCTACGGCGACCCGGTGCAGGCCGCCTTCGTCCTCGCCCACCTGGGCCACCTCACCGGCGACGCGGAGCTGCGCCGGCTGCTGGACATGATCACGGTGAACCCGGCGGCGGCGCTGGGCCTGGCCGACTACGGGCTGCGCGAGGGCGGCCCGGCCGACCTGGTGGTGTTCGATGCGCCGGGCGAGGTCGACGCGCTGCGCCTGGTGGCCCCGCGGTACCTGGTCCTGCGCGCCGGCCGGGTCGTCGCGTGGACCCGGCCGGCGGAGCATGTCGTGGTCTGGGACGGCGTCGAGGAACCCGTCACGTTCCTGCGCTGACCCGCCGCTGTTCCAGCCGGAAGAACGCCAGGTAGAGCAGGGCGGTGAGGACGAAGCCGACCTCGAACGTGACGTCGCCGAACGCCTTGACGTGCGCGGGGACCGGGCCGACGTACTTCACCTGGTTGGAGAACAGGTAGATGGACACCACCATGCCGATCGCCATCGCGGCGAACCCGCTCCACGGGTTGTGCCGGTGGTCGAACAGGTACCGCTCGACCCGCTCGCCGCGGCGTAGGTACCAGTCGGTGAGGTAGACGGCGAGCCACGGCCCGATCCAGTACGAGATGATCAGCAGGAAGCTCTCGTACTTGCTGCCCGCGTCGGCCAGCGCCGACCAGGCGAGCAGGAAGCCGACCACGCCGAAGCCGATCGCGACGATCGCCCGGCGCAGGTGCAGCGGCAGCCGGACCCCGACGGCCAGGAACGACATCGCCGCCGAGTAGATGTTCAGCACGTTCGCGGCGACCGCGCCGACCGCGATCGCCAGCAGCGTGATCTTGGCGACGGCCGTCGGCAGGTGGCTGGTGAACGCGGCCGTCGGGTTGGCGCCGGCGGGCGCGGCGAGCGTCGCCGAGGCCGCGCCGACGATCTCCAGGACCACGCAGGAGACGAACACGCCCAGCCCGGCCCACAGCCCGACCGCCCGCTTGCTGACCCGCGGCGGGAAGTAGCGGGTGTAGTCGGCGGCGTACGGGTTCCAGCCGGCCGCGTAGCCGAACGCGGCGCCCACGCTGAGCAGGAAGCCGCCGATACCGCCGCCGCCGGGCGCCGCACCCGGTGCCGCCTTACCGAGGATGATCACGGACGCGAGCAGGAACGCGACCGCCAGCAGCGGGAAGGCGTACCGCTCGAAGACGTGCACCAGGTTGTGCCCGAAGAACGCGATGAGCACCTGGGCGGCGACGACGATCACCAGGCAGGGCAGGGTGGCGAGGCCGGTGAGGGTGGCCAGCGCGAGCGCGCCGCTGACGCTGTTGACGGCGAACCAGCCGACGCCGGCCACCACCGCGTTGAGCCCCGCGGGGAGGATGTTGCCCCGGTACCCGAAGGCGATCCGGGACTGCACCATCTGGGGTACCCCGTGGGCCGGCCCCCGCGCGGAGAGCAGCGCGTGGGTCAGCGACCCGAGCGCGGTGCCCACGACGATCGCGGCCACCGCCTGCCAGAAGCTCTGCTGGAAGAACAGGACGGAGATGACGCCGACGAACACCGTCGCGAACTCCAGGTTCGGCGACATCCAGGTCCAGAACAGGTTGAGCGGCCGGCCGTGCCGCTCCTCCATGGGGATGAACTCGGCGCCGCCGGGCTCGACGGCCACCACCTTCGTGCCGTAGTGGCCCTCGCGGACCTCGGTCGGCACCTCGACTGCGGTCATGGACCGCAGGCTATCTCGTTGACGTTTCCCGCGCGTTGCCGCCCGCAGTTTGACCTGCGGGTACGGTCGCCCCTGGCGCTGCGCGGTGCGAGACTGAACCCGTGTATGACTACGACGTTCTCGTGCTCGGCTCCGGCCCCGGTGGACAGAAGGCGGCCATCGCCGCGGCCAAGCTGGACCGGCGGGTCGCGGTGGTGGAAAAGCGCCACATGATCGGCGGCGTCTGCATCAACACCGGTACGATCCCGTCCAAAACGCTGCGCGAGGCGGTGCTCTACCTGACCGGCCTCAGCCAGCGGGAGATGTACGGGCAGAGCTACCGGGTCAAGGACGACATCACGGTAGCCGACCTGACCTCCCGGACCCAGCACGTGGTCGGCCGGGAGATCGACGTGATCCGCAACCAGCTGGCCCGTAACCGGGTGCGGCTGCTGACCGGCACCGCGCGGTTCCAGGACCCGCACACGGTCGTGGTCGACGACGGCACCGGCCACGAGGGCCGGTACACCGCCGACAAGGTGATCGTCGCCATCGGTACCCGGCCGGCCCGGCCGGACACCGTCGACTTCGACGAGCAGACGATCATCGACTCGGACGGCATCCTGGCGCTGGAGCGGGTACCGCAGTCGCTCGTCGTGGTCGGTGCCGGGGTGATCGGCATCGAGTACGCCTCGATGTTCGCCGCGCTCGGCGCCAAGGTGACCGTGGTCGAGCGGCGCGAGCGGATGCTGGAGTTCTGCGACCTGGAGATCGTCGAGGCGCTCAAGTACCACCTGCGGGACCTGGCCGTGACGTTCCGCTTCGGCGAGGCGGTCGCGTCGGTGGAGCGCCACCCGCGCGGCGCGATCGCCGTGCTGGAGAGCGGCAAGCGGATCCCCGCCGACACCGTCATGTACTCGGCCGGCCGGCAGGGCACCGCCGACCTGATCGACGCGGAGAAGGCCGGCCTGGCCGCGGACGCGCGCGGCCGGCTCGCGGTCAACGAGCACTACCAGACGGTGGTACCGCACATCTACGCCGTCGGCGACGTCATCGGCTTCCCAGCACTGGCCTCCACGTCGATGGAGCAGGGCCGCCTCGCCGCGCACCACGCCTGCGAGGAGCCGGCGCACGACCTGCACCAGCTCCAGCCGATCGGCATCTACACGATCCCGGAGATCAGCTTCGTCGGGCGTACCGAGGACGAGCTGACCGAGAGCCGCACGCCGTTCGAGGTCGGCATCGCCCGGTACCGGGAGCTGGCCCGTGGGCAGATCATCGGCGACATGTACGGGATGCTCAAGCTGCTCGTCTCGCCGGAGGACCGGCGCCTGCTGGGGGTACACGTCTTCGGCACCGGCGCCACCGAGATCGTCCACATCGGACAGACGGTGATGGGCTGCGCCGGTACCATCGACTATCTCGTCGACACGGTGTTCAACTACCCTACGCTGGCCGAGTCGTACAAGGTGGCCGCGCTGGACGCGATGAACAAGATGCGCCACGTCGCCCGGCTGTCCATCTGAGCGCCGAGACTAGGCGCCATCCGGGCGCCGGCCGACGATCTCGTCGATCAGGCCGTATTCGCGGGCCTGCTCCGCGGTCAGTACCCGTCCCGCGGACAGGTCGTCCTCGACCCGGCTGCGCGGCTGGCCGGTGACCGCGGCGAGGCGTACCGCCAGCTCCTCCACCTCACGCAGGTACCGCCCGGCGGCCGCGGCCACCTCGTCGGCGGTACCGGACAGCGCCGCCGCCCGGGGCTCGGCGAGCCAGATCCGCGCGTGCCGGTAGGCCAGCCGGCGATCGGCGGCCGCCAGCACCGCGACCGCCGCGCCGCCGACCTGTGAGGTGACCACGGCGTGCAGCGGCGCCTGCATCGCGTCAACCGCGTCCACCACCGCGAAGGCGGCGGCCAGCTCGCCGTCGGGGGCGGCCATGTGCAGCTGTACCGGCTCCGTGCCCAGCGCGTCGAGCGTGAGCAGCGCAGCCGCCGCGCGGCTGGCGACCGGCCCGGTCAACGGTCCGTGCAACATGACGATCCGCCGGTCGAAGAGCCGCTCCTCCAGCCAGGGCGGCATGCTCGACGCGTCGAGCGGCTGCGGCGGTACCTGCCACGGCTCCTGATCTGCACCCACCGGTCCAGGTTAGGCCACCACCCTGATGTCGCGGGCTGCGGCGGTGGGGTCGGTGAACGCCAGTAGCCGGTCGCCCTTCTCGGCGACCGCCGCGCTGTCCTTTGTGGACAGTTCGGCGAAGGGCCGCACGGTCAGGGTCGCGCCGTCGCCGTCGCGCGCGATCGCCCACGTCCCGCGGAGCAGGCCGTCGACCAGGACGGTACCGGCGTTGCCGCCGTTGCCGGGTGGCAGCGGTACCGGATGCCGGTCGGGGTTGACCCGGCTGCGGTCGGCGTGCGAGAGCAGCAGGTTGTCGTACTCGGGCAGGAACCGTACCGGCGCCGGGGTGTCCGGGTCCGGTCGTGGTGCGTCGGGCAGGTCGAGCAGTTCCGCGCCGTTCTCGTCGCGGAAGGCGCGCAGGCCCGGGCGCAGCCGCTCGGCGACCTCGCGCAGCCGGGTGAGCCCGGACCAGGTCTGCACGTCCTTGACCGTGGCCGGACCGAAGGCGCCCAGGTACCGCAGGAGCAGCGCGTCCAGCGACGGGTCGGGGTCGAGCGGCCGGCCGAGCCAGGTCTCCAGCGGCGTCATCGCGGCCGGGCCGGTCGCTGACCAGATGCCCCGCGGCGGTACCTGTACCAGCGGGATGAGGTAGCTGACCGCGTACGCCATCGAGGCGGGATCGCGACCGGGGAACCGCGCGGCGAGCAGCGGTCCCAGCTCCGCCCGCGTGCGCGGTGTCCGCGTCAGCAGCTCCCGTCCGGTGGCCAGCAGCTCTCCGATGTCCATCCCGGCGAGGTTGCGGTTGAACGCCTGGCCGGAGAAGCCGCGGACCAGTACCGCCTGGACCAGCGGGCGCAGCGCGAGAGCGTCACGGGCGGTCACCAGGTGGACGGTGGCCCGCATCAGCGAGGCCCGCACGGCTTGCCGGGACTGGAGCAGCCCGGCCAGCTCGTCCGGCCGGAAGCCGTGCAGGCGCGACCACAGCCCGACGTACGGCGCGTTGGGCGCCTGCGCCTGCATCCCGACGAGGTGCTCCAGGACCTCCGCCGCGGGAGGGCGGTGCCGGCCCAGGAGCAGCTGGCGCTCCAGCGTGGCGCGGCCCAGCGCGCGCCGGCCCAGCAGAACCGCGGTCATGTTCCGGATGGTACGGAAGCGCGAAATTTCGCGCCCCGCGCAACCCTTGTCGGCATCGACGTGTGCCTCAACATCGGCAGGCCGAACAGGGGAGCGGTACCGGCGGCGCCGCCCGCATCTACGAACTGGAGGTCTACGGCTGACCCCATCCTTAACAACCGATTACCGATCGGGGCGACCGTGCAGGTCGCCCCGATCAGCGATTGCACGTCAGTTGCAGGTAAGTAGGGTGGGTGGAAGTGCCGCCACCCGAGACGAGAGTGAGGGGAGCGCCGTGACCGTCGACATCACCCGCCCGCCGGACTCCCACCTGGACGCCGCCCTGCGCGGCCTGGACCAGGCGGAAGAGTACGTCGCCGGCATCTGCTTCAAGACCGGCCCGCCGGCTCTGATGGGAATCGAGCTGGAATGGACTGTTCACCACATCGATGACCCGAGCCGCCCCCTTGATCCCGCTCTGCTGGCTCGCGCACTCCACCCGCACACACCGTCCACATTGGACCCGGAAGCCGACAACCTGCCCCTGCCCAGTGGAAACGTCATCACTGTCGAGCCTGGCGGGCAAGTCGAGATCTCCACTCAACCCTACGGATCCCTGGCGCTGCTGCACGCTGCGGTCAGCGCGGACGTCCGGTACCTGAGGGGACTGCTGGCCAGTGCCGGGCTGCGGCTCGGAGACCAGGCCACGGACCCGTACCGGCCACCCCGGCGCCTGTTGCGCACCCCCCGGTACGACGCGATGGCGCAGGCCTTCGCGCGGCACGGGCCGCACGGCCGGACGATGATGTGCAGCACCGCGGCGTTGCAGGTGTGCCTCGACGCCGGCGTTCCTGGACGGGTACCGGCGCGGTGGGCCGCGCTGCACGCCCTCGGGCCGGTGCTGCTCGCGCTGTTCGCCAACTCAGGCCGGCATGCCGGGCAGGCGACCGGGTGGGCGTCGACCCGGATGCGGTCCTGGCTCGGGATGGACCCGGCCCGCACCGGACCGGTACCCGACGGCACCGGCGACCCGGCGCGCGACTGGGCCGGGTACGCCCTGCGCGCGCCGGTCCTGTGCGTCCGCCGGGACGGGCGTTCCTGGGACTGTCCGGCCGGGACCAGCTTCGCCGACTGGCTCGGCGGCGCGCTCGGCCCGCCACCGACCCGCGCGGACCTGGACTACCACCTCAGCACGCTGTTCCCGCCGGTGCGCCCGCGCGGGTACGTCGAGGTGCGGTACCTGGACCAGCAGCCGCCCGACCAGTGGCACGTACCTGTCGCGCTGCTCGCTGCGCTGTTCGCCGACGAGGCGACGGTCGACGCGGTACGGGAGCGGTGCGCGCCGGTCGGTGGCCGGTGGACCGAGGCCGCCCGGTACGGGTTGGGGTACCGGCCGGTGGCCGCCGCCGCGGCGGCGGTGGCCGCGCTGGCCGGGGAACGGCTGCCCGCAACCAGGCTGCCACAAGTGATCTGCGACGAGGTGAACGAGGTGGTCGGCCGCCGGCTCGCGGCCGGAGGGGGGCAGCACGATGTCTGAGGCCATGCGCGCGCACATCGCTGCCGAACTGGAACGGACTCGCAGCCGCACGACCGTGCTGACCGATGCGGTCGACGGCGACGACCTGGTCAAGCAGCACTCGCCGCTGATGTCGCCACTGGTGTGGGATCTCGCCCACGTCGGCAACCAGGAGGAGCTGTGGCTCGTCCGGGATGTCGGCGGGCTGGAGCCGGTGCGCTGCGACATCGACAACCTGTACGACGCGTTCAAGAACCCGCGCAGGGACCGGCCCAGCCTGCCATTGCTGTCGCCGGCCGAGGCGCGGGCCTACAACCACACGGTCCGCGACAAGGTGCTCGACATCCTCGACCGCACCACGCTTTCAGGCCGGCCACTGGTCACCGACGGGTTCGCGTTCGGCATGATCGTGCAGCACGAGCAGCAGCACGACGAGACGATGTTGGCCACCCACCAACTGCGGGCCGGCCCCGCGGTGCTGTCCGCGCCGCCGCCACCGCCGTCGCGGGTCGCGGTCGCCGACGAGGTGCCGGTACCGGGTGGCCGGTTCTCCATGGGTACCTCCGTCGAGCCGTGGGCGCTGGACAACGAGCGGCCCGCGCACGACGTTGACGTACCGGCCTTCTTCATCGACGCCACCCCGGTGACCAACGGGCAGTACGCGGCGTTCGTCGACGACGGCGGGTACGACCAGCCGCGCTGGTGGACCCCGGACGGCTGGCGGCACCGGATCGAGGCGGGTCTGGTCGCGCCGATGCACTGGCGGCGCGACGGCGACGGCTGGGCGTACACCCGGTTCGGCCTCACCACGCCGATCCAGCCGGACGAGCCGGTCGTGCACGTGTGCTTCCACGAGGCGCGGGCCTACGCCACCTGGGCCGGCAAGCGGCTGCCCACCGAGGCGGAGTGGGAGAAGGCGGCCCGGTTCGACCCGGCGTCCGGCCGGTCCCGCCGGTACCCGTGGGGCGACGAGGATCCCGAACCGCGGCACGCCAACCTCGGCCAGCGGCATCTGAGCCCCGCCCCGGTCGGCGCCTACCCGGACGGCGCCTCGCCGCTCGGGGTGCACCAGCTCATCGGTGACATCTGGGAGTGGGTCGACACCGACTTCCACGGGTACCCGGGCTTCGTCGCCTTCCCGTACCGCGAGTACTCCGAGGTGTTCTTCGGCCCGAGGTACAAGGTGTTGCGGGGCGGTTCGTTCGGTACCGACCCGGCCGCCTGCCGGGGCACGTTCCGCAACTGGGACCACCCGATCCGGCGGCAGATCTTCAGCGGCTTCCGCTGTGCCCGCAGTCCGCGGCCGGGGGAGCTCGACTGACGATGTGCCGCCACGTGGGCTATCTGGGACCGCCCATCCCGCTCAGTACCGTGCTCTTCGACCCGCCGCACAGCCTCGCGCGCCAGTCCTGGGCGCCGAAGGACATGCGCCACGGCGGCACCATCAACGCCGACGGCTTCGGCGTGGCGTGGTACACCCACTCCGGCGAGGTCGTGCGCTACCGCCGCGGCAGTCCACTGTGGACGGACGCGGACCTGCCGGCGCTGGCCCGGGCGACCACCGCCAGGGCGTTCCTCGCCGCGGTCCGCTCCGCCACGGTCGGCATGCCGGTCACCGAGACCGCCGTCGCTCCGTTCCTCGACGGCCGCTTCCTGTTCAGCCACAACGGGGTGGTGGCGGGGTGGCCGGACAGCGTCGCGCCGCTGGCCGCCCGGCTGCCCACCCGCGACCTGCTGACGCTGGACGCGCCGACCGACTCCGCGCTGCTGTGGGTGCTGGTGCGCCACCGGCTGCGCGAGGGTGCCGACCCCGCGAAGGCGGTACTCGACACCGTCGTCGACGTCTGCGCGGCCGCACCCGGCTCGCGGCTGAACCTGTTGCTCGGCGACGGCGCCACGCTGGTGGCGACCACGCTGGGCCATGCCCTGTCCGTCCGGACCGGCGCCGGCGCGGTGCTGGTCAGCTCCGAACCACTCGATGACGACCCGGCCTGGCGTCCGGTACCGGATGCCCGGCTCGTCGTCGCCACATCGTCCACTGTGGACATCTCTCTGTTGCCGGATGAAATGAGAGTCTCGTGACCGAGCTGAAGCTGGACCACCACCTTGACGACGACTACCTGGCCCGGGCGCTGCGTACCGACGTCCACGACGGGCTCACCGCGCAGCCGAAGTGGTTGCCGCCCAAGTGGTTCTACGACGCGCGGGGCAGCGAGCTGTTCGAGGAGATCACCTGGCTGCCGGAGTACTACCCGACCCGGGCCGAACGCGAGGTACTGGTCGCGCGGGCCGGCGACATCGCCCGTAGGACCAACGCGAAGACGCTCATCGAGCTGGGCTCGGGATCGTCGGAGAAGACCCGGTTGCTGCTCGACGCGCTGCGCGCGCACGGGACGCTCGGCGGCTTCATCCCGCTGGACGTCTCCGACAGCGCGCTGCGCGAGGCGATGGCCCGGATCGCGGCCGACTATCCCGGGCTGGACGTGCACGGGGTGGTCGGCGACTTCACCCGCCACCTCGGGTACCTGCCCAGCGGCGGTACCCGGCTGGTCGCGTTCCTCGGCGGTACGATCGGCAACCTGCTGCCGGCCGAGCGGGCCGAGTTCCTGGCCGAGCTGCGCGCCGCCCTGGAACCGGGGGACTGGCTGCTGCTCGGCACCGACCTGGTCAAGGATCCCGCGGTGCTGGTCGCCGCGTACGACGACGCCGCCGGGGTCACCGCGGAGTTCAACCGCAACGTGCTGCGCGTGCTCAACCGGGAGTTGGGCGCGGACTTCGACGTCGACGCGTTCCGGCACGTGGCGCTCTGGGACGCCGGCCAGGAATGGATCGAGATGCGGCTGCGTGCCGAACGGGCGATGCGGGTACGGCTGCCGGCCGTCGACCTCGCCGTGGACTTCGCGGCGGGGGAGGAGCTGCGCACCGAGATCTCGGCGAAGTTCCGCCGTGCCGGCGTGGATCGGGAGCTGACGGCGGCCGGTTTCGCACCCCGGTACTGGTGGACCGACCCGGCCGGCCGGTTCGCGCAGTCGCTCGCGGAGGCGGTACCGGTGTGAAGCGGGTTCACCGCCAGCGCACCGGCCGAGCACCTGGCGGGCCCGGCGGGGCAGGGCGGCCGCGCCGGCGGCGCCATCCACCGCCAGGCGTCCGAGCACCCTGATCCGCACCGTGCCGCCTTTCCATACTCCGGGGACATCGGACCCATCGGCAGCGGAACCGGCGAAGGTAGGACCCGGGACAGGTATCTGGCATGGTGGACGGATGAACGAGGACGCCGAGCGGCTGCTGGCCGCCGCCCCGGCGCCGACGGCGGCGCTGGCCCGCGAGGTGTGCGAGCGGATCCTGGTGATCTTCCCGGACGCGACGGTCACCACCGACGAGCAGCGCATCGCCTTCGGCCACAGCGCCGGGTACAAGGGCCTGGTGTTCGTCGTCTCGGCGCACCGCGGCCACGTCACCCTGGGCATAGCCAACGGCGCCGGGCTGCCTGACCCGGCCGGGCTGATGGAGGGCGCCGGCAAGGTACACCGGCACATCAAGCTGCGCGAGCCCGCCGACCTGGCGCGGCCCGAACTGGGCGCGTTGCTCACCGCCGCGCTGGCCCGCAACTGACCAGGGGGTACCGGGTGGAGCAGGCGCGCATCGGGCCGCTGCCGATCGCGGTCACCGACCACGGCGGCTCCGGCCGGGCAGTCCTGCTGCTCCACGGCGGTCGCCGCAACCGGCGCGACTGGGACCCGTTCGCCGCCCTCCTCGCCGCACAGGGGTACCGGCCGGTAGCGCTGGACCTGCGCGGACACGGCGAGTCCGGCGCCGCGCCCTGGTCCTGGCAGGCGGCGCTGTCCGACGTGTCCGGCGTCGCCAGCGCGCTCGGTCTGGACCGCCCGGTCGTCATCGGCCACTCGCTGGGCGGGATGGTCGCCGCGCTCTGGGCCGGCGCCCACCCGGAGTGCCCGCTCGCCGTCAACGTCGACGGCCACGGCAACCCGACCCGGGTGGACCAGTTCGTCGGCGGCGACGCCGGCAACGAGAGCCTGGTCACCTTCATCGGCAACGCCGTCGAGGAGCTTCCCGAACCGCTGGCCCAGCTGATGGGCGAGGTCCACGCGCTGGACCTGTTCGCCGTCTACCGGGCCGTGCGGGCGCCGTTACTCGTGATCAGCGGTGTCGCCGAGGGCTCCGGTGACCTGCTCCCCGAGCACATGCGCGGCTCCTGGGCGGCGTACCGCGCCTGGGTGTGGCGTGAGCTCGCCGCGGTCGAGCGGGAGGTACCGCTGGTTTCGGTGGCGTCGCTGCCGACCGGGCACGACGTCCACCGGGAGGACCCGGAGGGCCTGCTCCGCGTGGTCCTCGCGCACCTGCCGGCGCCGCCCGGACCGTGAGATCCGGGCGGCACCGGCCACAAGCACTGGGCCATCTGGGACGTCGCCCCGGGCCGTCAGCGTGGAGTTCTCCGCCGACCTGGTGGTGACCGGCTTGTTCCTCGAGATGAGCGGATCGGCGGTGGCCGCGGTGGCGGTCATGGCCACGCCGCCCACGCCGAGGACGAGCGCGCCGGCGGCCGCGATCGTCATCAGCATCCGGGGTCTCAGAGCCATTCCCTGTTCTTCCGATCAACGGGCAACCCGCCCGTCGTGCCGCGGTCGCCGAACTGACAGGAGGTCTATCTTACTGATGAGCGTCGATGCTAGCTGGGAAGGCGGTTTCCCAGGCCGGTCTTTCCGCTTGGCGGAGTCCGGCTTCGCGGGGCCGGCAGGGACGTGGCTCCCGCTAGGGTTTCGGCATGCTTCTCGTCACGGGTGCGACGGGCAATGTCGGCCGGCAGGTCGTCGCCCAGCTGCTGGCTGCCGGTACCCCGGTCCGGGCACTCACCCGGCGGCCGGATGGCGCGGGTCTTCCCGCGGGCGTCGAGGTGGTCGCGGGCGACCTCACCGAGCCGGACACGCTGCCCGCCGCGCTGTCGGGGGTCAAGGCGGCGTTCCTGTTCCCCGTACCCGGCAGCGGTCCGGCCTTCGCCGCGGCGGCGCGCGCGGCCGGGGTGGCGCGGATCGCGGTCCTGTCGTCGGCCGAGATCGTCGACGGCGCGGCGCACCAGGCGAACCGGGTCGCCGAGTTCCACGCCGAGATCGAGCGGGCGGTCGAGGGCTCGGGTGTCCCGTGGACGTTCCTGCGCTGCGCTGCCTTCGCCACCAACACGCTGCAGTGGGCGGGGATGATCCGGGCCGGTGACACGGTCTCGGCGCCGTACCCGCAGGCCTCGTTCGCGCCGGTGCACGAGGCCGATGTCGCGGCGGTGGTGGCACGGGTGCTGACCGCGGACGGGCACGCCGGCGCCCGGTACCGGGTGACCGGGCCGGCGGCGCTGACCCAGGCCGAGCAGGTCGCCGTGATCGGCGCGGCGCTCGGCCGGCGGTTGCGGTTCGTCGAGGTACCGCCGGAGCTGGCCCGGGAGCGGATGCTGCGCCGGCTGCCGGCCCCGATCGTGGACGGGCTGCTGGATATCTTCGCCGCCGCGACCACCCGGCCGGCCGAGGTCCTGCCCACGGTCGAGGAGGTCACCGGCCGGCCGGCCCGCACCTACGCGGAATGGGCGGCCGACCATCGCAAGGATTTCCAATGATCCGGGCGATGCGGGCCGCGGACGCCGCGGCGGTGCTCGCGATCTACCAGACCGGGCTGGACGGCGGGCAGGCCAGCTTCGAGACCGTGGCGCCGGACTGGCCGGCGTTCGACGCCGGGCGGCTGCCCCACCACCGGTTCGTCGCGGTCGACGCCGGCACGGTACTGGGCTGGGTGGCCGTCACGCCGGTCTCCACCCGGCCGGTGTACGCCGGCGTCGTCGAGCACAGCGTCTACGTCGACCCGGCGGCGCACCGGCGCGGGATCGGCAACGCGCTGCTCAGCGCGCTGATCGCGTCCACCGAGGCAGCCGGCATCTGGACCATCCAGTCCGGGATCTTCCCGGAGAACCGGCTCAGCATCCGGCTGCACGAGCGGGCCGGCTTCCGGGTGGTCGGGGTCCGCGAACGGCTCGGCCGGCACCACGGCCGGTGGCGCGACGTGGTGCTACTGGAGCGGCGCAGCCGCACGGTCGTCTGACCACAGGTCGGCCGAGCGCGGGGTGGCGAGTTGTTGTGTCCTCAAGTAGCGTTGGGGGCAAGAGGCCGGCCGCCTTCCCCCGTGGGTGGTCGGCCTCTGATCGTCTTCCGGTATTCCCCACCCTTGGTTGACCGGCGACCGGTGCCTGGGTTACACAGAGCATCCGAGCTCTGCCCCGGGAGCTGCCGCCCGACGTCTACGCCTTCGCCGGCCGGGCCGGTGAGCTGGCGGAGCTGGACCGGATCCTGGACGAGGGCAACGGGGCGACCGTGATCGTGGCGGTGTCCGGTACCGCCGGCGTCGGCAAGCCGAACCCGGAAAACTAACCCACAAATTCCGCCCGGATCGAAGCGGTTTGATCCGGGCGGCGGCACCCGGTCCACCCGCCCGGCGACCGCGCCGCCGCCAGCGCCCGGGGATCGCCGGAGCCGAGCACCGCCGACGCCACTCGCATGCGGGGTCGCACCGCCCTACGGTACCGGTTACAGAGTGCTTATCGGCTCTTGGCCGGGCGGCCGCGGTACCGGATGGTGGACTCATGAGCTGGCGGCGCACCAACGTTGCGCTGTTCGTGGCGCTGGCGCTGGCCTTCGCCACCGGCGCCGCCGCGGTCGCGACCGGCACGGCCCGCGGTCGCTGGATCGTCGTCGCCCACGGGGTCGCCGCGGTCGCCGTGGTGCTGCTGATCCCGTGGAAGACCCGGATCATCCGGTACGGGCTGCGCCGCGTCCGGCCCACCCGCTGGCTGTCGCTGCTGCTCGCCGCGCTCGCGGTGACCGCGTTGCTGTTCGGGTTCGGCTACGCCACCGGTCTGGTGCGTTCGGTCGGCGGGCTGCCCGGCATGTGGCTGCACGTCGCGGCCGCGCTGGCGCTGGTACCGCTGCTGGTGTGGCACGTGGTCGCCCGGCGGGCCCGCCCGCGGCGCGGTGACCTGTCCCGCCGGACCGTGCTGCGGCTCGGCGGCCTGGCGGCGGCTGCCGGGGCGCTCTACGCGGCCGCCGACGGTACCGTCCGGCTCGCCGGCCTGCCCGGCGCGCGGCGGCGCTTCACCGGCTCGTACGAGGCCGGCTCGTTCCAGCCGGACGCGATGCCGACGACGATCTGGCTCGACGATCCGGTACCCGCGGTGGACCCGGACCGCTGGCGACTGTCCATCGTGGACGGTGCCGGCCGGTACGAGCTGACCCTGGCGCAGCTGTCGACGTCCGGCGCCACGCTACCGGCCACCCTCGACTGCACCTCGGGCTGGTACGCGCACCAGGACTGGACCGGGGTACCCGTCGCCACACTGCTGCGCGACCTGGGCGGCGCGCGGAGCCTGTTCGTGCACTCGGTAACCGGGTACGGCATCCGGTTCCCGGTCGAGGAGGTCGGCCGGCTGTTCCTCGCGACCGGGGCGGGTGGCGCGCCGCTGTCGGCCGGCCACGGGTACCCGCTGCGGCTCGTAGCCCCGGACCGGCGCGGCTTCTGGTGGGTCAAGTGGGTGGACCGGATCGAGCTGCAACCGGTACCGCCGTGGTGGCAGCCGCCCTTCCCGGTGACCTGACCGCCCGGCCGGCAGTGTGCTGGGGAGTTCAAGGATGGCGTCACTCCGGGACGGTGAAGGCTTCGGTGATGCCGCCATCGAGCGGCAGCGCGGCGGCAGTGATGAATCCGGCCTCCTCGCTCGCGAGAAAGGCTATGGTGGCGGCCGCCTCCTCCAGCGTGCCCAAGCGTCCCATTGGCCAGTACCAGTCGCTTGTCCAGCGCTCCAGGGTTGCGATCGAAGGCGCCGCGCTGGCTCGGCGTGTCGATCGGGCCGAAGAGCACCGCGTTGGCCCGCACTCCGCTGCGCGCGAGGTGAATACCAAGATCCCTGGTCTGCACGACGCCCGCCTTGGCAGCCTCCTGGGTGCTGGTTGCGAGGCGTTGCGCGGACCATCTTCTTGTCGCGCGTTCTGACCCGTCAACGATGTTGCAGCCGGTTGCGCGCGGATGCGGGCGTGGATTCCGTTGCGGCCTCGGTAGGCTGAGCCCGTGGCCGAGTGGATCTACTTCATCCATCCGCCCCGGGACAACTTCGCGCAGACCATGACCGACGAGGAGCGGGCGGTATGGTCCGTGCACTTCGAGCGGTTCCGGCGGCTGCTCGCCCAGGGCGTGGTGATCCT